>Ga0222633_1000650_pt1 | contig 27742 bp, 23 predicted proteins | sample AntAcemetageno48_FD_179816 | JGI IMG/M metagenome (GOLD analysis project Ga0222633, IMG submission 179816) | Saline water microbial communities from Ace Lake, Antarctica - #48 | ecosystem: Environmental > Aquatic > Non-marine Saline and Alkaline > Saline | place: Antarctica: Ace Lake | collected...
GTTGGGTGTAGCGATCAACTTTTCGATCAGTTGCGCTGTCAAGGCGAAATGGCCGAGATGATTGACCCCGAACTGAAGTTCAAAGCCATCTGAGGTCTCTGTCTTCGGTGGGACCATAACACCGGCGTTGTTAATGAGCAGGTCAAGACGATCTTCCTGGTTCACAATGGCGGCGGCCGATGCTATCGATGAGAGGTTTGCAAGATCCAAAGGTATCCAGACGACATCCGCTGCTGGTGCAACGTTCTTTATCTTGGTAATCGCCTCGTTTGCTCTATCTTCACTTCTGCAACCCAGCAAGATCCGCGCACCTCGCTGGGCGAGGACTCGTGCTGCTTCAAAACCAATGCCCGTATTGGCGCCAGTTACAAACGCAGTTTTTCCGCTTTGGTCAGGAACGTCAGATTCGCAATAGTCAGTCATTTTATTAGTCCTTTAGGTGTGAAGTGCCTGCTAATATACGTTCGTATTAGGGTCATAGGGATCGGGATTGCTGACTTCAAAGAAGTTTGTGCAGATTCGATCTGAGCAGGAAACTGTTCGGAACATGCCTGAGAATAGTTATGCTAAGCCACATTTGTGCTCGATCTTAAAGCATCTTGAGCGAGAATATCTGGATGGAAAAGGGCTCTCTTGGGTTTGACCAGAGCAACGCGCTAGGATTAGCTCAAGATGAGTCTGTCTCCAGGTACATTGAAACGATTTTTCCGATTCGGCCTTTTAGCTTCGATCATTCTATTCGTCTGCAGTTGCTCCCAGGAATCTTATGAAGCGCAATTTATAACAAACCCAACAGTGGCGAGTGATTCTAAGCGCCGTGTTTCATGGCACGAGGTGACAGAAAAACATCGTTGTTATCTCAAGATTCAAAGGCAATGGCGTTCAGCTTTTCGAGTGAACTGTTTTCAAATTGACGGCGAGCTCCATACACACTCGAACCGATTTGTGGAATACAACCAATGGTTTAGCAGCGCTCTTGGCTTCGGCGAAGCCTGGGTCTATGTCGTTGCGGGGCAGCCAGATTTGCTGGTCGCCATTGATGGTGAAGTCCACGAGATGCGAACTGAGCTTATTAGAGATGAACAACGCCGTAATACGATACTGTTGAATCGAGGATACGATCCGGTTCCAGAGGCCATACGAGTCTATCGTCTAGTCAGTGCGCCTTAAGCCTGGCAGCACCCGCTTAGGTGGATCAGCGGGGGCTGCTTATTAAGTAAGCCGATTATGGAACGCTATGGCTTTCGGAACTTTAAAGTCCATCGATCAGTGTTACCAGAAACGCTGCGGCGACCGACCTCATAGGCCAGTTCATCGTCTAGCTTATGGTGCAGAGTTGAAAAATCTACAAACTCAAAACCAGCAGCTTGGATTTCCTTTATCGCGATGACAGGATCAAAACGGCGACGGTTTTCACTATTAGGCGCTTCCATGTGTCGAGCCGTATGGTCAACCACCGCGTATATTCCGCCTTTCTTCAACGCATCGAATGCGAGTTCATTCATTGCCGTGCGACCTTGCTCGCTGAAATTGTGATAGTTGCGAAAAGTCAAAACCATGTCAGCGCGCTTTACACCAAGCCCGTCTTTAGGCAACTTCAGACTGTAAAAGCGTGCGCCCTCAGGTCGAAATAGGCCACCATCTTCTGCGACGATGTTCATGTTTTCAAAGCCGGGCCTGTCGCCTAGTCGCTCTTTAATCCGGTCGGTACCAAACGCGGCATAGTATTTCCCGTTTTCAGACACTGTGGGAACGAGAAGTTTTGTGTACCAGCCCCCACCTGGGACCAGCTCAACAATGGTCATATCGTGGCGTAGACCAAAGAACGCCAAAGTTTCGATAGGCTGCCGGTTTTTGTCCCGAGCAACTTCTGCTTCGGTACGAATATCGCTTGCTAGAGCAGCTTCAAGTTTGGTTTTGGTCGCAGCGAACCTATCGCCATGGTCATCGGCATGGCTGATAGAAGTAACGATGAGTAGCGCGAGTAGTCCTGTGATTAACAGTCGTTTCATCAGTAATCTCTTAGGTTGAGTAGTGAGGGAGAAGTCGTTCCTATTTCGTTACGAGTTTTTTTGAGCGCTCGGCTTTCAGTTTTTGTCTAACATAAGTTGTTGACCTTGAGTCGCTGAGTAACTGGACGATCGTCTTTGTGTTTTGCTGCGTGCCGCCTCTTCCTTGAGCAGGTTGCCTTATTTTTTGCGTTTCATCAGCCTTAGAGTCACTCAATTTGAGACGATGTTCATGAAGTATTTTGTAAAAAGCATTACAGCTGTTTTCTGCATCCTTTCAGTATCCGCATGTAGCCAAGAAAAATCAATCCAAGCTGACACCATATGCATCGCTGGAAACATCATTGTGATAAACGACAGTCAGCGCTTCGACAGAAGCGATTGCCATCAAAGATAGCCTTGTCTCCAATGGCTTGTACGACCGTGCAAGAAGGTAAAACTGATCTAGCATCACGAGAACTATTGCCTCAGATTGCGGCAACGACAGGCTTTGACATCGATCCTGTTTCTTTTCCAAATTACGCTGCAGCTTGGAATGGGCTTATTCCTGAAATTACCAGAACTGAGGCTACGATAGTTCGGTTATCGCGCCTTCTCGCTATTTTCGGCGGTCCGAGGATTGTGGCGGTTATCTGCTGTGTTTTTTCGTTCTTTGCCTGCCTAGCGCCCATGATTGCAATCGATGATTCACGGTTTCCTATTGTTCGCTCGACCATGAAGATGTCCGAAGCCCAGGGGACGACACTGAGAAATCGCCCTTTTATGTTTTAGCTGGGTGCGCAGATCGTATTTATCTTAGGTATTTCGATGACTGGGCCTGCTGCTGCGTATATCGTCAGAGTGCTACTGGCTCGCGATGAAGGATTTGCTGCAACTGCGTCGCTTGCCATACTGCCCGGCATTCTGCTGTGCATCTACTTACAACCAATTAGTATCCGCTGGCATATCTCTGATTAGAGTAATCCAGATTTTTGATTATTGGTCTGTTGAGGTTCAAATTCGATTCAGATGGATTCAGACCGCTCCTACCTGCATCGTATTCCTTGAGTTGCGCGAAGGGTGAAAATTTCCATCTGATGTTGGAGCGAGATGTAGATTTTACTCCGAACCGGTTTGTCCATTTTTTAATGGTTCGATTCGGCAAGCGCCTTAAGCCGAGTTAACGACTTGAGGGGTATATCACTTAGATTCGAGCGCACTAGAAAGCTAGGAACAAGACCTGCCGGGTCCTGATGCTGGCGCCAGGTAACTTCGACTTCCTTGGCGGAAATTTTCTGCAATGAAAATGATCCTGACATTTCACGAACACGGATGAGACTGGAATTGTTCGTGCTTTCACAGATAGACCTTTCATTGTTTAGACAATAATCAGGCGCACTTTCAAAATCGATTACTACTTTGCCGTCCGAACTGGTCGATATCGCATGGAGAATTGAATCTCTGTCCCTTATTACTGGAACGCTGGTTACCTGATATACATATGCCTCCGTGTAGCCGATCGTCTGTAATACGTCGATTCGTGTGCAGCCGTAGGCCCAATTCGGCCAACTGGAGAAGTCCATCAACATCGCCATCAAGTTTCCTACCGAAGACTCGATTCGAACTTTAGCGACGAACGTGGGAATCGACGAGCCAGGGTAGTCCTCGAACCGAAGTTCGATGCCGTCTATAACGTTAGTGTGATCTCTAGTGGATGTACTCGCACAGCCTGTAGCGAATAAAACCACTGATAGGATGAGTACCAGCAGATTTATGTTCAATCTTCATTTGCCTCAGTGTTCTTCCCAAGAGTGCCTGCCAAGAGTGCCTGCCAAGAGTTATTGCAAGACGACTCAGGGTGTCATATTTTTAATCTGAATGGGACATAGGCAACGGGCAGACCTTTGTTGCGCAAAACCTCAACCATCATTTCGGCAATATTCTGTTTATCAGTCGCTGTTGCACGGGCTTGATCCGCATCGTGCAGAACTAAACCAGACTCGTTGACGCGTTTAACCCACTCCAATATCTTCATCCCAAACTGCTGGATTCGCTTGGATAAAGTCAGACAGTAATTTCACGCATCGCTCAGATCGCAGATCGATGATCTTAACTTCGTGCTGACGCAGCCAGTCGAGACCGCCGCTGAAGTTAACCGATTCGCCAATGATCACCGTACCGATATTGAACTGAAGAATGAGTCCTGTGCAGTACAGACATGGTGCAAGAGTTGTCACCATAATTTTGTCTCGATAACTCGTCTGCCGTCCGGCTTTGCGAAAGGCGTCTGTCTCTCCGTGTACTGATGGGTCATCTTCTTGGACCCGGCGGTTGTGCCCACGACCAAGCAATTCGCCTGTTTCAGAGAAGAGTGCAGCGCCAATGGGGATACCACCCTCAGCGAGTCCAGATTCTGCTTCTTCGATGGCAATGTCCAGCATCGCCTGATGGTCGATATTCATGTTAATCAGATAAACAGAAACCTCGATTCAAGTCTATAAACGAACCATATTGCTCGAACCCTGATTCATTGCGGTTGCGGTCGATTTGCTATAAAACAAAGTTGCGGCCAGGCGGAATGACAATGACAGAAGCTTCAATACCTGAAAAACCCGACGATCAGCTTTGGAACGCAGATCTAGCTCCCACAGAGCAATCTGCGAAGACCTGGCGATGGACAGATATCAGCGCACTCTGGGTTGGTATGGCAATCAGCGTACCAGCCTACCTTCTTTCATCCGGTCTAATACAACAGGGCATGTCCTGGTGGCAGGCGCTGCTCACGGTTCTGCTAGGCAACATAATAGTTCTGCTGCCGATGCTGCTGATTGGACACGCAGGTACTAAGTATGGGATTCCCTTTCCTGTGCTTCTGCGGGCATCGTTTGGGACGATCGGCGCGCGACTTCCAGGGGTGCTTCGAGGCTTGGTCGCCTGTGGCTGGTTCGGTATCCAGACCTGGGTCGGTGGGTTTGCGATTTATATGATTCTGAACTCGATCACTGATGGTGCCCTGATCGGACAACCCATAGAGTTACTTGATATCGATGCGGCCCAGGTTGTGTGCTTTTTGGTTTTTTGGGCCATGCAGGTCTATTTTATCGCCAACGGTATCGAATCAATCCGATGGCTTGAAAAACTCGCAGCACCCTTGCTCATTGCTATTGCCCTGGGTTTGCTGGTCTGGGCATACGTCACCGCCGATGGGCTCGGTGAAGTTCTCTCGCAACCCTCTCAGTTCGTAGCAGGTGGCGTCCGAGAAGGAGAATTCTGGGTTGTTTTCTGGCCCAGTCTGACCGCAATGGTTGGCTTCTGGTCAACCCTGACGCTCAATATCCCCGACTTCACTCGATATGCAAAAAGCCAACGCGACCAGGTCGTCGGCCAATTGGTGGGTCTACCTCTGCCGATGGCAGCATTGGCATTTATCAGTGTTGCAGTGACTGCCGCCACCGTCGTGATCTTCGGCGAGCAGATCTGGGATCCAGTGGTCCTGGCTGGTAGGCTTGGCGGTGGCACCGCGATATTTGGCTTGTTTCTGCTGATCATCGCCACCTTGACGACTAATCTCGCCGCGAATGTCGTCGCACCTGCCAATGTGTTCAGCAATATTGCGCCCCGGTTCATTTCATTCAAGACGGGTGGTTACATCACCGCCGGACTCGGCGTCGCGATGATGCCTTGGAAGTTGCTGGATTCCGCAGGTGATTATCTTTTCCTCTGGTTGGTTGGATATTCCTCTCTGCTCGGTCCGATCGCGGGAATATTGATAACCGACTACTTTTTTGTTCGTCGAACAAAACTGCAGGTTGATGCGCTGTACCGTAGAGGTTTGGATTATGAGTACCACCGTGGCTGGAACTTAATCGCCATCGTTGCGCTTGTTCTGGGTGTGCTGCCAAGCTTGCCCGGGTTTCTCACAGCACTCGGCATGGTTGAAAATCTGCCAACTGTGCTTGTTGAGTTGTATAACTACGCTTGGTTTATCGGTGCGTTCACATCAGCGGTAATTTACTATCTACTGATGCGACAGCCGGATGCACAAGAATAAAGACCCGATAGCCAAACAACTCATTAGATTGCGAGGTGCGCACTATGTCAGTTCTTATTAAAGGCGGAACATTGGTCACAGATTCACTGACGACACGTGCAGATTTATTATGCGAGGGAGATATAATCTCTGCCATAGCTGCCGAGATTGATCCGCCATCTAACGCAACTGTGATCGATGCATCGGGGCAATACGTGATGCCGGGTGGAATTGATCCACACACGCATATGCAGTTACCCTTTATGGGTACGGTTGCGATTGAAGATTTCTATAGCGGTACTGCAGCTGGGCTGGCCGGGGGAACCACCTCAATTATCGATTTTGTGATTCCTGAAGCTGGTACTTCGCTGCTGGACAACTATCACACTTGGCGCGGCTGGGCGGAAAAGTCAGCAGCCGATTACAGTTTTCATGTCGCTGTCACCTGGTGGGACGAGAGTGTCTCTGCTGACATGGGTACGCTTGTTAGAGATCACGGCGTGAATAGTTTCAAGCATTTCATGGCCTATAAGAATGCCATGATGGCAACCGATGAAATATTGGTTGCAAGTTTCGAGCGCTGCATCGAACTTGGCGCTATCCCAACCGTGCACGCCGAGAATGGCGATCTTGTCTACCATCTGCAGCAGAAACTGCTTGCCAAAGGTATCACCGGACCCGAAGGGCACCCGTTGTCCCGTCCACCTGAAGTGGAAGGAGAGGCGGCGAATCGTGCTATCCGAATAGCTGAAACACTCGGCGCGCCTATCTACGTCGTTCATGTGTCCACTCGTGAAGCGCTGGAAGCCATCACTCGGGCGCGAACCAATGGTCAGCGAGTTTTCGGCGAATGCCTGCCAGGCCACCTGCTGTTCGATGACAGCGTTTATCGAGATCCTGATTGGGAGCGAGCAGCAGGTCATGTCATGAGCCCGCCCTTTCGCCCAAAAGACAATCATCGCGCACTCTGGAAAGGTCTGCAGTCAGGTAATCTTCAGACGACTGCAACCGATCACTGCGCTTTTTGTGGAGAACAAAAAGCCATGGGCAAAGACAACTTTACGCTGATCCCCAACGGCACAGCCGGTATCGAAGAAAGAATGTCCGTGCTCTGGCATGAAGGTGTCGGCACCGGGCGCCTGACCATGAACGAATTTGTCGCGATAACGTCAACAAACGCCGCCAAAATATTCAATATTTACCCGAAGAAAGGTTGCCTCGCGGTTGGTTCAGACGCAGATATCGTAGTCTGGGATCCTGAAGGCAGCAAAACTGTTTCAGTAAAAAATCACCACTCAAAAATCGATTTCAACATCTTTGAGGGAATGACATTCAAAGGGGTTCCGTCATACACCTTAAGTCGCGGGCGCGTCTGTTTTGCCGAAGGCGAACTCATGGCAGAAGAAGGTTACGGCCGATATGTCAACCGGCCGCCTTATGCTTCCTATTATCAAGCGCTGCAGAAACTGGCGAAAAACCGCGTGCCAACAGCAGTGCCTAGAGGCTAAAGGATAGAGGCTAAAGGAAAGAGGATAGCGCATGGAATTCGGTATATGTTTCAAAGGCTTTGTTGGCCCGGAGCGTGCGCGCTCGCTAGTCCGACAAGCCGAGAAAGGCGGTTTCACCTACTGCTGGTTTTATGATTCGCATATTCTGTGGCGCGACTGCTACGCAGCTATCGCGATGTGCATCGAACACACGAATACTATGCGCTTTGGTCCCTGCGTAACCAATCCTGGCGTCCGCGATTGGTCGGTAGCTGCTAGCATGTTCGCCAGCCTTGCGCTGCAAAGTGAAGGCAGAATCGATATCGGTGTTGGCCGTGGCGACAGTTCAATGCGAGTCATGGGTAAGAAGCCTGCAACATTGGCTGAGGTCGCAAGCTTCACTCACAGCGTAAAGGCAATGGCAAAAGGTGAAGAAGTTAGCTACCAAGGTTGCCCTGCACCCGTACAGTTTCGTTGGAGTGGCGGTTATGACCTGCCCGTCTGGATTGCTGCGTATGGGCCAAAGGCGCTCGCCACAGCAGGTGAACATGGCGATGGCGTTATTCTGCAGATAGCCGAACCCAGCCTCATCGCCTGGTTTAAAGCACAATGCGACAAGGCCGCAGAAAAAGCCGGCAAAGATACCTCCGCGTTTAGGGTCATGGCGGCCGCTCCGGCGTACTTTGGTTCTATCGAGGAGTGTGTTGCGGCGACGCGATGGTTTCCGGCAATGGTAGGTAATCATGTTGCTGACATCGTAGAAAAATACGGCAGCGATTCGGATCAGGTGCCCAGTAGCCTGACTGACTACATAGAAAAACGTCGCGGCTACGATTACTCAAAGCACGGTGAGAGCGACAACGAGTATCTTGATTTCATTTCAGCAGAGATCGTCGAGAGTTTTTGTGTGCTTGGCACGCCCAATGATCATATTACCAAGCTTAAGGCTCTGGAGGCTGCCGGTGTGACTCAATTCAACATCTACCTTGATAGCGGCGACGAAGAAAACATCATCGCCACTTACGCCAGCACAATTATCCCTGCTGTAAACAGCTGACGCAGCAGCGCGAAAGTTACTCAGCGTCTGTTAGTCGCGAATAGGTCTCTGGTCGTCTGTCTCTGAAAAACTGCCAAAGGTCACGAACCTCCTTAACCATATCCATATCCATGTCATGCACAAGTAGCTCGTCTTCTGTGCGACTCGCCTGCTGTTCGATCTGGCCGCGAGGATTGACAAAGTAACTCTGGCCGTAGAATTCACCAATATCCCAGGGGCTTTCAATGCCGACCCTGTTGATTGCCGCAATCCAGCAACCATTGGCAACCGCAGCCGCTGGTTGTTCCAGCTTCCATAGGTATTCAGAGAGACCCGCGACCGTCGCTGATGGATTAACAATGTATTCCGCACCACCCAGCGCGAGGGCACGCCAGCCTTCAGGAAAATGTCGGTCATAACAAATGTAAACACCGAGCTTGCAATACCGGGTATTGAACACTGGCCAATTTGAGGCGCCCGGTTTGAAGAAAAATTTTTCCCAGAATCCCGCGACCTGTGGAATGTGTGTCTTGCGATACTTTCCCAGATAGGAGCCGTCGGCATCGATCACTGCCGCCGTGTTGTAATACACTCCTGCAGTATCATCGGCTTCGTATATCGGCACGACGATAACCATTTCATACCGGGCTGCATATTCCTGCATCAACTTGACCGTCGGACCATCCGGTATCGATTCCGCTGCGGCATACCACTTGTTGTCCTGACTAGGGCAAAAATACGGTTGCGAGAACACTTCCTGCAGGCAAAGCACCTGAACGCCTTGCTCACCTGCTTTTTCGATGAAAGGAATGTGAGCCGACAACATCGCTTCACGAATCTTATCTGGACTTTCATCCGTTGACGCCTTGAGACCAACCTGAATCACACCACCACGTAAATTCGTCATTTGAATACTCCAGACCAATGTATTGCAGACTCTAACGCACTTATACAGTATCTGTAATGTCCAGCCTGAGCTGCGCTAAGCCTTCATAAGCCGGATGACTGACCATAAGGTGGGATTGCACCGCGAGTAAGTCCCTTATGATTCGTCACAAAGGGTGGTTCTGCATGACGGCACGACCGCCTGCATAGCAAAACGATTCATCGCCCTTAAACAAAATGCTAAGTTGTTTAAACTCACTTAAGGTGGAAGGCTCAAGCAATTCTCTCGGCTATCATGCTTGTTCCGATTGTCCTGAACCGGGAATTTATTCTGGGTCGAGCCTATGATGAGGCGAGCGGCACAGTTACATATTAGATGAGGCCGACTGCATGACCCTGAAAGTTATTAATCACACGGACGCCGACGTCTCCATTACCAACTATTCCAAAGATCGGTATCTGTCGAAAGATTATATGGAACAAGAATGGTCTGAGCTTTGGCGTAAACAGTGGTTGGTTGCTGGTCTTCAGAGCGATGTCGAGAAAGCAGGTCAATTTTTCGTGTTTGATTTAGGTAGAGAACAGATTCTAGTCACGCGAACGACCGATGGCGTGGTACAAGGATTTTATAACGTTTGTCAGCACCGCGGTAATCGTTTGGTGACAGAGCATTGTGGCCAGACCAGTTCGTTTCGTTGTGCGTACCACGCATGGACATACGATGTAGATGGCCGGCTAAAAGCTGTGCCTTATGAAAACCGCTTCACAGAAGGTCTGAACAGGGACGAATTGCAGCTTAAGCAAGTCAAAACATCCTGTTGGAATGGTCTAGTGTTTATCAATATGGACCCGGAGTGCGATTCTCTGGAATCGTTCCTCGATGAGACCCTCACACATCTTGCACCCTATCAATTCCAGCGTATGACTCTGGTCGAAGATCAAACCGTACAACTTGAGTGTAACTGGAAAGCTGTGATGGACAATTTCAGTGAGTTGTATCACGTGGACTTCTTACACCCTCAGCACAAACGAATGGTGGATTGCTGCAACGACACAGTGCACTTGTTTCAACATGGCCATACTGGTTTGGCTGTACCTGGCGGTACGGTGAATCCTCGCTTTCCGATCCCGGACGAACCCACCGATCTGCAGTCCATGCAACTTAAGAGCCTCGGACTTGATCCGTTAGATTTTCACGGGCGGGTGATGGACGTGCGAATCGCCATCCAGAAGCGAAAGCGCGAAGTGGGCGCCGAGATGGGCATGCACTACGAGAGCTTTAATGAGGATCAGTTGTCTGATGTTTGGCAATACAACTTGTTTCCCAATACGATTTTGTCTTTTACCCCAGAGCATTGTTGGGTGTTGAGACCCCGGCCGCACCCCAGTGATCCTAGGCGTTGCGAATTCGACAAGATGTCTCTGGTCATGTTCTCGGATCCTGCGCTTGGTAGTAGTGCCAAGCCGCTGAATAGTCCGGGTCGCATGGCGACCACCGCACAAAAACCAGCGGATTACACGCGACCAGAAATAGATGTGTTCGACTACTCGTTAGTGATCGACAAACAAAAAACGATGACCGATACGATCGATCAGGATGTTGAGTTACTAGGCAATGTTCAGGCAGGCATGCAGTCCGCTGGATTTGATCGGGTATTCCTCAACGATGACGAATTGCGGGTGCAGCATTTTCATAATCAAATGGATCGAATCATCTCGTCGGCTCGATAGATTACTCTAGGTCTTAGGTCTGTCAGGAAACAGCGGGGCATTTTTCCTGCCTGTCCGGTTTGTTATGCCCCTTATCAAATGGAAACAAATTAGACTCCGCCACTAACTTTCCTCTAATCTGGCTGTTCGAGAAGATAAGAGAGAGCAATCGTAATGAATGAATTTGATCTAACAGGAAAAGTAGCTGTCGTTACGGGTGCAGGGCAGGGTATTGGTGAAGGTATCGCCAAGAGTATGGCCAGAGCAGGCGCGGCGGTGGTTGTGGCGGCTCGGTCATTGGACAAGATAGAAAGAGTCGCTGACGAGATCCGAAATGCAGGCGGGCAGGCAATAGCGGTACAGGCTGACGTGACTGATCGAGGCGCGCTGGTTAACCTCGCCGAAGTCGCCATGAGTGAGTTCGGCGGACTCCATTGCTGGGTGAATAATGCGGGAGGTTCGCCGGTAAGGTCAGCGTTGAATGAGCTTCCGGATGATGAGTGGCAAACATGTATTGATCTCAATCTGACTGCAGTATGGAAGGGCTCAGTGATCGCCTTTGAGTACATGAAGGATGGTGGCAGCATTATCCAGATTTCTTCCCCTGCAGGTGATCGAGCTGTCCCAGGAAGTGGGCACTATGGTGCGGCGAAGGCCGCCGTCAACTCGCTGACAAAAACCTTATCGTTGGAATTTGCACCGACCGTGACAGTCAATGGCATTTCACCGGGGTATATTCCGACTGAGGTTATGATGACAGCGCTGCAAACTGACGAGGCAGCACTGGTGAAAATGGCAGATGCGCGCATACCCCTCAAACGCCTGGGTACGCCAAAAGATATCGGCTCTGCGGCTGTTTACCTGGCGAGCGAAGCTGGCAGTTGGGTGACGGGGCAGACGCTGATTGTTGCTGGCGGTATATGACGTTGTCACTGTAAGAGCAACCCGCCACACGACAAGAAAGGGGAACGGGTCACCACAAATCAGAAATAAGGTAGCTGATTTTTTGGCCCGCGATTTCGGCCACCACGTCATCATCGCGCGCTCGAGTCAGTAGCGACTGACCTAGCGGCGAGCTAGCAGTAATTACCGTGATGTTGATACCCTCAAAGGCCACCATGTGGCCACCTGCCGAGGGTCCAATAAATACATATCGAGATGAACCAGAATCATCTTCAAGGGAGACCAGCGATCCGACCTCAATCTGATTATGGGGTTGAATAGCCTTCTGCAGTTCTCTGAAATCCACAGTCGCCTTCACTAACTGAACGACTCGCTCCGATTGCCCGTGTGCCAAGTAAGCTGCCTCAAGACCCAGCGTATCGTACTTGTTCTCTGCAATATTCTGTTTATCAGTTGCTGTTGCGCGGGCTTGATCCGCAGCAGCTGAGGCATATTTCACGGCCGCCTCCAGGTGGCTGACAATCACCGCGCAAAGAGCTGATTTATCCATCAGACGTCTAACCATAATTTCATTTGAACTGAAGATACGGAAACAAATCACATTTTGTGAAGATTGGTCGCGTACAGTTATTGGTGAACTCCAGCTTAATCTGCAACACCCTGATGGGGTGAGCTGACTTGTCAATACTACAGCGCAACGGCTTATACGACTTTATCAACTAACTTAGATGCTGCTGCAGATGTAGCAGCATAGCTAATCCATTAATATGCCTCGTCAATTGCTTCTTCAACAAGCTGAGTTAATTGTTTGTACCCAAAATTGATTAATGGTTTGCCATTAACAAAAAATTGCGGAGTAGCACGCACTTTTAGCATTTTACCATCCGTTACGTCTTGCCTAATCACATTGCTAATATTATCGCTGCTTGCCTCGCGCATAAACTGTTCGCTATCTAAAGGTAAGGTCGTGAGCAACGCCAGAGCACTTTGTGGTTGAGCAACATGATGTCGAGTCCAGCGTTGTTGATTCGCAAACAAAATTTCTACTGCGGGCCAGAATTGTCCTTGTAAGTGTGCAGCTTCCAGGAGTTTGACCACTTGATCTGAGCCTTGATGAAGTGGTGCATAGCGCATCACTAAGTTAACCTTTCCAGGGTGTTGTCTAATTAGGTTATTCACCAATGGGTAAAATACAGCACATGTTTCACAAGCCGGGTCAAAAAATTCGACAATCGTGACCTTTGCATCACGCGAGCCTTTGGTTGGCGCGTTTGCACGTTCGAGTATGTTGAGATTATCAACTGAGGTGTTTTCATTTTTGCTAGGTTGATCTGTTTGAAATATTACCGCTGCAGCAATAAAAGCCGTAATAATAATTAGGCTTGTGCCGATCAAGAGTATCGATTTTTTCATAATGATTCCGGTCTTTTAATAAGAAATAGTAACAAGCCAATGATACTAAAAGTTGATAGAGACATTTAGGCGAATTTTTCGAAGCTTCTAAAATGGACCCGCAAAGGGGAGTCTTCAAAATTTTGGGGTCAAAATTTTTGGGTCAGAGTCCTTACTCAGACGCCCAACTCTGTGGCCTATCGATCAGCCGATGTCTTCTTCTCAGTTTCCCCTTTCTTTTTTATACGTATCTTTTTGTAGAACAGGGGCTGCCAATCGGCTTCAATTTTAGCTACATTAGAATGCCGACCTACTTTGCGGATGCATGATGCAACTTGACTACAAAAGAATCGATCCAGAGTTATTGCCAGCGTTAGACAACTTTCCGGCACTAGACCTTAATCGAGAGAATATAGCTAAGATTCGCGAACTCTTAAGTTCTCAACCAAAGCCGCCTTCCGCTGTAGAAGTAAGGTCTGAGAAAGTATCGATTGCGTCAGGTGATGCCGAAATCGATATATACATCTATAAGAGCTCGGGTCGCGATAATCAACCTGGGGTTTTGTGGATTCATGGAGGAGGGTACCTGATTGGCAGCGCAGAAGATGAGCGCGCAAGAGTGATCGCTGACCATTGTGATTGCACAGTTGTTTCTGTCGAATATCGGTTAGCACCAGAGCATCCGTTTCCTGCTGGACCTAATGATTGTTACGCAGCCTTGAGGTGGATGGTGTCGAATGCCGAAAATTTAGGGATTGATGTCGATAATATTGTGATCGGAGGCGCAAGTGCGGGTTCTGGTATGGCAGCCGGCGTGGCATTGATGAATCGAGACCAAGACAATATCCCGCTTCGGCTTCAACTGCTACTGTATCCGATGATCGACAACCTGCATGCCACAGATTCCGGTCAATTTGAGAATCACCCGGTCTGGAAGCAGCAAACCTCTTTCAATGCCTGGGAAATGTACTTAGATGGGGCACCTGGTGAAGACGCATCTCCGTATGCGGCTGCCAGTCGCGCGGAAGATTTGTCTGGATTGCCTCCCACCTATATCTGCGTCGGCTCTGAAGATCTTTTTCGCGATGAAGATATCGCCTATGCCCAACGACTTATGGCAGCTGATGTGCCAACGGAACTTTCGGTGTTTCCAGGTGTGTATCATGCCGCGGAATCTTTTGTACCGGAGGCTAAGGTCAGCCAACGCTTAACCCAAAGCTTTTTAAGGGCGCTAAAAGACGCTCAGAAATAGGTTTAGGGCCCCTCAGAGTTAGATGCGGAGAGCAAAGCTAACTCCGCAGCTAACTCTGAATCCAAGACATACCTGGATACCTTCTCCAGTTCGGGCGCGGCATAGATCGCTATTTTTCTTCATCTAACCTTGCTTCACTTAGCGCTGTGGCGATGAGCCCTGGTGGCACAGCTATGACGCCTAGACCCACCATTAGAACGAAGAAAGTGAATATTTTACCTCCGACTGTGATCGGAAAGGCATCGCCGTACCCTACTGTAGTGAGCGATGTAGTCGCCCACCAAAGACTATGAAAAATCGACGCGAATTTCTGAGGCTGTACCTCGTGTTCGAAGTAGTAAATACCAACGGCTGAAAGATAGATCAAAATCATCGCGACGATCAAAAACAAAATAATCTCTTCCCTTGCTATCGCAATCGCCCGCCTAAATCGTTCCATTGCATCAGAGTACCTAGTGAGTTTGAATAACCTGATGAGCCTAAAGAGTCTGAATGCCCGAACGGATCTTAAATCGACGCCAAAGGATAAGTAGAAAGGTAAAATCGCGACAAGGTCTATGATTCCATAAAAGCTGAATATGTATGACAACTTTTTCTCTGATGCTATGACTCTTAGTAAATATTCAATCGTAAACAGAATTGTTATCACCAGTTCTATTTTTCCGAGAAGAGCTGTCGTTTGACTACTCAGATCTGGCAGCGTTTCAATGGAGAACTCCACTATCGCGATAACGATTAGTAATAGCACCATCCAATCAAAGAGGCGGCCACCGAATGTATCCGTTCCGTTTATGACTGAGCGAAATTTTTCCACTGCAAGTACCCCCTCTAGATTTTCTCATGCTAAACGTAAATATTGCTGCCTTATACAAATGAATTTCTTCTGGCTGATCAATATTTGATCAATCAGGTGTTCGACAGAAAAACAGCTCATAATAGGAAAATGCACTTCAGTTTAATGGTTCTGCCTATTGGTTTTCTAACGACTTTGATGGGTCCTAATTTTAGGGCATGAACTCGGAAATCCCACGGAGTATTTGCTTAAAAAACGATCAGCTATCGAAAAAGCAGATGATATTGGACTGATTAATTTCTCGCTAGAGAATGAGAGTGTAAGATCTAGGGGTACGCAAGGAGACATAGTAATATGTTGTTCTGCTTCACGGAGGGAATATGTCTAGTTCTGAGATTGGAATTCAAGACAAAAGGAAATCACAGCTATCACTCAAAGCTGATCATCTGTCTACATTTTCTTTAGCCGCACAACAAAACGCCTACCCGATTTTTCGGAATATGAGCTTACAGTTTCCGGCTTTAGATTCCGAGGCGCCCAATGAGCAGTCGCCCTTTAGGGATACAGTCGTCAAGTTGACGTCTGAACCTGAATTTTTTTCTCCTGAAGAATGGACGATTGATGAAATTCGTGCGGGTCAAACCATTTCACTCCAGCAACGCCCCCTAAACATATCCCATGACAAGCTTCTAAATTTAACTGAAGAAATGAGAGTTTCGATCACTTTAAAGGCCTACTATTTTGGCGATTTTGATAGTGACCTAGCTGAGCTAAAGTTCTCCATAGCTGTTCTGCCCGCTAACTTTTGGGGTGGAGAGAGCCGGCAGCCCGACCTCTTAGCAGCATTTGTTAAACCCAACGGGGTTTACGTGGAATCACTGGTCCGGCAAGTCACCGAGATGCTTGAGAAAGGCGGGCACGGCCGGAGTGCGGATGGCTACCAGTCGAATACTCGAGAACGACCGTACCTGATGACTGCCGCGTTGTGGAATGTCATCTTTTCCCAGCGGCTGTCTTATGTTTCACCTCCTTTAGATTTTGCTCGGGTAGGCCAGAGAATACGTCTCGCGACCGATATCAGTGCGTCGAAGATAGCAGCCTGCCTAGATACCTCTCTCCTATTCGCCAGCTGTATTGAGTTAATGGGGCTAAATCCAGTTATTGCACTGGGAAAAGAGCATGCATTTGTCGGTGTTTGGCTAATCAATGAGCGTTTTCCAGTGCTTACGAACGACGATCCGATGGATTTAAGAAAACGTGTTGATGCGCGTGATCTCGTTCTGTTTGAAAGTACCTTAGTGACCAATGCTACGTTTGTAACTTTTGAGCAGGCTAAGGGGCACGCCCGAGACCTAATCAGCGAAGACAAAGAAAGTGAGTTTGTTTATGTAATTGATATTAAGCAGGCTAGAGCACGAAAAATTCGGCCTCTATCTACCTTAGAGGATAAACCTGAGGAGACAAGTGCCGATTCAGAGCAGATTCAGGCCCTGCCAATCATTCCGCCATTGCCTCCAGTCAGACCTGATGAGCAAGTCACCCTTGAATCCCCTGAGACACGAATAGATGCTTGGCAGCGAAAACTGCTAGATCTTACAAAGAGAAATTCATTGTTGGCTCTAAAGGACAGGGCAGTCGCCATCAGGCTGTTTTGTCCAGATATAGGCTCAATGGAGGATAGTCTTGCCGATGGGGCTTCGTTCAAATTCTTATCGGTTGAGGAAAGCCCGTTAAACGACAGAGAACGAAGTGTGGAGGCCTTTAGGTTGCAGGCTGGTTCAGATATCCATAAAGAATACGCACTAGATCAGCTCAATATGAATGTGCTTCTTGCAAATATGGCCAAGAAAAAGCTAGAGCAAAATACAATTAGCCTGTTTCGAAAAGCTAAGAATGACCTAGAAGACGGTGGATCAAACACTCTGTATCTCGCACTTGGCATGTTGCGATGGAAAGAGAACCCTGAAGATGACCGTTCCTACCGCGCCCCTCTGATATTGATACCTGCACAACTCACCAGAAGCAGTGCCAGAGCACCAATTAGGGTACGGCAGCTTCAAGATGAGACAGCCATTTTCAATATGACTCTGATTGAATTTCTCTTCACTGAGCACAATATTGATCTCAATCAATTTCGGGAATCACTTCCTGAAGACGAATCTGGAATCGATGTTGGCCTCATCTGGAGCACTGTTCGGGCAGCAATTGCCGAACAGCCGGGCTTTGAGGTTGTCGAAGAATTAGTTCTCGCATCATTTTCCTTCGCCAAGTATTTGATGTGGAAGGACCTTAAAGATCGAATCGGCGACTTGAAAAGTAATCCCTTCGTTAAGCACCTAGTCGATCACCCTCAGGACGCGTATGTACAAGATGCAAATTTCGTCTTGCCGGAGGAGGTAGACGAAAAGATTGACCGCGAAAAAATATTCACGCCGCTAAATTGTGATAGCTCACAACTCGTCGCGGTAGAAGCATCTGGGAGACCGCAGGACTTTGTGTTGGAGGGCCCGCCGGGAACTGGGAAGTCAGAAACTATCGCAAATATTATCTGCCATAACCTCGCTCTGGGAAGAAAAGTGTTGTTTGTGGCAGAGAAGATGGCAGCGCTTAATGTTGTCTACCGTCGAATGGAGAAAGTAGGTCTTGATCACTTGTGCCTAGAATTGCACAGCAATAAGGCGAATAAAAAAGCCGTGCTCGGCCAGCTTAGGACCGCGACGGAAAAGCGAGAAAATGCTCAGAGTGATGGATGGCTAGAATCTGTTAAGGCGTTAAAAGAGAAGAGAGATCGGCTGAACAACTTCGTTAAAGTGTTACATAAGAAATCCATATACGGGTTATCTGCAAGAGATGCCATCGCGCGCGATGTCCTCTACAAGGAAAAGCATAAACTGAGTCTGAACTGGTCCCTGGGTTTTGATTCAGCGCCAGTAAATTCCAGAAAACAACTCAGCGAGATGCTCGAGACGGTCAAGCTAGCGGCAATTTCATATGATGATATTGCTCAGCTTGATCCACTTCAATTTCGAATGCTTAAAGCAAGAAGTTGGTCAAACGCTTGGCAAAGCCAGGTTGTAGATTGTCTCAAACGCTATAAATCCGCCCTGAATGATCTCTACCCTTGCGCCGCAATTCTCGCCTCGGATTTCGACGTCACGTTGACTGAGAACACAATAGCGAATCTCGCACGCATCGATTCATTGGCAGAGCTCATTGAAACTATCGAGTCGAAACCACTGAGTTATTTAGTAACCAAAGGGGTTCGAGATCTACTAGGAAGCCTAGAGAAATTAAGTGAAACCAAGAAAGAATTTGATCGAACACTCGAATCTTTCGGGCATAACATTTCACCAGAAATCTTGAGTCGCAGCCCGGTCACTGAATGGCTAGCTGCCTATAGGAGCACCAAAGATAGTTGGATTAAGTCTTTCTTCGCAAAATTAAAAACTAATAGCGCTGCGAAGAAAATCGGTTACACAAAGTTTAACGAATTGGATGTGCTACTCGAACTGGAAAAGGCACACCGACTGCAAGAAATCATTGTGCCCTTAGTGCCCCAGTTTGAAGAAGATAATATATGGCAAGGTTGGGATACCACTGCAGAAAGCCTTAAGGCTGCGGTTATCACCGGTTGGAATGCTCATCAGGCTGTGTCGGAGCTAGTAGGTTTATCCGACGATCCTGCTGTTGTGCTTACCGCAGTAAAATCTAAGCTAATCGATGGACGAGATTTTCTCGACAGCTCCAAATTGATGAGCCACAAAAATGAATTTCAACGGTGCTGGAACTCATATGCTGCAGTAGCGGATGAAGCCAACAAGCTAAATTTGGGCTTTGATGAAAACTTGCCGATCGAAGCGATAAACAGTGCCATAGAGGAACTCATCGCCAACGCCTCGAAATTTAAAGCGTGGACTGAATGGTCGGCTGCAAAAGAGGCAGCAGCGGCATATCAGTTGGAGCAGTTAACTGAAGGGCTGGAAGCGCAATCTATTTTGAAAAATGAAGCAGAAGACCACGTACTAACAGCTTTTTGTAAATGGGTTGCTCCACAGCTAATAGATGAAAATGACGTGTTGCGTCAATTTAAGGCCTCAACCCACGAGCAATTGATTAGTGATTTCAGGAAGCTGGATGCCGAAGTCTCTGAAACCACCAGTACCTACATCGCGGCAATCGCAGCCCAAACAATTCCTGATCCATTTGCGAAAGATAGCCCTAAAGAATTTGGCGTATTGGCCAGAGAGCTTCAGAAGAAAACACGCCACAAGCCTGTGCGCGCGCTCTTTGGCGATATGGGTGAGCGATTGCTCGACTTGTGCCCTTGCATGATGATGTCACCGCTATCCGTAGCGCAATTTCTCCCCTCAGATTTTAGTGGATTCGACTTAGTGGTCTTTGATGAGGCATCACAGATGACTACCTGGGATTCCGTCGGGGCTATCGCGAGAGGAAAGAACGTAATTGTAGTGGGTGATCCTAAGCAAATGCCACCCACCAGTTTTTTTAGTGGTGCTGCGGATACAGACGATCCTGACGAAGAAGACCTGGAATCGATACTTGATCAGGCACTCGCAGCGCGTTTGCCACACCTTCGATTGCAAGGACACTACCGCAGTAGACATGAATCATTGATCGCATTTTCCAATAGTAAATACTACGAAAATTCGTTAGTTACCTATCCATCGTCAACCACCAAAGAATCCGCAGTTTCCTTCTACCGAGTGGATGGGGTTTATTCGAAAGGCAAGGGCAGAAATAATCCCATTGAAGCTTCGGCGGTAGTCGATGAAATCGTCAAGCGTCTAACTGATCCAGCGCGTTGCCAGCAAAGCATTGGCGTTGTCACCTTGAATACGGAGCAGCAGCGAACTGTTGAGGATTTATTGGATGATGCCCGCAGAAAGTTTCCTGAGATTGAGCCTTACTTCCAGTCGACTGATACTTACGATGGGGTTTTCGTAAAGAATCTTGAGTCTGTTCAGGGAGATGAGCGAGACATTATCATCTTGAGTTTAGGCTATGGGCCGACGGAACCTGGTGGCCGAACGATGAGTATGAATTTTGGACCTCTAAATAAAGCTGGCGGCGAGCGGAGGCTGAATGTAGCTATCACCAGAGCAACGAGTGAGGTGTTGCTGTTTGCAAGCTTTGACGCGTCCATGGTCGATTTAAGCCGGACCTCAGCACTAGCGGTTGAGCACCTTAAGCACTACCTTGAATTCGCAGAAAAGGGCCTAATTGCTTTAGCCGAACACACAACAGCTTCCTACGGTGTCGATCAGTTTGATAGCGATTTTGAACAAGCCGTCGCCTTAGCATTACGAAACAAAGGTTGGAGAGTCCAAACACAAATTGGCGTGAGTAAATTTCGTGTTGACCTCGGCATAACCCATCCAGACCAGCCAGGTGTCTATCTAGCAGGGATTGAGTGCGATGGCGCTACTTATCATAGCTCACCATCAGCAAGGGACCGTGATCGTGTTCGGCACTTGATTCTCGAGAACCTCGGATGGCGTTTGATTCGGCTTTGGTCAACCGACTATTTCCAAGACCCGGAAGGCGCAATCACAAAAATCGATCGCCGACTTAGTGAGATCTTAGGGGAAGATAGAACTAACGCTGAATCTAAGGAACAAGAACGAGATGTATCAGCATCCGCACCGCCTCCGCCTCCGACGGATGATCTAGCAACTGACGGCACCATAAAAGAGACTGACACTATAGCTTTGGAGGTTGAAGCTACAGACAATGTATCTTCTCAGTATGACCAAACTAGGTATTTTGAATTAGACTACGAAACTACTCTCGTCGAATTAGCTAAGGTTATTCTCGCGGAAAAAGATGGCGTCACCCTTCACGAACTGGCGTTAGATATTGCGAACCTGCACGGCCTAAGTCGCACCAGCAAAAAGCAACGACAGCATATTATTAAATTGATTGGACCCTGGGCGGGCTTGGTGCGTGATGGTGTTCATAAGCCTGTTGTTTGGTCGCACCCCGCAAAAATTGTAGATGAGATGCCGTGGAGGGGGCTCGCCCCATGGGGGTATGAGCGCGATTGGAGTGATATTCCCTATCCGGAAGCGTTGGGTCTGGCAAGGTTAGCTAGGGTCGAGCGACCCGGTGATCCAGTCGACTACATTTGTGAAGAATTCCAGCTAAAGCGCCGGCATGAAAAGACAATAGCGGAGTTTCAGGGTTGGGTGGATGAGGTTGGTCAGCAGACGATCTGATTTTCAAGAGACCCGTAAATTTTGCGAATTTGTGGTCTTGTAAACTGAAAAAATCTTTCAATCGCTAAGATTGAGCAAAAGAGTGTCGAGCAATACTCAAAGGAACCCCAGAAGATTCTATGAAGATTGAACGTATAAGTAAGATCAAAAAATATCGGATATTTGATGACTTCGAATGGCCGGAGGCATTGCCCAATTTTTCTAAGTACAACCTGATCTATGGATGGAATGGCAGTGGCAAAACAACTCTTTCGAACATTTTTGGTTATCTTGCCAAAAAACAAAACATAGATCAGAGCGAGTTAACATTTCAAATTGATGGTCAAAACATTGAAGGAGCCACTCTTTCAAATTCAGCAATACCTGAAGTGAGGGTGTTTAATCGAAACTCCATTGATCGTAGTATGTTTGAAGTGCCGAATTATGAACTTTCACCAGTGTTCTATTTTGGAGAAGACAGCGCAGAAAAACAGCAGAAAGTAGAGGCACTCAAATCTCAGCAGCAATTGCTTCTTGCCGATAAACAAAGATCCCAGGATAAAGACGCCTCGGCGAGAAAGGCTCTAGATGATTTTGCCAAAAACAATGCTTTGGTAATCAAAAGTTTGTTGTCGTCCTCGGGGAGTGGTGCTTATAACTACTACAATAAATCCGATTTTTCAGAGAAAGCTAAGAAACTAATTGACTCTTCCCCACCTCCTTATTGTCTATTACCTTACATTTACAATGAGTACTTGGAAATCAAAGAAGGTGTTGCACAGAAGCGCATTGAACCTGTCCCCTTAGTGTTCCCGGATTATCAACAAGTCGTAACTCAAGTCAGTGAGCTATTAAAGCGTTCGATTGTCTCAAGCACAATTGCCACGCTCTCAGAAAATCCAACAATTGCATCTTGGGTACAAGAAGGCCTTAGATTACATGATTCAAAAGATGCTGAACTTCACTGTCTTTTTTGTACTAATCCCTTGCAACCGCAACGTATTGAAAATCTGGAGGGGCATTTTAATGAGCAGTTAACAGCCTTCCAGCAAGAAGTCGATCAGCAAATTTTGAAACTGCAGAAAATTGCAGACGGAATCGATCAAATAGGTCTACCTAATGAAGTTCAATTTTACCCGCAACTACAAAATGGTTTTAGATCCAAGCTAAATAGTTGGTCATCCAGCAAGTACATGGTCGATGTGTTTTTCGAAACATTGATTCGAGCATTGCGGGAAAAACGTGAACAGCCCTTCAAAGAGCTGGATATTAAACAGTACCTGTCTTTTGCAGGATCTAGCGATGCAGAAAAAAGTGTGCTTCGGGCTGTGCTTGAACTGGTGGGTGAGGTCGCACAGACGCTCGGAACATCCTTTGGTTTAAGCGCTATTACTGAAATCAATGAACTTATAGTAGAACATAATGAGTTTACAAAAACCTATGAGAAGAATGTTCATCGCGTGAGAGCGATATTGGAAGCACATACAGTGTCTATTAACCTTGAAGAATATAATGAAAAAAACACAGGGATTGAGGACGCTCAAAAAGAGGTCGCAACCCTCGACTCAAAATTGAGTGACCTTAAAAGCGACATAAAGAAACTCGAACTGGAAATGAAAGAATTTGTAAGGCCGGTTGAAGAGCTCAATGCTGAGATGGCAGCCTACTTAGGTCGAGACGAGCTGCAATTTCAAATTCAGAATAGCGGATATGTGATTTCACGTAACGGGCACCCAGCAATGAACTTAAGCGAAGGCGAGAGAACGGCTATTGCCTTCATGTATTTTTAAAAACGCTCGAAGATGCGAGTTTTGATATGGAAACGGGCGTTGTTGTTGTTGACGACCCAATTTCCAGTCTGGACACCAACTCAATGTACAGCGCATTTGGTTTCATGAAAGCTCGAACTCGAAAAGCGAGTCAGGTATTCGTACTGACACACAATTTTACTTTCTTTCGACATGTTAGAAAGTGGTTTTTTAGCGAGCCTAAGTTGGCCGCAATACAAGGCCACCAAGGTTCAAACGACTACAGAACAGCAGCTAGATTCTATATGTTAGGTACTACGAGTTTGAGTGGTGCGCGAAGTGCACAGATTAAGCCAATTGACCCGTTGCTTAGAGATTATGAATCCGAATATCAGTATTTATTCAAGGTTGTCCATGCTTTTGTAAAGTCTGAGGGAGACACAGACCTAGAGACTTACTATGGATTGCCTAATGTCGCACGCCGGTTACTAGAATCGTTTCTCACTTTCAAGATGCCCAACTTCACAGCCAGTGGTATTGAGAAAAAGCTAGACGAAGTGGAATTCGATACCGCGAAGAAAAATAGAATCTTGCGATTCCTGCATGTTCATTCGCATTACGATCAAATCGGAGCGCCCGAGCATGACCTCTCTCTACTAGCAGAAGCTCCTGCTGTGATGAGTGACCTCATAGACTTAATAAAAAAAGTAGATGAGGATCACTACAATGGGATGACGAGCTTTTTTACATCTTAGGTTAAGAAATGAAGGACTGATCGAATTTAACGTGCCTTGTGCTGAGTGTGGCCTGCTCAATCGTAGTGCCGAAGCCTTTATGGGACTCTAGAATTTAGTCAGCCGGTTATACGAACACAACTGGTAGAAGATAATTCAGTGATTTTACCAACGAAGATAATTGTGTTGATGTGCCAAGCATCTGTCTTTTGGCAGTGCTTTGCGGATCGATAGAAGCCAATGCTGGTCCAGCTATTCGTTTCTGATTTGTTCGTTCAAACTCTCAAAAAAAGCAATTTTCAGGAATTGGCCTGCTCGATAGAACCTAACTTAGCGTTGGTTTGCTTTCTCAAAAAGACCATTCCCTTGCTTGTAAGCCGAGAGTAGTAATCACAAACAACTCTAGGCGGTTTGTCCCTTATTGCAATTGCCGGGTTGCGACAAGTTCAGTTAAGAAATTGATAACAGCCCTTATGCGAGCGTGGTCTGCAATGTCTTCATGTACAGCAAGCCAGAATGAGCGGGTTACCGTAACTTCATCGGCCAGCACCAACTGCAGATCTGGTTCCTGTTCGGCAACGAAGCGCGGCAGCATCGCAATGCCACAACCTGTGCAGGCCAATTGTTTTTGCGCCAGCAGACTAGAACTGGTTAGGCGTGGAACCAGACCAGCATCAACTTCATCATAGTAACGCAGCCTGGGTGAATAAATCAGATCATCCACGTAGCCGATCAGGGTCTGCTGGTGCAGATCGGAAATGGTGTTAACCGCAGCATGGGTCTTTAAGTATCCAGGGGTGGCGTAAAGTTTCAGACTGTAGTCAGTCAACTTGCTCACTTTCAATCGACCGCGGGTCGGGCGCGATAACATAACTGCCATGTCCGCCTCACGTTTATTGACGCTGAGAAAACCACTGGTCGCGACCAGTTCCAGCTTAAGCGCTGGGAACTCTGCCAGAAGATTCACCACAGCCGGTGCAATCACGACATTACCAAAAGCTTCAGTCACGCTGAGTCGAACCGTTCCGGTGATTCCCTGAACTTCGCCAGAAATAGCTTCCCCAACCCGAGACACAACCTGCTCTATTTCTTCAACCTGGTTCAGCAACCATTCGCCGGTAGTGGTTGGCACATGGCCTTTACGGGAACGTTCGAACAGTCTTGCATCAATCGCTGATTCCAGACGTCGAATGCGGCGGCCGAGTGTGGTCGGGTCAAGATGTAGATAAGCCGCTGCTGCATCCAGGTTGTTTCGCCGAGCCACCGTCAAGAAAATCCGCAAGTCATCCCAATTGATCGAGTGTTGAATTGGACCCTTTTTCACCTTGCTTTTTTGCAGCATAAGCCTGCATTTACACCATTTAACTGCGCATATGTATTCTATATGATACTTTGCTCTGAAACGAATCTCTCTAATGGGTATTCGCTTCTCCTTACCCTTATCCTGACGGCATCGGTGCAGTAATCATGGACTTTGACCTAAACGAGGACCAAGTGGCGTTTCAGGATGCTGCCCGTGCGTTCGCCGATAAAGAACTGGCGCCTAATGCTGCTGAGTGGGATGCAGGTAAAATATTCCCTAAAGATGTCATCTCTGCTGCTGGTAACCTGGGATTCTGTGGGCTTTACTGCCCCGAGGAGGTCGGCGGGCTAGGGCTCAGTCGTCTCGACTCCAGCATTATCCTTGAGCAACTCGCCACGGGTTGCACATCTACCACCGCGTTTATCTCTATTCACAACATGGCGACCTGGATGATTGCCAGTTTCGGTAACGAATCGACGATAGATCGCTTTTGCCCTGACCTGATTGCCGGAAAAACACTTGCAAGCTACTGTCTGACGGAACCGGGTGCCGGTTCAGACGCAGCGTCCTTGAGTACCCGTGCAGAAATGTCGGGTGATCACTACATCGTTAACGGCAGTAAAATGTTTATTTCTGGCGCCGGCAGTACCGACATCCTGGTCGTCATGCTCCGAACATCAGATGACGGATCCCGGGGCATTACAACACTCGTGATACCAGCGGACACGCCAGGTATTCAGTACGGTTCAAACATGGACAAAATGGGTTGGAACAGCCAGCCCACACGTGAAATTTCTTTCGAGAACGTTAAAGTGCCAGTGGCTAATCGCCTGGGTAAAGAGGGTGATGGCTTTAAAATCGCCATGAAAGGTCTGGATGGCGGACGCATCAACATTGCCACCTGCTCACTCGGCACTGCGCAGGCCGCCATCAATCGTGCCCAAGCATACATGTTGGAGCGCGAGCAGTTTGGTCAATCCATCAGTAATTTTCAGGCACTGCAATTTAAGCTCGCAGACATGGTGACGGAGCTGGTTGCAGCCCGCCAAATGGTTCGACTTGCGGCCTTCAAGGTAGACAAAGAACATCCCGAAGCCGCTGTTTACTCAGCCATGGCAAAACGCTTTGCCACCGACGTTGGCTTCGAAGTCTGTAATCAGGCGCTACAACTGCATGGCGGTTACGGTTACATGAGAGAGTATCCACTGGAGCGCTATGTTCGCGATACTCGAGTCCACCAGATTCTGGAAGGAACAAATGAGATTATGCGTTTGATCGTCTCAAGGCGTCTATTAACGATGGCAGACATTGAACATATTCAATAGTGACAACAAATGAGGCACCTATGACTGATAAATTACTTCATGAGATGCGCGGCAACACCGCGTTGATCACAATCAACAATCCCGCAGCGAACACCTGGGATGAAGACAGCCTGACCGCGCTCAAGTCATTGATCGAGACCCTTAATGATGATCCTAACTGCTACAGCCTGGTGATCACGGGTCAGGGAGAAAAGTTCTTTTCAGCCGGTGCTGACCTGAATTTATTCGCGAGTGGTGATACTGACGTTGCACGCCAGATGGCTGAGAAATTTCATGGCGCGTTTCAAGCTTTGTCAGAATTTCGCGGCGTCTCTATTGCCGCCATTAACGGTTATGCAATGGGTGGCGGTCTTGAGTGCGCGTTAGCTTGCGATATTCGTATTGCCGAAGAACATGCCCAAATGGCGCTGCCGGAAGCCACAGTTGGTTTGCTGCCATGCGGACTTGGCACCCAAAATCTCCCATGGCTGGTGGGCGAAGGCTGGGCTAAACGCATTATTCTTTGCGGCGAACGTATTGGTGCTGAAACGGCAAAAGAAATTGGTCTGGTTGAAGAAGTGGTTGCCAAGGGCGAAGCACTCGAGAAAGCCCTTAGCCTTGCAGCCTCTGCAGCTAAGCAGAGCCCGACGAGTGTCGCCGCCTGCAAACGACTCATCATGGCTGCGCGCTCTGGCAACATGAATGATAGTTTCCAAGTTGAAAGAGATGAATTTGTCGGCATTTTTTCAACAGCTGATCAGAAAGAAGGCGTGAACGCATTCCTCGAGAAACGCAAGCCAGAGTGGAAGAACGCTTGATGTCAGACGTTGTCCTGTTTGAAACAAGAACACTGACGGACGGTAAACAGGTTGGCGTGGTCACCTTGAACGCGCCGAAAACTCTGAATAGTCTCAGCCTTGAAATGATTGATTTGATGTTGCCACAGTTGATCACGTGGCAGG
>Ga0222633_1000652_pt1 | contig 27656 bp, 25 predicted proteins | sample AntAcemetageno48_FD_179816 | JGI IMG/M metagenome (GOLD analysis project Ga0222633, IMG submission 179816) | Saline water microbial communities from Ace Lake, Antarctica - #48 | ecosystem: Environmental > Aquatic > Non-marine Saline and Alkaline > Saline | place: Antarctica: Ace Lake | collected...
CCCCCCAGCCCCCCACCCTCCCCGAAAGTGGACTGCGAGAGCTCGCACGGTGACCGACGGAACGGGTTGTATCAGCAGTACAACGAGGAGTGCGCGCAGAGCGAGGGGGTGCCTGGTGGATGCACGAACGATCTTGGGTGTCAGTTTTGTTCCATAGAGGGCAGCGGCACGGACAACGGCGACTTCGACCGGTGCACGGGGTGGGTGTGCGAGAAGTATTCAATCACGGGGTGTCACGGAGTGAAGCTGAATGCGAAGAGTGAAATAGAGAAAGCGGAAGTTGGCGACTGCAAAGCGGACGTGGGGAACCGAAACGCGGGACGGCACACGTTTGTGGACTGGGCGTGTAGCGACGACGAGGGCATTCCTTCGGCGTGCCAAACCCCCGGGAAAGGGCCGTGTCGGTTCTGCGTGTTGAAAAACGGCCAGCCCATGACTGGCTGGCCGGTGTGTCCGCACGCGGTGTGCAAGAAGTGGGACTTACCTGCGAAGCAGTGCCTGAAACACTGAGGAACTATGCTTAGAAACTAGAGTAGATTGCTTTTACTGGAGAATTTAATAGCTAAAAAAATAAGGTGTGATCACATCGATCGTCACGCGCGCGCTTCTATTCCGCTCTTACCCGTCGCGTCCTGGGTTCCCACGGCCCGCACCTCTTCGGTTCCAGAAGCACGCCGCACGTTTCCTGTCTCGCTAACCCCAGCCGGTTCCGGTTGCGTCTCGGCGCGCGTCGTCGTCGTGGCCGCGGCGGGTTCTGCTTTCAAGTTAAGGTTTTCCTCTTTCGCCTTTTCCTCGTTCGCCGTCTCCTTCGGTTTCGCCTCGCCAAACGTCCGTTCCTCCAGCCACTTGAGCTCTTCGTCGAAGAATTCGCTTGAAATTTCGTGCGCCCCGAACGCGACGTTGAGTACTTCCGCGATGGGCGACACGTTTGGTGTCAGGGAGTCGCCCAGTTTTTTCGCGCGCCTTTTCAAAACCGCGAGCGAGCGCCAGTCGCTTATTCGCGGGTCGTTTTTCAAAAAACCCTCCGAATCAAGAAACCCGCCCGCGCGCAGTTCGTTGACCATCTCTGTGCTCTCCGCAACCAGAATCACCGGTGTTGTGGCACCTGCAGTGTCAGCTCCCCCACCCAAATCCCCCTCCGTATCCGCCGCCCGGACAATCCGCCTGTGAAAAAAATTATCGTCCACGACAAGCGGCGCTAACTCCGTGACCTTCGTGTCTATCCCGGCGCTACGCAAAAACGCCACAGACTCGTCCACCAGCGCGCCAACCAACGCATCTTTCGACATGTGCGAGAACACAAACGGGGGGTAGGGGGCCTTTGAATCAGTATCCTTTGCCACGTGAGTACCCTTTGCCGCGTCCGTATCACCCGACTCGCCCATCGCCGCTCCGAGCGCCGCTGGGTTCGCGAAGTACCTCCCACCATCCCGCGGGTCCCTTGGGAAACCAACCCCTGTGACTTGCGCTAGGATGCCATCAATTTTCGCGAAAAACGGAAGCGCGGCGACGAACACGCCGCCGCTCGAGACCCCGAACGCGAACGTCGGAGGGGTTTGTTGGTTGCGTTGCGATAAATCGGGATTCAGTTTTGTTACCCGCGCGAGCGCCTTCGCGACTCGCGGTGCGTCACTTTCGCTGCTCCAGCAATTGCCTACCGATGAAACGGCTGCGACGACGTACCCGCGTTTCAGCGCCTTCTGCACGAGCTTTGTTTCTTCGGGCAAACCGAGACAGGTTAAACACCGTTTCGACTTGGGGAAGAAATCGCGCGCGTGGTGGTGGCACCCGTGCGCGAAAAACACGATGCCCCGGGGCGCGACCCCGTCCGCGCGTCGCGGGCGCTGCCACACCAGTTCTATCGGGGGGTCCCCCAATCCATGGTCGTCCACGAATTTGTCGTAAGTCACCGCGCCGAGCAACGACCGCGCGTCCGCGTGGAGGGGCACAGATGCAACCGAAGGCGACTGCTTGTGCAACGCGCGTCGCGCGCCGGACAACGACGCGGTGGCGGAGAACGCGGGCGCCCCGGGGTTGATGGGCGGCAGCCGCGTCACCACGGCGAACATCGCGGCCATCGCGGAGACCGCCGCGAGGAGCGCCAAACACGACGTGTTCGCGCCCCCGCGGTGCGTCGGGCGGCCCACGCCTTTCCGGCCGAGCCGCCTGGGAACAACAGGCGGGGTCCGCTCGGCGCCCATGATGGGCGTCTTTTCGCTCGCCGCCACTGCGGAACCGCCGGACACCGGCGACATCGCAACGCGCGTGCCTCCGAAACTGGGGGAAACACACACGCGCACGGAGGCTCCGTAATGCGCGCCGCGCTCCGTAATAGGGGGCGGGCGCGCGCGACGATCGACGCGGAGAGTTGCACAAATGCACACTCAAAGGGGTGTTTAAAAAGATTGCAGACAATTTCGGATAAGTAGTGGTGAAGAAGTGGTTCTGTGCATGGAATAGTGTGTTTGATAACACTCTGGTGCTATCTTTTGTATCATTCTATTGTGAGTTTGGATGAACGAGGTATTACTAGTGTTGGAAACATGCCAGATACCAACAGCCTCCCTTCGTTCGTACTTCCTGTGAATGCATGGGAGTTCGAACTACAACCTTTTGGTATTGGTGAGTTTCGTGTTAGTGAAAAGTGAAAAAGAGTACGTTGTAGTCGCAAATCGTTGCAAAAGCATTTCAGTTCATTTACTGTATGAATGTTGCTCTCTCCCTTGCTTTTGTAGCTTGTGTTTCTCTTGTATGTTCGTTGAACTAGAAGTCTCTGTGCCTGCGAGCATGAGATGGTGTGTCGCCGTGATGGACGATTTTCTTGTCGGTAAATATTGGCGTTGGGCGTTAGTTTTTCGTTTGCGGGTTCGTTTGCGGGACTTTCTCGGTAAAGAGTGTCGCTTGCTTTATCAACCCCGCTCGGGCCCAACAGCGGGTTTCTTGTTGCTGGTGATGTTGGGCACTCTAGCAGTTTATTGTTGCTAGTGCTGTTGGGCACTTTCGCAGTTTATTGTTTCCCTGGTGCTTTCGCACTTCAGCGGGTTTCTTTTGTTGCTGTTGGGTTATTGTTCCCTGTGCTGTTGGGTTATTTGTTCCCTGTTGCTGTTGGGTTATTGTTCCCTGGTGCTTTCGCACTTCAGCGGAATTTTCACGATGCGTTTCGCCGGATGTTTCTCCGAGGAGGTGATTATTGTGTTTCCGAGGTTCGGATTTCGACTGTTGACGCTGATACCGTGTCGTGAACGGCTCGTTCAAGATACTGTCCTGATGTCAGTGTAGACGATGCAGTGACTGCGCCTGAAACGGCGGCCACGTCGAAGTACACAGGACATATTAGAAGCTTGAGTACTGCGTCGTCGGTGTCTCGGTTTCGAAGAAACGAAAAACGTTCACACGCTTTTTCTCGAGGCTAAGTTTGTGTCACTGGTGCTGGTAGCACTTCAGCGAGTCGTTGCGAGCGTGATGATACACTCGACGTTGATGTTGGTGGGTGGTATTGCACCCTGAGATGCTCAGAGTGAAGAGTTGTGAGCCATAACCTTTCGGATAAGTAGTGGTGAAGAAGTAAGTGGTTCTGTGCATGGAATAGTGTGTTTGATAACACTCTGGTGCTATCTTTTGTATCATTCTATTGTGAGTTTGGATGAACGAGGTATTACTAGTGTTGGAAACATGCCAGATGCCAACAGACAATTTCAATGGGTTTTTGACATGACGACGACAATCTTATGTAAGTTCGGGGAGCGCAGTACGCCGCGCAAACGCGAGACTAGGACGGTAACGCCGTGTTTTCGATATCAAGTTGGATTTCACTAAAAACTCGTTCATCGCGAGTACACCAGGTAAAACACGTACGCCACCCCAAACGCAACCAGGGCGTTCGCGGCGACCACCAGGTACACCGATTTCGTGTTGTTGTTTTCATGTGTCTGTTCCCGGCTGAATTTCCACTCCTGCGCCCAGCTCGTCTGCGCCACGTCATCCAGCAGCATGGGCGCCGCGACGTCGCCGCGGTAGCGCGCGGCGTTGTTTAGGTACTCGTTTTCTAGCCGCAGAAACGTCCACTGCGCTCGGCGCAGGAGCTCCGCCGCGGCGACGATCGTGCCGACCGTCTCCGTGCTGAGCTTGTTCAGCAACGCGGGGCTGGCGTCCCCAAAAAACCAACTCATTTTCGCCAAACGACTCACCCCCACGCCCCGTGGCGTCACCGTCACCGCCCATGCCAGCCGCCCCACGAAGTTTGAAAAAACCGCCCACGCGTAAAACGTCCTGGTGTGGAACACGCGGTCCCGGGTCGTCGCCCATTTTAAACGTGGGATTTTCATTTCCCCCCCAAAACTTTCACTAACTGAAACATCCAGCAAACCCCAATCCATCACGATGTCCCACAAGTACGCGTACAACGTCCCGAGGCACAGGAAAAACAGCCACGCGTGTCTTCCTCGTCGCGACACGTCGCTTTCATTTTCGTTCTCCGGGGTGGACACCGTGGTGTACTGCCCGGCGCTCGCCAGGCAAATCGCAACCAACGATACGACGTACTTCCCCGCGTTCACCACGTGCTCCACGCGTTCCCGCGACCCGCGCTTGGCGTCGTAAAAACGACGCACGCACTGCTGTAACCGGAACCAGTAAGGCAAACACGTGATGATCGGGGAGATTGGGAACTTCGAATTATGGCCGTTTCCGTCGTCGAACCCACCGTTTTTCTCGTACGCCCCCGTCACGAACAACCGCGTGGTGTATTCGAAATCCACCAAGCACCGCACCAAGGAACACGCCACGTCTGCTACTAAATTATCACGGAAACGCACGTGCCCTCCGAACGGCGCGCAGATCGAGTTCCCGATGGACCGCACAAGCGACGCCCTCGCGTACGGATTTACGATTTTTGAAAAGAAGTGGAGCGTTTTCTTTTTGATACCGCTGTTTGCGTCGGCGCCGTTCCGGCCGTTTCCGCCCGTAACACCCGCGGCGGCGAATATTGACGACGGAGGCACCACCAGCGACATTATCACAAAGACGCCGAGGCCTAGTGGGTAGTACGCGGGCGCCGTGTTTGGAAAAAAAACATCCACTCCGAACTTTATTTTCGCCACGAACAGCGCGAAACACACGGACCACGCCGCCGTTAACACCGACGCAAGCGCTGTGATTGTTAACGAAAAGTGTCAGTCTTGTAAGGCCGCGTGTATTACGCAACTACGGGCAGAAAATCGGCAAACAGTGTGTCAGGATTTGGGAAATACAGAAATACAACACGTACCTGCGTTCCAGTGCCACCCCGCTTCTTCGGTTGCCGAGATTTCCATGATGTACCGGTAGTTGATGTAGTTTGTGGTGCACTTGTGCGTCACCGTGGCCCAGCACCAGAGCCAAATAATGGGAATCGCGGTGAGCCGAAACGCGGGTATGTAGTTGGTGAAGGTTACAACCTGTGTGTTCGTTGACTTCCCTTTTCCCCAAAGCAGCGCCACGGCGACGAGCGCGCAAAAAATGATCCCGCCGCTGAAGCTCGACACCCGGTCCACCACGGCGGGCGCCGGCCGCTCCATTAACCTAAGACGTCGCCGCGCGACTCTTATGACCCGTTCCCGTCGTGTGTAGGTTTCGTCGGGGGATAAATCGGCGGCGCGACTTTCTTTACCCCCACACGAGTCGCCATCCAAATCAAGCACCGCCGCGTAACTCGCTTCCAACGTCGCGCTCATCTTCTCCAGCTCGGCGCCCGCGCAGAACCGCAGGGTTTTGAACTTGGCGCAGATCGCGAGTTCCACGCGCGCGGCGTGTTCCTTGAACGAGCGTTCTTTCTGTTGGCGCACGCGTGTTGGGGACTGCAGTATGTCGTGCGATGACGAGGGGGGGACGCCCGGCGGGGGAACGCCGCCTGGTCGCGCCGGTCGTACCGGCGAGCTGAAAGAAGTTTGCTCAGCCGAAACTCCGGAGTCGACCCTTAACTCTCCCTCCCGCAACCCGTGACACGCGTCACTCACCACGTCCATCAGCTCCCGTAAGTCATCCAGCAACCGGACCTCGCCTTCCGAGGTTAGGTACCCATCAAGGTGCACCTGACACGTTTTTTTCAAATACTTCTTGACGATCTTGCGGAAGCCAGAGTAGTTCAAACTCGAGCCGTGCCGTCGGGTAAGCACGTCCCTGTACACGTGCTTGAACGCGCGGTCGATTTGCTGTTTCTGCGGCTCCGAGCGTTTGCGATTTACGTTTTGGGACGGCCCCCCGATTGAATGCGCGGGCCACGACCCGGAGAGGGAGGTGGCGAGCCAAGCGTGTGCTGCGTCGGCGGTGTCATCGCCGGACTCGCCGTCCGTGCCGTCGTCGTTCATCTGCAGCGCGTCCAACACGTCGTTTCGTCGTGCCTCGCGTAGTAAACTCCGGACCTTGCTCGCGGTGGTGGCGGTGCACGCGTCGTACTCCCGCCCCACGCGCGCGATTTCAAACGCGAGTAGGTCGTAAAACGCACTGGCTCGAGTTTGTGAGGTATCCTCGGTTTCGCTCACGAGCAGACCTTCTTCAAGAAGTGACACCGAAGGCATCGGCGGATCTGGGGAGGACGCGTCGAAAAAGGTGCCCACACCCGCGTCGCCTCCCCAACGCGCCGTGAGCTGCGTTTTGATTGCAACCTTCAAGTCGTCGTAGCGCACACACGCATCCTCGTTACCGGGAACCAACACCTCCTTCAGGTGGCGGCCGAAACGCATGGCCGCGGGAGCCCACCGCCACCGGGGCGGGGAGCGAGTGCGTGAGGAGAAATATTCTATCTTGAGGTGGCTTTTCAAGGAAACCCACTCTGATTTTTGAAAGGAATTTTTTTGAAAAACAGCCAAGTCGCCTCTGTTTTCGGATGTCATTTACGTGATCTACAAGTACAACAAGGGGCTATACAAAGTCTGTCTTGGATCGCTAGCTCGCCTGGCTCAGCCTCCTCTTCTTTCTGTTTCGGCGGGTCTCTTCACAGCGGTTGTTCCGGACGTGTGGTGTCGTCCTACCTCGCCGCTTTCCCGCTTTCCGCGCGACCGAGATTTACATTTTCTTCCCCACCGGTTTCTTTTCGATACCCGCCGCCTTGGCGTAGTGCTCGGTCACGCGGTCGACGTCGCACCCGAACTCGGCGTAGCACGCCTCCAGGCGCGCGCCGTCCAGGCCGTCACACTCCTTTATCGCGGACTTGATTTCCTCGTAGTCGCAGAAACCTTTGTACCCGCCGCCTGTGTGAGGAAAGAAGAGAAGACACGGTCAGCGGCGACGTCGTCCCACAAATCAATTTCGTCTGCAAATCAAATACGTAGGTGTTGGGAAATCAAGGGACGCGTCCCTTGTCCCCCCCTTACCTCCCGTGGTGAACTTCTCCTTGAGTTCGGCGTGGATGTCGCTGCTTGCTTTCTTGCCGCACGCGATGACGACGGTCCGCGGCGCGGTCTTGGGGATCTTCGGGAAGCGCTCGGCGCGGCGGGTTTCGGCGTGGTGGAACCCGGTCGCCATTGGCCGGACCGCGAACGCAGAGATGGTGAACGCAGACATCTTTTCGGGGAGATGCGAGAGGTGCGCGTGAAGCGGTGCGAACGCGCGCGGTCGGGCGACGACGAGCGGTTCGGGAAGTTGAGTGTCCGCGACGGGCGCGAAGGACACGAATGCAGCGTGCGGGTCGTGAAGACGCGCGCGGAGGAGTGGAGGGGGCCGCGCCTCGGAGCGCGGAAAAGAGATATTTTCTGCAAATTTCGCGCGGATTCTGAGTTGGCAAATCGAGCTCATTTTACTCGTCGTGCAACTCAAGGATTCGCTTTTGCCAAAAAAGAAATCAATTTTCCCCGCTCCGACGGACCATCGCGGTCGGTTGACCCTATTTCGCTCTTGTTGACCTTCGTGACGAGCTGAGAAGTGTGTTGTGCCCAAATCGTCTACCTCGTTTTCCGCCGCTTCGCGCTCGTCTTCGCGTCCTCCTTTTCCCGACTTTTTCTCTTTTTTTCCCGTTCGTTTTTCTGTTCCCGCCGCACCGGCGATGCCACGACCGCTGGCGAGTCCACACGGCTCGGCGGTAACGGTTCTAAACCCAGTGTCGCGCGAGGGTCCAGGACTCGCGTTTTCCCGTCGCCCGCAAAACCGAAAACGCAGTTTTCCAAAACCGCCGCTTCGCTTCGCTCCAGGTCGTGGCCACAATCAAACCCCAAACAGCTCGCCACGAACTGAACCTCGACACCACCGCGGTTCCCGCAGTAAGCACGAATCATCGCGCGCAACCCGTCACGACGAACCCCCGGGGTGAGCAGATCCATCAGGGCGACGAACCCGGTTTGGTGTTGTTTTAAAAAGCGATTTCGTTGGCGAAAAAAACCCACGAAATCGCCACCCGCTTTCGCGCGAACCGCGCGCAACGCGTCGGCCACGTAACTTTGCTGAATCGTTTCGCCTGGACCTGGCGGCGCTAGGTACCCCACGGACGCGAGATGCCGCAGCTCTCTCTGCAACTCGCCGGTGCTGTTTTGAGAAGACGCGTATAGCAAACGGTACGCCGCGAACTCGGCGACGACGTCGTCGGAGGGTTTTTTTTTTTCCTCGTCTGATGCCGTTTTTGTTTTTGATTTTCTGCTCCCCCCGTCTTTCGTCTTCGCGTGCAGCTCCCGAAGCACGGTTTGGCACTGGTTGTACTCCGCCCAGTCCCCACACTCAAGCGCGACCCTCGCGTGCGTTTCATAAACCTCGCTCGCCAACACCCCGCCCCGTTTCTGCTGCACCGTCAGGTCCTGCCGAATAGCTTTCAGCTGGTCGTTGACGTAGGCGTAGTCGCGATTTTTCTGCCACTTCTGTTTGACCAGCTCGAGCGCTTCTTTCAAAACCCGCGGCGGCCGGACAACCGACGCGGACGGCGCGGATGTCAGGCGGAGGTAGCTTTTTTCCAACTCCAACGACGTGCCCACTGCCTTGCGGTTGCCGCTTTTCAGCTCCTGCATCGTCGGGCCAGAGGGCGAGCCGGTCCAAAGCGCGCGCTCTGTTTCGAAACGCGCTTGGCGCTCTTGAACTTTCAAACGCTCTTCCGCGGATGTCAGTCCCGACGAATACGCGTCATGTGGAGAGGCTGTTTTGTGTATTCTCGGGCTCCCAGGCGGGCTCCACACATCAGGCTCACCACTCAAACGCTGCTGCAACAACGCCGCCGCGGTCCGCGACGGTTCCCACGGGCGGCGCGCGACCGGCGCGGAGATTGCATTCGTGTGCGTTGATGTTTTCGTTATTTTTTGAGATTGCCTCACGCCCTCATCTGCGTCCGTTCCCGTATCCAGGCTTTCACTGGTCATGCCATCCGCATCGGACAGTTCCTCCACACACACTGCTTTGATCTTCCCAGCCAGCTTTTCACGTGTCTTATCCGTAATCGTGTCACCCAGCTTCGCTCCGAGTCGCAACAACCGGCGGCGGGCGCTTTTGTTGGATTTCAACTTTTTCCACGAAGCGCTTCCCACCACGAGGAGCACCGCGGTTTTAGCATCCACAGCGTCGTCGCCCCGGTCCTTATGCTTACGTTTTCCCGACGGCGTAGACATCGCCCAACACCGGGGAAAAGCGGCGCGCCACGCCACGCACCGCGCGCGTGGTCGCACTGAAGCGAGGAGCAGGGTTCCTCCGCCAATGCAGTTTCGCAGTCGTTGTAAAAACGATGAAGGACAAAAAACCAGATGACGAGGATGCACACTTCGCTCGGCACCCCGAGGGGGTGAGACAACGAGGCCGATGTCGCGGGTCATGAATGACGCTGCGTCGCGCGTGGTCACTGCATCGACGCGCACGAGTCCGAGTCGCGTCTGCTCGCGGTGCGAGGCATCGCAGCGCGCACGTCGCCGCGGCCAAACCGAGCGCTCGACGCGTTTTCGGCATCGTGGTTGTTTCGGGGCGTCTGCCCGGGGTCACGCGCTCGTGTCTCCCCTGCGCCACCGCGGGCACCGCGGCGCCGGTTCCTCTTCCCTGCGTGTATTCCGCGGCACGGATGACTCGTACCCAAGCACGGTCCGCCTTCCCCTGCCTTTCCCAGATGCGATAGGCGTGGGTCTGCAATGCGCGGTTTCAGGCGCGCGAACCGCGCTCGCGTCGCCTTCGCAGGCTTGGAAACCATTCACGGGCGCCGTGTTGGGCGGCGCGCTCGCGCTTGACGTGGGCGGTTTCTTTCTCATCGCGCGCGTGTTGTCACCTGCGGACGACGCGAACGGCATCGCGAAGCTTGTCAGCGAGCTTGCGATGCTCACCACGGACGGCGCGTGTTTGCTCCTGGCGCCGTTAGTGTCCTTCGCGGTGGTGCAGCAGGCGCTTCCGTTGCTCGGGGAGAAAATCTTCTTCGACGGCGCGCGCGCGGCGGTTGATCCGAGTTTCGGTGGTGGTGTTACCGGCGGGAACGTTGGTGATACAAGCGACGAGGACGACGTAGACAGCGTAGACGACGCCAAAAACGTGCAACTCACAGCCACAGAAACAATCAAGGAAAAGCTTCGCGCGGTGTCCGCGTTGGAATCGGCGAACGGTTTGGGGTTGCGAGGAATTGGCGCCGCGGCGTCGCGGACGCAAGCGTTAGCCACGCTCACCGCGGCGACGATTCCGATTGGCGCGGTGGTGACCTTCGTCCCCGTTGCGGGCCCATTAATCGCAGCGTTTATGGCCACCCTAGTCGCGTCATACGCCCTGGCGTGGGAACTGCTGGATCCGTACTTCGATAAAAAAAACCTGGTACGTCTTTCCCACCCAACACATTCCACTGACTGATTGCCCATACCCCGACTGACATTTCTTTTATCACAATCAGGATTTCAAGGCGCAAGATACAATCATGTGGGCCAACCGGTTCGCGCTGTGCGCGTTCGCCGCGCCCTTCACCGTGGCGCTGGCCGTGCCTCTAATAGGACCGGCCGCGACCGCGGTGGCGCAAGGCGCCACAGGGACCCTAGTGTGGAGAGTCTTGGAACCGGACCGTCCGGGAAGCGACGGTGAGGGGAAGTGAGCGCGCGGAGTGTAATACCTTAGGTGAAGCGCAAAAACAACTCGGAAAAGCGTTTCTTACGTGACGAGGCCGCGGCCGCCCTTTTTTCCGATCGCCAATCGTTCCTCGAGCCACTCAAGAGCGCCCTTAACCTGGCGAGACCCTTGAGGCACACAAGGGCGCCCCTAACCTGGCGAGACCCTTGTGGTATGGTGGATCCCCACCACGCGACGTGGCGGTCGGAGGCGCAGCGGAGTTTGAGCGGCGCGTTGGATGTAGGGCTTGCCTTTTCTTCGTGCTTTTTGGTCGCGCTGACGGTGGTGCATCACCGAAGCTCTGTTCGGCGCAGGCGCCGAGACGTTACGCATGCCACTCACACAAACCGCAGCGACGACAGCGCGTACGACGATACCGGGCATGACGGCTGCGTCGCGGATTTCGTCGAACGAGTCGCGCTGGTGTCGTCCGAGTCGTCCATGGAGCTCACCGATCTAGGAAGAGGCGACGACACATCTAATAAGTCGGTATTTTTTTCGTCACACTTCCCTGCCTCCAAGGCGCTGCACCTACTGGACGTCACCCTTTTCGCTGCGATGTCATGGGGGCTGATGTTTGCGGGGCACGATTTCCTGTGTGGCGTCGTGATGCGGTGCCAGTGCACGTTTCCGTGGGCGGGCGGGTGGGCGCGGTGTAACGCGCACAACGCTTTTGGCGGACCGCGGTGTCCGTGGTGCACCGCGCCGTACTGGACGAGCGTGCTGACTCAGAAGAGCTGCGCCGTGGCGATGCTCGCAGCGTACGCGGTGGGGGTTCGTGGTGGGGTCGGTGCCGTGCGAAACGAACACGATGCTTCTGATGCGTTTTCGTGTTGTTCGAAATGCGAAGACGAAGCGGGCGGGGAGTGGAAAATGAGAGGTACTCGAGCTACAGGTACTCCTTCTGCTCCCTCGGCGCCAATTACGGGTACTCCCTCCCGTCCAAGTACGCCAATCGTGTGCTTCGTCACCGCGGCCTTGGTATCGGCGCGAACGGCTGTGTGGACGCCACTTCAAAACAAGAATGGTTTGAAAGCGAAATCTGACACCGAGACGGACGCGGATGCTTTGCGGCGCGACGCAGGGGGGGCAAAAAACGCGGACGTCGGTGTTCTTTTGAAACAGGTCGTAACGCCGATCGCGGCTTGGTTCGCCGCCGAGATGTTCTGGCAGCTCTTCTTCTGGCTTTGGCTGGGTGTGAAACAAAACCCAGTCTATCCGTGCTTCGTCGTGTGCTGGGACGACCAATTGAACGCGGTCGGGACGAACCCGCCGTCGCCGCTGTCCGCCAGTGACGCGCCGCCGATGACGCGCCTGGGCCGGGACCTGGGTTTGGGTAGGTAGGGAGACTTTGAAGATTTGGTCACAGGTTCGAAGCCGGCCGTGGTGAATACATGGATACGCAACATCGGGCGCATCTCCACTCGGAAGTGTCTTCACATCTCCGCTCGTGCTTCACTCGTTTGGTACGCCGTGTACTTCGCCGCGCTTCCCCGACACCGCCCGGGCGGGTATTTCGCCGCGTTTTTCTCAAGCTTCCGTTTCGCCGCGCTCGGCAGATCCACCCCGCATTTGTCCGCGAGTCGCACCAAGTAAAGCAGCACGTCCGCCATTTCCTCGCCCAGGTGTGTTTTGTCGTGCGGGGTCCAATCAGGCAACCCCACCGCGCACCCCGCGTCGCCGCGCCACTGGAACAACTCAGACAGCTCGCCGACCTCGCCGACCATCGCGAGCAAAACGTTGCGCGGAGAGTGGAACTGGTCCCAATCCCGGGCTTTGGCGAACCCCGACTGGTCCAGGCGCAAGGACTCGAGTGTCACGGAAGGGTCGAACGTGAACGACGGGAGCGGGGGATCGCAGGGTGCCGGTTTAGCAGACCCTTTAGTTTCCGGTCTCGGCCGCTTGCGTTTCTCGGGCGTCATTGAGGAGTGGTGTGCCCGCCCGCTCCCATAAAGTGAAAAAAGCGACAACGAAAAGACCGAAGCGAGTTTTGTTGGATGTCCAACAAGGACTCCTATTCGTCACACCCTCCAACCCCCACCCAGTGTAACAGTGCGCGGGCGTGCGTGTCTGAGTCGTCGGATCGCTTTCAAAGCGACGTCGGGTGACAGGTTTGCGTCGCAGGTGGCGTGATCGCTTGTGGCAGTGGCGGCAAAGGGACCGGGATCGCGTCGGCGCGCGTGCTAAACCCATTGCTTATCGCGTTTTCGCGGTGCGTCATCCGTCGTAGCGTCGTCCTCGCCGAGGCGCGATGACGGGCACGATGCTCGCGCGTCAGCTCTCCTGGACGCTCGCGACGTGTCGAAGCGTGCCGTCGACGTCGCGACGGCAAAACGCGGCGACGTCAACGCCCCACCGCGCGTCTTCGTCTTCCTCGGATGACGTCGGCGGGGGCGGCGGGGCGAAGAAGAAGCCCCGCAAGACGGTCCGGCGCGTCGCCGGCGCTGATGTCACCGCCGGTGCCGCGGACGCACCCCCCGCGCCCGTGCGGCGTCGCGCGAGCTCGGAAGCCACCGCGTCCGTCTCTTCCGAGGCCTCGACCGCAGGGGCGGGCGTCGCGTCACACGCGGTGCCCAAGTCCACCGCCGCTACAAGAAAAACAAAAACGCGCACGGTGCGGCGATTGAAAAACAACGTCGCCGTGGCGGAGGCGGTGCAGGAGCGCGCGCGTCTTGATGAGAACCCCGCTCCGGTGGAGGTCTCGGCGCGGCGCATCGCGGAGGAAACTTTGGCGGCGGCGAAGTTCACGAAACTCGCGGCGAAAATCGCAAAGGCGAGCGCGGCGGACGAGCTCGCAATCGGGGTGGGCGCCGAAAACGAAACGGCAACGAAGACTTCGCCGTTTGGCGGTGGTTCGAAAACCGTTCCCGACGCGGCGCTCGTGCCGCGTACGCTTAGTATTTTGGAACAAGTCCGGGGACCCAAGCTTACGGACGGGGATAACGTGGGGACAGAAGACTCAACAAGTCACGGTGGGGATTTGCTGGTCACGGACTCCTCAACCGCTGGGGACGGGCCGAACGGAATTCACGTGCGGGGCAAAAAAGCCGAGTTGAAACTCAAAAACGTGCCCCCTGACGAAACCCCGGGCGAGCGCCTGAAACGTTTGTTCCGCGAAAAACGATCAAGAGGCTTGGCGCGGGTCAGGGACAAGTTCGCGAACCAGGAGCTGTTCGACGAAATTTCCGGGTCCTTCGTGCCGCCCGATGCGGAAGTGCCGCTTGATGCGGAAGAAAAGGAACAAAGGGACGCCAGTTTGAAATTCGGTACGCCTTGGACCTTTCCCAAATCCAGGCACTGTTTCAAGCCCCGTTCGTGACGTCCACGGTCGTCATTAAAGGAAGTGCACTGCATACATCACAAGTGCACTGTTTTCCCATACAGTGAGACTCAAGACTGACCCTTTTCTTTCCCAATCCCAAGGTGAAGAGATGTTGGGCGCCGCGGCGAGCGCGAGCGCGGAGAACAAATCCGCAGTCGAGGGTGGGTTTTTCGAAAAAGGCGGCAACGGTTTGAGCGCGAACAACAGTATAGACCCGTTCAAGCTGATTCCCGGGGAGTACGTTGTTCACCGCAGGATCGGGATTGGGAAGTTTCAAGGAATACGGTCAATCGCGATTGACCCAGACCCGATTAACCCTTTGACGGGCGAAGTGATCGGCCGGGCGCCTAAAATCGGGTTCCTCTTCATCGACTTCGCGGACCAGCAGGTACGGCCTTGCGCGTTTTCCAAATCATAGACGACTGTTTGCCCATACCCCCGACTGACACTTTCTTTTACCTATCGTAAGGCTAAGATCCTTCCCGAAAAAGCCGCGAAGCAGCTTTACCGGTACGCGAGCCCGGGGGCGCTGAAACAGGGCGTGAAGCCCCCGAAGCTTTCCAAGATTGCGGACAAGAAGGGATGGGCGGCGAAGGAGAGCAGCACGAAGAAACACATCCGCCAGCTCGTGGTGAATCAGATGTGCGTGTATTTGCAGCGCCTGCAGTGCGTGCGGCCGCCGTACCAGCCGCCTTCGGACGAGGTGTACAAGCGGTTTGGGGAGTTGTTCCCGTTCACGATGACCCCAGATCAAGTAATGGCGGTGAACGACTGCTACGACGATTTGACCACAAGGGATACCCCGATGGACCGGATCGTGGTTGGCGACGTTGGTTTCGGGAAAACCGAAGTCGCCATGCGGGCGATTTTCAGGGTCTTCGCGGGCGGCGGGCAGGTGTTCGTGTTGGCGCCCACGACGGTGCTTGCGAAGCAGCACGCGGCGACGATTGGGGCGCGGTTCGCGCCCTTCGGCGCGGGTGTCGAGTTGATGACACGGAACGTCAAGGAAAGCGAAAAGAAAGAAGTGATGAACCGGTGGCGCGCCGGCAACACACAGGTCATCGTGGGGACGCACTCGCTTTTGAACCTCGACCCTTCCATGTACGTCAACTTGAAAATGCTCGTCATCGACGAGGAACAGCGGTTCGGGGTGAAGCACAAGGACCAGATCAGCGCGCTGAAAGCCTCGGTTGACGTGCTCACGTTGTCCGCCACGCCTATTCCGCGGACCCTGCACATGGCCATCGCGGGGTTCCGGGACGCGTCCTTGGTCACCACCCCTCCGCCCGAACGACGACCGATAAACACGGTGCTGCAGACCTACGACAAGCACACCGTGCGCGCTGCTTTGGAGTACGAGCTCGCCAGGGACGGGCAGGTGTTTTACGTGGTGCCTAAAATAGGCATGATGGAAGAGGCGAACCGACGCTTGCTCGCCCTGTTCCCCGACTTGCGAGTCATGATGGCGCACGGCCAGATGAAAGGCGAACAGCTGGACCTGGCGATGGACGAGTTCTCGCAAGGCAAAGCCGACGTGTTGTTGTGCACCACTATCGTGGAATCGGGTCTTGACATTCCAAACGTTAACACCATCATAATAGAAGAAGTGCAGCAGTTCGGCTTGGCCTCGCTTTACCAGCTGCGAGGCCGAGTCGGGCGGGCGGGCCGCCAGGCGTACGCGTACATGTTCCACGCCGAGGAGGGCGAATTGCGCGAAGAAGCGCGCGCGCGCCTCGACGCCCTGGAGGAGTGTTGCGGGTTAGGCGAGGGGTTCAAGCTCGCGGAGCGGGACATGGCCATCCGAGGGGTGGGGACTATTTTCGGAGACAGCCAAAGCGGCCAGGTGGATGGAATCGGGGCTGATTTGTACTTAGAGATGCTGTACAACCAGCTGGAGAAGATTGAAAAACTGCGCCTGAACCCCATCGCGCCGCAGCTGGTGAAAACCCCGGGATGGGCGACGATTCCCACGCTGGGCGGGGACTACGTCGCCACCGCGCAGGCGAGGAAGGTGGCGAACAGCTCCCTTGCGGGCGCGCGGACGTCACAGGAAATCGAAAAGGTTGTGGACTCCCTAACCGCGTGTTTCGGGGACCCATCAAGGCACCAGGAAACCGCCACGACGCTTAACTTCCACCGCATGCGCGTCCTGGCGGGTGAACTGGGCGTGACCGAAATCACCATGGACCGGGAACTAGGCACGGTGCTGTTCGCGGTGAACGCGGACGTTGAGGTAAAGGAAATGCTCGTGGACAACCTGGATGAGTTGTACAAGAAAGACCTGACCGTGGTGAAAGAAGGGCTACAAATGGTATCCCTGGCGAACGCGGGGCCGGAGGTGACCCTGGCGCAAGCCGTCAACGCGCTGCGGCGAGTAAACGAAGCGCTGCCGTCGTTCATCAAGTTTCTGTGATTTTTGTGAAAGTAAAACAAAAGCGCAAGTCGAGGTGCTCGTTTCGTCAAGGTTTCACGAAGAGAAGGTATCACACTTACTACTCGTACTCATCACACCCACTCGAGTTTTCGTCGGAAGTTCGTTTTGTCGTCTCGTGTCGTCGTCTCGTGTCGTTCTCGAGTTCCTTCCAAACCGTAGTCAGGTCAGCGGTGGTTCGTTCGCCCGCCGGAAAGAAAGTTTCTCACCCCCTAAGCGTTTTCTTCCACGCCGTTTCGGGCGCGCTCGCGTTTCGCTTGGCGTCGAAGTCGAATCGTGGTCTTTCTTTCGAGTTTTGCGTCCCGTTGCCGTTGCCGTTGCCACTCCCGTGTACGCAGCGAATGGGTGACCAAAACCCTCCTCCGAACATGAGTTGCTTTCCGAACAAAACGCCGCCCAGGGACTCGCGCGAAAACTGCGACCCCGTGGGGGCGTCGCCGAAGGAGAAAGAACCGGCTTGCGTTTGCTTTGCTTTTTTCCCCGACCCAAGCGTCCCGAACGGGGACGACGGCGAGCGTTTGGGCTTGGAGAGGCTCTTTCGGTTGTGATCCCTTGACATGGAAAGCCCAATAGAGCCGGTGTTTTGCGTTTTCGGGGCGGCTCGGGAAATGCCGGGCGGCGGCGCGCGCGTCGGGGGGGGAAATCCAACGCCCTGCGACTCCGAATCGAACGGCCGGGATTCGGAGTTGTGTTGGTAGTGGTAATCGCGAGCCTCGGTGGTGGCGAGGTCGGTCGGTTTCAAACCGTCTCTGGGTTGCACCACCGACGGAACCCGGAAAACGGGGTCTTGTTCCGGGTCGGCTTGCGATTCAAACGGCAGGTCGTTCGGGTACGACCGCGCGCTGGGAAGGTCCGGGGTGCGTTCGTTCGCGAGGCGCGCGGCGGCGGCGGCCGAAGCAAGCGGCGCCGCCGGCGGCAAAACGTTCTCCTTCTCCGTGATATCGCCATACGCGTGTGTGGGATCGTCACCGCCGCCACAAGCTTGAGCTTGCCGCTTGTCCCTCCACCGCAACGTCATGGTGTGGAACCGCGTGTCGACTTGCCCGCAGTCCACCGCGTTGACGTTGTCGTCGGCGTCGGCGTCGGCGGCGGCGCGCGTTTCGACGAGGCTCTCCGGTTTCGGCGCCGCGGCTTCGAAAAACGGAGGCTCGTACTCCGGAGGCGTATCCCTGACGTACGTCATCCTGATTCCGATTTTGCTTCCCGGAGGCAAGGGGTCCAGGTTCGCAATAAGCGCCTCGAGCTGCCGTAGCATCTGGTCACCCGCGTCTTTGATTTTCTCCTCGTCGTCTACCCGCGTTTTCGGTCCGCGCTGTTTGTCCCCGAGTCGCCGGCCCCCGACCGCGACGCCCGCCACCCGCGCAAAACCGTCGTCCAAACCCGTTTCGTCGCCGTACCCTATCGTGAACTGGTACTCCTCAAGCACCAGAGTTGGGTCGTTCGCGTTGTGGCGGTACGCGGCGGAGGTCGGCGGTGCGGCGAAGACGTAGTACGTTATCGTCCGCGCGTACCCGGCTTTGATCGCGGCGAACACGCCTTTGCCGAGCTGGCGCGAGTAACCCCGAAAGCGTCAGTCGCGAGTCGGCGGTATGCGTGTACTGTATATCGCGATGTATGGACAAACAGTCACCAGCTTCAGTAAAACAGTGCACTTGTGATGGTTGTAGTTGCCACAGTGCCAGTAATGTTACGGCCGTAGTGCACTCTAAGAGGGGCGGCAAACAGGGAGGCGGGATTTGGGAAATACAACACGTACCTGGTCCAACAACCGCCGCGCGTTCGGGTCGCCGTTCGAATTTAGCTCCTCCGCGCCGTTGAACCGGTCGCTGGGTTGGAAAAAAACGCCAGGGAAGATGCCCCGCTTGAACGCTATTTTGTGCAGCGTGCCACTGGGTAGGGGGGTACGGGGTATGGATGTGGATATGGATATGGAGTCAGAGTTTGCGGAAACGGGTGGGTTTCGGGACGCGCGGCGGGCGAAAACGCGGAGGAACAAAACGCACAGCTGTGCGTTTGGGGGTACGAGTTTTGGGAAAGGTCGTCGCGCCCGCGCGGGCGAAGTCGCGGACGGAAACACGCGCGCGAGAGAAGTCGCGAGACAAGGGCTGGAAGGACGTACGCGAGCATAAAGCGCACGAAGTTGGAGCTGCGCGTCGCGTTTAGGGTATCCTGTCGAACGCCTGACATGCGTGTTGGTCGGGGGGGTCGGGTCAGGAACGGGCGCGGAGCTGCTGTGAGGGGCCCGTTCCGAGAACGGGAGCGCGCGTGGAAACTCGGAGAGGCGTGGGGGCGAGCGCGGAGTGATGCGTACCCTGCATTGTGGTCATGACTCGCGATAAGATACGCGCGTGGCCTGTCGGGGGGAGGAGATGATCAGAGAGGAGTCGGTTCGTGTGTGCGGGTGGTCGGCGCACGTGAAGTGAGAGAAGTTTTCTTGGGCGTATCGCGAACCGCTCTCAAAGACGCGCTTAAAAAATACGCGTCGCTCAAAAAGTGCGGCCGGATTCCTGTGGTACACATCACGCTCGCGTCTACCTTGAACCGTAGATGATCGCCTCCGCTGCTGCCACCGCCGCTCGTGCCGTCAGCAACCGTATGGCGCCCGCCATGGTCGGCGCATTCCGTAACTTCTGGGCGGACGTCCCGATGGCTCCCAAGGTACTGCGCGATGATCGTTTTTCCTGTCGGCGCCGATGTGACAACGCGTTTTCTCGATTCTCGTCGTCAAGGCACGGGCCACACGCACGCGTTTCCTGACACGCGACCCCCCTTCCCCCCACATGCGTAGGACCCAATTCTCGGCATCTCAGAGCTGTTCCTCGCGGACACGCACCCGTCCAAGATGAACCTCGGCGTCGGGGCGTACCGCGACGATAACGCCAAGCCCGTTGTTCTGGATTGCGTTCGCGAAGCGGAGTCGCGCATCGCGGGGAAGTCCGTGATGGAGTACCTCCCCACGAACGGCAACGCGGGTTTCATAAAGCACAGCATACTGCTGGCGTATGGCGATGACTCTGTCGCGGTGGCGGACGGCTCGATTGCGGCGATTCAAACGCTGTCCGGAACCGGGGCGTGCCGTTTGATGGCGGATTTCATGCACCGGTTCGCGCCGACCGCCAAGGTGTACATCCCCGTTCCCACGTGGAGCAACCACCACCAGATCTGGCAAGACGCGGGGTGCGAGGAACGTTTGTTTCGGTACTACAAGGCTGAAACCCGGGGGCTGGATTTCGACGGGATGTTGGAGGACATGGAAAACGCGGAGGAAGGGAGTTTCTTTCTGTTGCACGCGTGCGCGCACAACCCGACTGGCGTGGACCCTAGCGTAGAGCAGTGGCGGCAGATGAGCCAAGTCATGAAAAGGAAACAGCTGTTTCCCTTCTTCGACATGGCGTACCAGGGGTTCGCCAGTGGTGACTGCGAACGAGACGCCGCGGCGATTCGTATTTTCGTGGAGGACGGACACAAAGTGGGGTGTTCGCAATCCTTCGCCAAGAACATGGGTCTGTACGGCCAGCGAATCGGGTGCTTTTCCATCATGTGCGCCTCCCCGGAAGAAGCGCAGCGCGTGGAGTCGCAGATGAAACTCATCGCGCGGCCGATGTACAGTAACCCGCCCCTGCACGGCGCCGCGATCGTGAGCGCGATTCTTGGTGACCCGGTTTTGAAAAAGCAGTGGTTCGGCGAAGTCAAGACGATGGCGGACCGGATCATCGACATGCGCGCGCAACTGCGTTTGGCGCTTGAGAAATCGGGCAGCGTGTTGAAATGGAACCACGTGACGGAGCAAATCGGGATGTTCTGCTTCAGCGGCATGACTGGCGAGCAGGTGGACGCGCTGCGGGTGGACCACCACATCTACATGACCCGGAACGGCCGAATTTCCATGGCCGGCGTCACGTCCTCCACGGTGGGACGGCTAGCGAGCGCGATGCACGAAGTCACGAAGTGATTGTTGAGGTGAACTTTCATCGCGACGAACAATGAAACAACGAGAGCTTGGTATATTAATCACAGTCTGTTTATTCCGTTGTAGTGCGCGCGCGCTGATCCGGACACGCGATAAAATCACATCACTCAACTCACTGCCCCTTCCCGTCCTTCCACGCCGTGCCTTTGAGCCACTCGTCCCTGTCCTCGGCTTTGTTTAATTTCTTGACTTGCTTGGGTTGTTTCTTGCCTTTCCCCAATGCTTTCTTGATTTGTTTTTCCAGCGCGGGCGCGGCGCCCGCGTAAACGAGCCCGGCGTACACCACGGCCAACACAAGCGCCAGCAACACCAGCTTCACCACGAACGTCTGCGTGTCGAACACCCCCACCGGGTCATTCACGGCGATGGTGCGGTTGTAAAACGTCGAGGCGTAGGATTCGGTTTCGTCGGCGTAAAACGCGGTCACCGCGAGCCGGAAAGAATGCCCCGCCAGTTCCTTGTCCAAAACAAACGGGTACTCGAACGAAGCCTCCTTGCCTGGCTCAACCGTGGTGAACACACCGACCGTGGTGAAGTTCGTGACGTAGAACGCGAACGAGTTCGCCGCGTTTAGCGAGCCCGCGATGTGCGTCACGTTGACAGGGGACTCGCCGTTGTTGCGAAAGCCGAGTAAGATTTTCATGGGCCGCGAACTGGGGAACCCGGAGGACACATCCACATCCCCGGGGAAGATCGCCACCGCGTCGATGTCGTCGTTGGCCAACGGGATGTCGGTCAGGATGTGACGGCGCTCGTCTTGCGCGACTGCAGTTGCGGTGAATGGGAAATTGTCGGAAAACGAGAACGAGGTCAGGGTCCGGGTCCGCGGGTGCGGTGATGGAAAGAACGATCAAGTAGGGCGCGTGCTTCGGGAAGCTTCCGCGAAAAGGCACGGACGGATTGGCAGATAATCCGCCAGAGATCGGTCTCAGGTCCGCACGCACCGGCGATGCCCAGAAAAAGGGCGAGGCACGCGACGCCGAGGCGGACGGCGGTGGAAACGCGAACCATCGTTCGCGACGCGTAACCCGGTCACAAGCGGAGATCGCGAGCGAGTGTGGTGCCCGCGTCCCGGATCGTGAAGCAAAAACCTCAGAGCTCCGAAAAGTGGAGACACGTTTTTTGGTTTGCGCGTGTAAATTTATACCTCGGCGTCGGCTTCGTCGAGACACTCCGCTTCAGCGCGTGGTCCTTTCGCGAACCCACGGGCGGACCAAACGTGCGATGCTCGCCGGACTAAAAGGGAACGCGCCTGTTAACGTCCGCCCTGGCTTGAGTAAGTAAAACCAGCCGGTGCGATGATTGATCCGAGAAAGCGGCAAGCCTTGTCGAAGTCCAAGGTCGACGGGCAAACCGTGGGGACTCACTCGAAATCGCCCGGGCGAAGCTTGTCGCGCCCGCCTGGAATCGCGCCCCTGGACACGGTGCTCCCGGAGGACATGCGCCTGGCGCGCACGAAGACGTCCCTCGGGCTGATGCAGGCGCTCGTTTTCAAGGAGGAGACGAAAAAAGATGAGGAGTCACGTAAAAAAGAAACCGCGCGACCCGAACGCGATATCCGGCGTTTGCGGGACCGGGCCGGCGAGGCGCGGGACGCACTTTTCATTCGCGGCGATGAAGCCGTTGGGGTGCACCGAAAGGACGCGGTGGATGTAGCATCGGGAAGCGAGACGTTTGTGACTAGTACTACCTTGCACTCAAACGGTTCCGAAACGCAAACCAACGCAAGTTCGTTTGACCGACTTGAAACCCGCGTTTGCGACGCGCGCGACTGCGGAACTGTTTCGGCTTCGGCGTCGCGCAAAAAAGAGAAACGCGTTTCGCCGGCGCGGCGAGTTTTCGGTTTGACTTGCGGACGGCAGCGCGCGGCAAAGGAAGTGGCCCGGGTAGCAAGTGAGCTGGTTGAGAGACGAGACGAAACTTTGAGGGCCTGTTTACTCGTGTCGGACGAAATAAACGAGTCCTCGCCGGAACGCGCCGACCGAATTCTCGAAAGGTTCAACGAGCGAACCTGCGTTCCGGGTGAGGTTCTTTTACGCGCCGGTAACGCGGAGGACGGCGTGCACAACCACAAAAACGCACAGCTGTGCGTCATCGAGCGCGGGTGCATGGAAATCCGCGTGGTCGATGAGGACAGCAGCCGCGCGGCGAAGGACGACTGTTTCGAGTCTGTGGAAAACACGCGTCTCGTCGCCACGCTCACGCGAGGCCACTCATTTTCGTGCGACCGCGCCGTGCTGGCGTCGCTGTGGGGCGCTGGGCGAAATACGCTCGTCGCGGTGGCCAGGGACGTTCAAAACGAAGACCAAGAATCGGACCCGGACGACTCGGGTGGTGTAGTTCTGTGGGAACTACGGGACGCCGCCGCGTACGCGTCGTTGGCGAGCTCGCTGCGACGGCGGCGCGCAGAGTTTTCAAAGCTGTGGTCCGGGGTTCCTTTCTTCGCGAAACTCGACGCCGCTGAGCTCAACTTCCTCACAGACGCGGCGCGGAGAGAGACGCGACACCCGGGCGAGCGGTTCTGCGATGAGTTTGAACAATGCGACGCGCTGCGAGTTGTGGAAAAGGGAAGAGTGTTCGCGCACAAACAACGTGCGCAAATCGCGGCGGAGGAGGGAACGGAGGGTGCTATATTGATATCGTCGGATGCCGAGGGAAATACCAACGCGGATACCGCCGAAAAACACTCCCACACAAAAAAGAAACCCGCCCAAACAATCGTGTGCGAAATCGAGGTTGGGGATTACTTCGGCGAATCGGCGTTGACGTCACCGAAAACAAGAAAAGCGCTTTCACGACCACGGCGAGGCACGTTACGTCAGCGCTAGTGTTAACGACACGCGCGTTTCGTGACGTGCTTCCCGTGGACACGATTGAGTCGATTGATGTATCGCCGGCGCAGATGGAACACGTTTGGGTCGCCGGCGACGCCGCGGCCAGAGAGCGCGCGTGTCACGCGAAACGCGTCGGCACGGCTTGGGTTTACGCGAAGCGCGCTTCCCGGAGTTCAAGGAGGGAATACGTGGTACTAGTATAGCAGTATAGGGGGTTTAGGGTTTAGGGTAACAAAGGTATATGTCCATTGACATAAAGACTAGTCTATTTGTGCCGCATCCGCGCTCACAATCTCGTCGGCAAATTACTCGAAAGGATCGGCGTTGTGTTTTTTCCCCACGGGCACGCGTTTTTCGTTCGTCCAGTCGGTGAACACGCACGTGCGCCGCACGCTTTGAATCGCGAGCTCGGCGGGTGACCGCACGTACACTTTCTTTGACCGCGCGTACGCCGTGGCCTGCTTATCCAGATTCACAACAACTGCGTTTCCCAATGGCTCGAGTAACAGCCCGGTCACTGGGCACTTGACCTGTAAGTGTCGTCGCAGCCCAATCCGACGCGCGCGGCTTCTCAAGTCCGCGGCGACCATGGTGACATTCGGGGCGAACGGGTTCGTCACCCGCCAGACGCCGCACGCGTCCACGGGAGGGAGCTCGATGGTAACCGTGGCCACCATCGCGGTGGCGCGACACGAACTGACGAAGCTCGATTTGGGTCGAACCTTCCCGTTTTTGGAGCCCAAAATATCAATCCTGAATGGTTTTGTCATCACTCCACACCGGATCGCACGCTCCCCTGCGTCGACGTGACATTCGGAACGGCCTTCGCCGCGCCGCCCGGGATACCTCCCGCGACGACTGGCTTGTCGAAATCGGCGGAAACACCGTCCCCGCCCCTCCCCCCGCCCCCGCTCTCGCGCGTGCCTTCACGGCATCGCACGCCCCATCTTTCGTACTTTGCATGTCAGGTTCACTTCCGGGAAGATGCCTAACCAGGCCAAGTTCAGGCTAAGTTCCGATAAGAATCTCAAGGCGTACAAGGCTCTGAAGTACTTAGCTAAGAAGGCGCTTACGCCGGTCGCGGAGAAGGCGACCGTGCCAGCGCGGAGGGTTGCAGGCAACGAAACGAAATCCTCGCCGAAAAAAAAAGACACTCCCCCGCCCCCGAAGCGTATCAAGGTCACCCCTACGAAGCGTTTCGACGTCACCGTCGTTGCGCTCCAAGACGCTCTGCTAAAGGAGAAGGAAGAGAAGGAGGCGCTCGCGAAGGCTTTGGCGGCCTCGGAGGCGGAGTTGGCGAAGACAAAGAAAGAGCTGGAAGAGAAGGAGGAGCTCGCGAAGGCTTTGGCGGCCTCGGAGGCGGAGTTGGCGAAGACAAAGAAAGCGCTGGAAACGCTTCGTGGCGTGAAGCAGGAGAAGCCCGTGAAGCAGGAGAAATTCCACATGGCGACTGCAGGCTTCGTGAAGGTATATATCCCGAGGACATGTGCATCGACCAGGTGAATAGTGTTTTCAACGGACCCCAAGGCACGGGCAAACACGGCATCAACGTGCAAGCCGTGGTCGCCGCGCTGGACCGCCGTTTCACCGAACGCAAGGTACTCGAAGCCGTAGAGACGCTACTCAAGTTAGGACAACTGTACCGCACCGTCGACAACGCGCACTTCAGAAGCAGCGCATTCAACCGATGAAACAAATCCAGCGTCGATGTGATGACGTAGTCGCGAAAGACTTCCGTAGCGGTTGAATTACAAACTCCCCGCGACTAAACACTCACATTTTTTCAACTTGTCTGTTTTTCTCCGCCTTCCGCGCGACCTCGCTTCTCGTGGTTGCCGCGCCGATCACTTATTCCCGCCTCCGCCCTTCCCCCCCTTTTTCTTTTTCGTTTTCTTTGCCGAGCCCGGTGTGTTCCCTGACGAGTGCGGTGCGCCTGCGGAAGTTGGGTCTTTCGTGTCAGGCGAAACCGATTCGTCGGCGGTTTCCAGGTTCGTGTGCGCTCGAACCTCCGCGACCCGATTCCGGACCGTGCACGCTTGCCACGTCATTGCCGCGTTCAGCAATTTTTTGTTTTCCAGCACAGTTTTCGAGCGGTCAACGAAATTAAATCCGTCCATCCCGAACAACACTTGCTGGCTCCCGTTGAGGTGACTGACGTCGAGATGCACCCAGATTTGAAAAGTATCCAAGTTCTTGGGCCCCTTCGCGAGGTACTCGCGGGACGGCGCCTTTTGCGACATCCTCCAGCCCCAGTTGAAGTTCATCAACTCGTGCTTTGGTATCACCGTCACCACAAGACGTGATCCGTCGTCTCCCGGCATCGTCGAGATGTCGATCACGGGAATCGCGTTGCGATTGATGTATGCCGTGAGCCACACCGCGTTTAGTAATCCGGGGCAGCTTCTGAACCACTTCTCGTCAATCTTCGCGTCGGGGTGCATCAGGGAACAATCCGCTTTGTGCCTAGGCCAGTCCGCCTTCTGACACTCTTTGCTGCAGTACCAGCAGACTTTGCAGCCCTGGCATTTTTTCATCCCGGCGCCTTGTGGAGCAGTCTTCATGCACCCAGAACATATTCGTTGCGAGCCCATCGGCGTGTCCTCCTGGAGCGGATCGTGCACGAAAGAGTAACCCTTCGCGTCCGCGTCGCCTCCTCTGCGAAGCCTCTCGTGTATGATCTCTTGTTTTGTAGTGGCAATCATACCAGTGCGTTGTTCAGGAGATGTCATTTCCATCCAGACGGTTTCGGGCATGTCGATTTCGTCGCACAGCGCTTCCGCGCGCGCCAAATTCTTGTCGACGCCGCCTTTGCCGTTTGCGTAAAACACAGCGAGCATAGTCATCGCGTCGCCGCTGTTTGAATCCGCCGCCTTTTGAAAGTACGCCAGCCCATCTTTCTCGGTCATCTAGAGAGTATCTCTGACAAAGGCGGCGTCCTTCGCAGTTACAAGTAAATGCGCCAGAGTGTTCATCGCGAGGACATGACCGCCGTCTGCGGCGAAACTCAGAAAGAGATACTCAAATTTTCCGATTGAACTGCGAAGCACGCCCTGCTCTTCAGCGCTTTCTTTCTCGGCTTGACTGGCACGCCTGTACATCTCCCAGCACGCCTCCGGGTGCTTGTCGCACGCGGCGGTCATCAAATTATCCATGGACCGGATCCAATCGCGCGCTTCGGACGACTTCTGACCCTCTTCCAGTGGCGCTCCGTCGGGTCTTGCGCTGAAGTGCAGCCAAAGTTTCCAACGCGCGTCTGCACGCTCGTCCCTGAACTCGTCCGCCTCCCCGACCTTCCCGAGCGCGGCGGCGCGCTGCAGCCCCGCGATCTTGGCCGCGTAGTAGACCGTCATCGTGTCACTTATCATCGCGGGCAGATCATCCGCGGTCGGAGGGGCGGGTTCCATCGCGCGTCGAGGGGGGGGCGCGCCCCAGGCTTTGTGTGGGGACTTTTCGTTGTTTTCGTTACTCGTTTAGTCACGTCTTCCGAGAAAAATGAATCCATTTCATCGGGACGACGAAAGCCCCGCGGCCTCATCGACTTCACTTCCTGTCACGCGCGTGCCCGTCCGATCAGGAGTACTCGAAATATCGATGACATGACTACATGTTGTCTCTTCCAAGCTAGGCCTATTGCTATTCCAACCGCCTACGTTGTAGTACCTACTCCGACTCTTCGCGACCCACCGCCTGGAACGCGTCGCCGGTTTCCTCCACCGTGACGTCCTCGTCGTCTTCCCACGCCGAGTGCGTCGGCGCATCGACAGAAGACGGGTCTTTCCCCTTCCCGAACGCCCCGGGCACGCGCGGCGCTTTCCCTCCGAAAAGCGTCGCCGCCGTTTGTTTGGCTTGGCGCCTCGCCGCGTTCAGGGAGGATTCGCCACGGACCGACGCTTCGTCTTCCACACCTCCGTTCAAATCGCCCCGCTCCACAAAACCCTTCGCCCGGAACCGTCCCCGTTGGCCGCCTCCTATTTTCCCAACCACCTGGTCGTACGTTTCTTTGCGGAAGAAGTGCGCGCTGACGTCGTCGCCGTCTTCGAGACGTTTCAACCCCCCCCCCCCCCCCCCCCCCCCGTGGCCCCCCCA
>Ga0222633_1000653_pt1 | contig 27653 bp, 28 predicted proteins | sample AntAcemetageno48_FD_179816 | JGI IMG/M metagenome (GOLD analysis project Ga0222633, IMG submission 179816) | Saline water microbial communities from Ace Lake, Antarctica - #48 | ecosystem: Environmental > Aquatic > Non-marine Saline and Alkaline > Saline | place: Antarctica: Ace Lake | collected...
CGCTTCCCCCCCCCCCCCCCCCCGCTGCCGGTCGTGTCAGGATTTCCGGCGCGTTGACCTTCGCGGGCGGGTTGAGCTTGGCGTGCACCCAGCTGAACCCTTCGCTGAGCTTGGCGTTGACCGTCGCGGCGGCGGCGACGGTCGCGTCCGTCACCGCCTGCACGGTTTCGTTTTGCTGCACCTTCTCCAGCACGGGCGCGGTTCGCGAGTTGACCTTCGCGGTGATCGCGTGTACCCCCGAGGTGACGGTTTTCGTCAGGCCCACCTTTTCGTCGAGCTCCTGTAGCCGCGCGCCCGTGCGTCGCGCCACCCTCAGCGCCGCGTCCGTCAGCTGCTCCCGGTCCACGCCGTACGCGAAATCCTCCATCACCTTTGATTGTAAAAGAAAAAGTGTCAGTCTCGTATGGGCAAACAGGGAGGCGGAATGTGGTGAGTGGGATGAGTGACTCGAAAGACACTCTAGTCTTAGACTTTAGACAACAGCACTACCAAATGTACTGCTGACAAAATACTCACCGGGAACAACGTCGACGTGCAGTGGTCCCCCACGATGCCCTCCACCGCGGCCGCGATTTCTTCCAGGGTGGTGCCCTGCCACAAACTGAAAATGCGCTGCCCCACGAGGGGCACGGTTTCGGTGCAGGGCATGACTTGTATCACGGCCACGCCGTCGGGGAGATGGCCTGCTCTTATTGCATTTGTCAGAAGCATAACTGGCAACGGCACCGTTGACGTCACGCTGTCAACAACAGACATCACCTGGACTAACATCGTGTCACACGCGAACGAGGGGTACGGCGACGGCGCGCGGTGTGTGTGTGTGGTGGACCGGCTGGACGCGCTTCCCATACGAACGCGCGCAGCGGCGTGTGGGGGAGCCGTTTGAGGACTCGCGCGAAAACAAAATCCAGTCTGGCTAATAAACAGCAAACCGCCACGCGCTTCCTTGCGCTCCCTTTTGCTTTCGCGATGAGCAAATGCGTAAAACCGCGCACCCATCCGTTCCGCCGTCCCTTCTCTCAAGCACACCGCGTCTAGGTTGCTAGTTCACCGACGCCCGTTCAAAATGGCTCCCAAGATTGTCAAGAAATCCACCTTCATCGTCGACTGCTCCAAGCCCGGTACGTCACCGCGCGTACACGATTAGCCGACGTCGCGTGTGTGTGTGGTGGTTAGGGTTTCCCGGACCGCATGGACGACACGCGGTCGCCGGAAACGGCCTGTGGGCACGCACGCGAGCGTCGCTTTTCGCGGTTGCGTGGAGCCACGCATCACGCACGTGTCAGCGGCACGTCCCACCGCAACGTCGCGTCGAAACCCCATAGTACGCGCGACGACTGCGGCGTCGCGCGAAGGGATGCGCACCACGTGTTGTCGCACCGCCGTCGCCTTTTCTTTGCGTTGCAGGCCAGCCGACTCACCTTCCCACCTTCCCCTCCCCCCCCCCCGCAGTCGAGGACAAGATCATGGAGATCGCCTCCTTCGAGACTTTCCTCGCCGAGCGCATCAAGGTCGCAGGCAAAGCCGGGGCTCTCGGTGACATCGTGTCCGTGTCAAGCGACAAGACCAAGGTCACCGTGACCAGCGACGCCCCCATGTCCAAGCGCTACCTCAAGTACCTCACAAAGAAGTACCTGAAGAAGCACAACGTCCGGGACTGGCTTCGGGTCATCGCGTCCAACAAGGACAAGAACGTGTACGAGCTCCGCTACTTCAACATCGCCGAACAGGAGGATGAAGAATAAGCGGTGGGTGGCGCGCGAAGGAATGAATGGATTCTCGACAAAGTGGCGAGACGCCAGACGAAACGAGGCCCAATCTCACGCGAGATTGTGTCGCGCCGTCGTCTCGCGTCCTCGTCCGTCGTGGGAACCGAACCTCAACTCGGCTTAATTAGCGTTTCTTAGCGGTAGTAGTAAAGACGAGACAAGGTTCAGAAAATGCAGCACTCGCCGCAGACGCTTCCGACTTTCCTTCACAGACTTTCCTTCCCAAACGTGTAAACGTCCCCTCGCTTTTCCAGATCAATCACGACAATTTTTTCAGTTTCGTAACGCCCAAGAAAAGCCAGCCACGACTCTTCACAACCACGCGCGCACGACACCTACGCACGTTTTCCATGCCGTCTGCATCACCCAACGGCGTTTTCGTCTTCGTCGCCTTCGTCGCCGGCGCTTTTGCTGCCAAGCGCGCGCGCGGAAAAGCGCGCGCAGCGCTCGCCACCGAGACGCAACAGCCCGACGCGCAAACACTTTCGAGTCTTCCCATACACGTTATGAATAAGCTCCTCGGACCTGACAACCTCCCTGATCCCCTAGACCTCGCGCGGCTTCGCACGGTGAATCGTGCGATGCGCGACGCGGTAACGGCCACAGGACGTACGATTCATGAGCTTGATACTGAAACCGCCGTGGAGCTTGGATGCTTCAGCGCTTTGCAGCGAATGCATCGGAGAGGTAGCCTAAACAAGAGCCTCGTGTGCAAGTGCGCAGCGACGTATGGGCAGCTCGACGTGCTGAAGTGGGCGCGCGCGAACGGCTGTCCATTGGACGCAGACACGTGCTCGAGGGCGGCGGCGGAGGGCGAGCACCTCGAGGTGCTGAAATGGTTGCACGCCAACGGCGCGCCATGGAACGAGATTACGTGTGCGTGGGCGGCGAAATACGGGCACCTCGAGGTGCTGCAGTGGGCACACACGAACGGCGTGCCTTGGAACAACCTTACGTGTGCCTGGGCGGCGGAGGGCGGCCACCTCGAGGTACTGCAGTGGGCACGCACCAAGGGCTGCCCATGGACCGATGCAACGTGTGCGTGTGCGGCGCACGGCGGCCACCTCGAGGTACTGCGGTGGGCACGCAAAAACGGCTGCCCGTGGGACGAGTATACGTGCACGATGGCGGCGGAGGGCGGGCACCTCGAGGTACTGCAGTGGTCGCGCACGAACGGCTGTCCGTGGGACAGAAAGACGTGCGAGTTGGCGGCGAAGTACGGGCACCTCGAGACACTGCAGTGGGCACGTACGAACGGATGTGAGTGGGACGAGCTTACGTGCTCGTATGCGATGCACGGCGGGCAGCTCGAGGTGCTCCAGTGGGCGCGTGCGAACGGCTGCCCGTGGGACGTAAACACGTGCACGTCTGCGGCGATTGGAGGACACCTCGAGGTGCTGCAGTGGGCGCGCGCGAACGGATGCCCATGGAACGATATGACGTGCGCGTATGCGGCAAAGGGCGGGCACCTCGAGACACTGCAGTGGGCGCGTACGAACGGCTGCCCGTGGACCAAGTTAACGTGCTCGTTCGCGGCACTGAGTGGGCACCTCGAGACTCTTCAGTGGGCGCGCGCGAACGGCTGTGAGTGGGACGAGCTTACGTGCGCGTTCGCGGCGCAGAGCGGGCACCTCGAGGTACTGCAGTGGGCACAAAAAAACGGCTGCCCGTGGGACGAGATGACGTGCTCAAGCGCGGCGTTGGAAGGGCACCTCGAGGCGCTGCAGTGGGCGCGCGCGAACGGCTGCCCATGGAGTGCGAGGACGTGCTCCTACGCGACGAAGGGCGGGCACCTCGAGGTGCTGCAGTGGGCGCGCGCGAACGGTTGCCCTTGAGAGTGCTGCGTGCTGCGAGGGACGGGTAGAGTGAGGAGGTGGTGGATGACTCGAGCAGTGTTTTCAACCCAGTTGAGTAAAAGTTCTTGGCTATTTCCCGAGCAGTGTTTTCAACCCAGTTGAGTAAAAGTTCTTGGCTATTTCCCGAGCAGTGTTTTCAACCCAGTTGAGTAAAAGTTCTTGGCTATTTCCCGAGCAGTGTTTTCAACCCAGTTGATTAAAAGTTCTTGGCTATTTCCTGTCCCTTTTCCTGGAACCAGGTTTGTATTTTTTTGTTTTTCATGAACCCCTCGTGCGTTGCGACCGCGGCGAGTAACACGAGCAACAAGTACGCCGGGAAGAACTCCGGGTACTCTGTGAACACGACGCCGTTCCACAGTTTGGCGGCGACGGCGCGTTTGTAGAAAATCTGCCCAATCGGGCCGTGCAGGATGTAGATGGGAAACGAAATCGCGCCCAGGTACACCAACGGCTTGGCGCCTAGAAGCTTGCTGAACGAGTTGTACCCTTCGGTTCCCGCTTCCGCAGCGGGCAAATCCGCGTACACCGTCTGTTGATGCACGCGCATGACGAAGGACGTGAACAGCGGGACGAACAGCAGGGTTCGCGTCAGCGCGTCGTTCACGGCGAGCCACCCGAACGCCCGCGCGGTGATTACGAGCAGCATGCCTACCAACGGAACCGCAGGCGACGCCGCCCGCGTCCCCGGTGCGCCTCCAAGCAGCACCCCAACCCCTCGGAGCTGCTCTTGTTCGAAATCCGGGTCCTCGCTCGGCAAGCACTCGCGCACGGTGACCATGCGGCACGCGACGCACCCGATGAGCACGTCGATTAGCGCGGCGAAGGGCGAGAACCGCGTGGCGTTCCAGAACATCCAGTTCGGGTGCGTCTTCGGTGCCATCATGCCTTCCATGAACCCCCAGCTGCCGGTGTCGTACGAGTACGCCAGTTTCATTAACAAAGAAACGAGGAAAAGCACGCCCATCGCGACGCGCAAGCCTCGCGCGCGCCACTTCGCGATGGCCGGTAACGAAAAAGGCAACGCCACTGTGGCGAACGTCAGCGCTGATAAAAACCAGGTGGGGGCGTTCCAGAGCTCCGCGTGCGCTGGGAACCAGGCTTGCGTCAGGGTGAACGTGATTAGCGCGTGGCCTGCGGTGGCGACAGGGCCGTTGTACAAGTTATCCGCGTACGCAAACACCCACCCGAAAATACATTGCGCCAGGAAATACAGCGGGTAGTACCCCATCACGCGGCTCGCGATGAACGCGGGGGCGGGGGATACACGGGGTGAGGCTTCGTACTTCCCCAGCTCGGTGCACGTGTACGCGACGACGTACCCTGAAAGCACGAAGAAAGCCCCGACCACTACGTTGACTTGCGATAGTAACTTGAGCGTGAACACATCTCTCGTGCAGCACGCGATGAAGTGCCCAACCGCGATGTAGGAGATCAGGAAGAACCGCGTGGAATCCAGCGCGGGGATGAACGCGCGTTTCTTCTTCACAGGTGGGGCGGGGTTCGGTGTAGGTACGGACGTGTTGTCTTCGGGTTCGGGAGCAGCGGCAGCGGCAGCGGCAACGACCGCGCACCGCTGGCGCTGCCCTGGGGGCGCCGGGGAACACACGCGGAGACACTCAAGGCGAACAACGCTCGGGGAGGCGGAGAGTCCACATCCAATCGACTTGGACGCGGACTCGACTGTCACGCGAGGCGTGGAGAGACGCGCCGCGCGACGCGTCGACGACGACGCGCGCGCGCCGAGGGCGATGCCCCCGGAGAGGCCGAGGACGCGAGACATGGAAATACCTCCACGTGCGTCGTCAAAAGTGGGTGCCAGGGAGGGAGGGTACCGGTCGTTGTGACAGAGAAACATTCGTTCCCGACTTTGTTAATTTTTCTCGCGCTGCCGCGTGTGCGGTTCGAGAGGCGGTGGCGGGCGGGGCGCTCATAAAGCCTCCTCCCGCGACTGGTCAGACACACATCTCACGCGCGCGTCCCCCCGCGCCGGGCGTCAGGACGAGAGCCGTCTCGTGTGTCGCACGGACCGGGTAGTGCGCGGGTAGTGTGGTGCTGGGTTTAGGGTCAGGCCTGTGTCTTGGTGTCGGAGCGTGAGATTCGGGCAAGATTGTGGCGGATCGAGGAGGATCTCACAACGCGCCGAGCGAAAGGCGCTGGTAGTGAAAGGCGTCTGTTCCATATAGGGGGCGCAGTCGTCGAATACTAGGCACGGACAGAGTAAGGAATACATCGCAAACTCTCACGCTCGTCGGCCGCGATGATCTTCAACCTCGAGGGCCTGACCGTGTACTTCCCGTACGAGTATGTGTACCCCGAGCAGTACAAGTACATGTTGGAGTTGAAGCACGGTTTGGACGCGAAGGGCCACGGGTGTCTCGAGATGCCCACCGGGACGGGAAAGACGATCACGTGCTTGGCGTTAATCACTTCGTACCAACTAGCGCACCCCGAGTGCGGCAAGTTGATTTACTGCACGCGGACCGTGCCGGAGATGGAGAAAGTGTTAGCGGAGTTGCGCGTGCTGCAGGCGTACCGGGAAAAGCACGTGGGCAAGGCGGCGGAGATGCTGGCGCTTGGTTTGAGTTCCCGAAAGAACATGTGCATTCACCCCAAGGTGGCGGACGAGGGCTCCCGTGAGAGCGTTGACGCGCGGTGTCGACGACTCACGGCATCCTGGGTACGAGAAAAGCACTTAACCGACGCGGCGAGTGAGGAAAAACCAACCACGGATTTGTGTCAATTCTTCGAGGATTACGAAAAGGAAGGCCCGGACGCGGTGCTCCCTGCTGGAGTGTACACCCTGGCGGATTTACGCGAATTCGGACGGAAGAAAGGGTGGTGTCCTTATTTCCTAGCGAGACACATGATCTCCGTCGCGAACGTAGTGGTGTACAACTACCAGTACCTGCTGGACCCGAAAGTATCGTCCCTCGTATCGCGAGAACTGGAAAAGAACTGCGTGGTTGTTTTTGACGAAGCGCACAACATCGACAACGTGTGCATCGAGGCGCTTTCCGTGAACTTGAGGTCACAGACTTTAGAAGCGGCTGGAAGGAACATCACCAGTCTATCCGGCAAAATAGAGCGCGCCAAGCAAACGGACGCCCGAAGGTTAAAGGAAGAATATCAGCGACTTGTAAACGGGTTGGCGCAACAAGGCGTGCTTCGCAACGGCGGCGGCGAAGACGCGCTGCAGAACCCGGTGATTCCGGACGACATTCTCCGCGAGGCCGTTCCCGGTAACATCCGCAGAGCGGAGCACTTCGTGGCGTTTCTGCGACGGTTCGTGGAGTACCTGAAGATGAGGATGCGGGCCACCGTGGTGGAACAGGAAACCCCGAGCGCATTTCTTGCGCACCTGCAGCGAACCGCCGCGATTGACGGCAAAACTTTAAAGTTTTGCTACGACCGCCTCACGTCGTTACTGAAAACCCTGGAAATCGTGGACACCGAGGAGTTCCACGCCATTTCCTTGGTCGCCGATTTCGGTACCCTGGTCGGTACCTACCAAAACGGCTTCGCGCTGATTCTTGAACCGTACGACGCCCGGTACCCGAACATCCCCGACCCGGTGTTCCAGCTGTGTTGCCTTGACGCGTCCCTCGCGGTGAGGCCGGTATTCGAAAAGTTCCAATCCGTGTTCATCACATCTGGAACGCTGTCCCCGATAGAGCTGTACCCGAGGTTGTTAAGCTTCAACCCCGTGTGCATCGCGTCGTTGCCGATGACCCTGACCAGAGACTGCCTGTGCCCGGTGGTTATCACCCGAGGCGCGGACCAGCAAGGTACGTGTTGTATTTCACCGAATCCCGCCGACTTTTTGCTTATACAAGACTGACACTTTTCTTTTACAAGCAAGGCGTCAGCACGAAGTTCGACATGCGCGACGACCCGAACGTGATTCAAAACTACGGGCGGATTTTGATTGACCTCGCGGCGACCGTGCCGGACGGCTTGGTGGCGTTCTTCGTGTCGTACTCGTACATGGAGCAGATCGTGTCGAAGTGGCACGAAACCGGGGTGTTGCAGCAAGTAATGCAGCACAAGCTTGTTTTTATCGAGACGCAGGACGTGGTGGAAACGAGCTTGGCGCTTGATAACTACCGCAAGGCGTGCAACTGCGGGCGGGGCGCGGTTTTCTTGTCCGTCGCGCGCGGGAAAGTTGCCGAAGGGATCGACTTCGACCGGCACTACGGCAGAGCCGTGATCATGTACGGCGTGCCTTACCAGTACACCCTGTCACGAGTGTTACGCGCGCGCCTGGAGTACCTCCGGGAGACGTTTCAAATCAAGGAAGCGGACTTCCTGGCATTCGACGCCGTGCGCCAAGCGGCGCAGTGCGTGGGGCGGGTCATTCGGTCGAAAGCAGGTTAGTATTTCCCAGTCACCACACACCGCCTCTGCGATTGCCCATACTCGTCCTGCGAAGGGACTATTACCCTGACTGTTTACGTAATACACATTTCGAGAGACTGACACTTTTCTTTTCACAACCAGACTACGGCCTGATGGTGTTCGCGGACAAGCGGTACAACTCGCACGACAAAAGGGGCAAGCTCCCGGGGTGGATCACCACGCATTTGCACGAGCAAAACCTGAACCTGTCAACGGACATGGCCGTGCAGATCGCGCGGACGTTCATGCGGGAAATGGCGCAGCCGTACGACCGCGGCGTCGCGGGGAAACAACTGCTGGACCAAGCCGCTTGCGACGCGCTGGCGAAACAAGCGGGGTTCGGACCGCCCAAGCCGCCGCCGGGAGTTTCGGGTAGCGCGATGTTGCCGGGAAAGTGAGACGGGAGGGGTGGGTAGTATCAAGGGTATCCAGGTAGTATCAAAGTAGTATCAAGGGTATCCAGGTAGGGTAAAAGTAGTATCAAGGGTATCCAGGTAGGGTAAAAGTAGTGTTAAGGGTATCCAGGTAGGGTAAAAGTAGCGCGTCGCGTCACGGCGGAGGGACACGATCTTTGGGGACGGAAGGAAGACTGTTTCTTACAAGACATCAGATGTGATGTCTCTCCTCTCGTCCACCCCTCGCATCACCGGCCGGGTATACCTGTGTTCTTAGTTACCCTACCCCTCGCCTCGCTTCCCGCATCACGGCTTATGCGACGGTCCCTGCGGATTGTTCTTCAAAAGGTACGCGGCTAGAAACTCCACCGGGTTGTTCGGGCGTTCCTTCACCAGCGCCTGCATGCCCGTAAGCAAGATGGGCACCACCGCGGTTTCCAGGTACTGCCGAATCGGAAGCGCGGTGACGTCAATCTTGTTCTGCGTCTCCAGCGCAGCCTTCGTTGCTATGGCAGCGGCGACTGGGTCGTCGTACCCGGCGCCCGCGCTCGCGGGCTCGGGTTTGGGCTCGGGAACGGGGACCTCTCCCTCCGTGGCTGCGACGGAAAGGAAAGGAAAGGGAGAGTCAGCAAAGCGTCGGAGCCGAATCAAGTTCGAAAGGGAATCGGAAGAAGAAACCGAGCGGCGCCGGGCGGGAGGCGGGAGCGCGCGTGACTCTCTTCCGGTGGACGCGAGAATGGACGCGACGAGTCGGCACGGAAGCTGGGGGGCGTACCGTCGGCGGGAGCGTCTTCGGCCATCGTGTCGCGCGCTGGTCGAATGAAAAACTCGCGAGGCAATATTTCAAAGTCTTCAGTCAAGCAGTCAGAGGAGCGCTCTCACGAAAATAAATCTCCGATGGACACCTCGGGTTGACCATAGTCACGCAGTCTACCGCGCGCGGGGCGCGGGCATGCGTCCCGGTGACGGCCCCGGGTGTGCTGGCACCTCGACCTCGGACTCAGCGCACCTTCCATTCACGCCTGACGGGTGCGAACCTCCCGACCCCGATGGCATCTTACGATGGCTGACCGAAATTCACCGCACGGTGGAAGAAGCTACGCGTCATGAGAGCGATTGCACCGTTTGCGGTTCTCCGAAGGACACCGAGGGACACGCGGAGACGCGTCGCGCCCAACTCGAGGCCCTCGAAGTGCGCGCGCGCGCGCTTCTTGAGACGTGGAGACGCGCGTCTGACGCGGTCGCCTTGAACGGCACCCCGGGGGGAAAACAACACCATTCTTTTCGCACCACCGAGGAGGACGACGCGAGCGCTCGCTTTGCGCTCGCCGGCGCGGTGGATTTCGCGGTGAAGGATTTGCTTCGAAACGCTCTTTTCTTTTCGACCGACCAGCGCGAGTTAGGAACACGTACGACGGCGTGGCCTTGTATCACGGACGTCTCCACTGGCGGCGCGGTGACACGATTGGTGGAAACGGTGCGCCACGCGCTGGAGCACGGGGCGAAGAAAGGCGGTTGGCGGGAAAGCGTCGCCGGCGCGTTTGCGTGGCACGACGACGACGCATCGAGCGCCGATAAAAGGAGCACCGCGACACGGCTAGCGCTCGAGCAGTTTGAAAGAAAGTTCGTATCCCAGGAAAGGTCGCTTCTTACACACATGGCCCGCGCGGTAACAAGCGCTGGGAAGACCCGGGCGTGGATCCGCGCGGGTTTGCACAAAAACGACCTCCACGAGCGCGTCGCCGCGTTCGCGAGCACCGAGAATCTGGTGTGCGGCGACGAAGCGCTTGGCGTGATGAAACGCATTAATTCTGGATTTTACACCCCGAATGCCTGGTCCAACGATGAAGAAGCCACTGTGCGTGTCACAGGAGCCCTGCGGGGTCTTGCCGTGCTGCCGTTCGCGGAGCCGGGGACGGACGGCACGGATTTGGATGTTGCGTCGGGCGCGAGCGAGGACGACGCGGTCTCGAGGTGGGTTGAAAAACCGACAAGTACCGACGCGGAAACGGAAACAGAAACCGTACCACCAAACATCGCCTTAATTGCGTCCGGTTTGATACGGCACCACGAGCGCTGCTGCACGGATGAGTGGTCCCGCGTCGCCGCGGATAGGCTGCGCGCGCTGGCGCTACCAAAGGCGCTCGCGGACGCGACGCAAGGCGGAACGCGCGAAGCGCCAAATTCGCGAGGTAACTATTTCACCGCCGTTTCGTTCGCCACGATGACCGGCGTGAGCACCGGGGTTCGCGTCATAGAAACCGGCGTCGTGGGTGTCGCGTCTGGTGTCGTGGCAATTAGTGAGGGGCTCCGGAATAACGTACTAGTCGACGGGCTGAAATCTGGCGTGGGGGTGGTCACGGGGAACGTGGGGGTGGCAACGCGAACAGTGGCGCACGCGGGACGATTCACCGTGGATAAAATCGGGGTCGCTTTTTCGCGAAACGAAACCGACGACCACGACGACTTGTTGAGGGACATGTCACTAGTGCTACAGGAGCAGGAGGGCGCGGTTGAACGGAAATAGAAAGTAGAGACGACATAGTCAGTAGCAATAGAGAATAAAGCAGCAGTACAAGTGGTTTTCTTGCCATCACAAAAAGGTACGTTCCCAGCTCTCCTGATGAACGTCCAATTTTTTACAATCGACGCTTGTACCATTCTCAACGTTCCGTTTCGTCTTCGCGATTTGCAGACGTCGTTACGTTTTTCGTTTCGTTTGTCGGTTTCGCCACATCGCCGCCACGCTCCAGGCGTTCCATTTCCGCCGCGAACTCGTACGCACCGCGAAACACGCTGGCCATGGTTCCGAAAAACGAACCGGGGAAGATTCCGTCGTCGGAGTTGGAGTTTGTGTCGTTTCGCTTTTCGGCGAAGGGAAAATTCAGCAAGCTCGAAACGTCGGGCAGGAAAGAGCCTCGGGATCCATCCCCACCGAACCCGACTGTTTTCGTGAACCACGATGACGAGGTTTCGAACGACCCACCGCGTACTTCCTCGTCCGTCTCCTCGCGCTCGCTTTCAAGCTCCTCGCGCGCGCTGCGGCGATTAAACAAAGAAAAGAATTTGAGGTGTCAGCGTCTTTTGTTTCGTCGGGCCGAAAGCCCGAAACGAGAGGAAGCCCGTGGAACCGAATCTGGCGAAAGTGGGTGAGACCGGGAGACGTACCTGCCAGGACACTGGCGGAACTTACGCGTGACGCGCTCGCACTTGCGTCGCATCACGCCGTTTTCGTCCGGAGCAGTTTTGCAGGAGTGCTGGAAAGACAGAGAGACGAGGTGAGGACGAGAACGAGAACGAGATTCGGTGGCTTGTTTCGCGAGGAAGAAAAAGGGATGTGCTTCGTTGTGTTTGCCGCGAACGCACCGTGACGGAGGTGGAGATTGAACACCCATCGTCGCCGCCTTCGGTTGGGTGGTCAAGTTTAACTTGAATCTCCGGACGCTCCCACCAGGGGGTGGTGTCGCTCATCTCTCCTGGCGCGTCGAGTGCGCGCAGAAGTGTCCCGAATGGATATGTTTTTCGTGGGCCAAAATCAGTGTGCTTGCAAAACTACGTCAATCAGCGTCACACAGATGGACCGCGCAGCCGCCTGGTGCGGGGCAGCACGCGCGGCGCCCTCGTTTGGCGTCGCGCGTGTTTCCATGCGCAAGTGCGCATCGGCGGCGTCTGCGTTCCCCGCGGTGGTTTTTGGAGGGACAAGGGCGGTGTCATCCACGTGGTCACCGTCGCCTTCTTCGTCTTCTTCGGCGCACCGCCGACGCGATGCGGCCCGCCGGTTATCCATCCGGGCGGCGAGCAGTAAGGCTTCGAAGGTTGGCCGGTTCCCCAGCACCCCCGCGAGTCAGGCGCACCCCTTCTTCGGTGAGCATGGAAACACCAGTTTGAGTGATTTGTGCGCTGCGTGGCGCGCGGAATCGGGCAAACCAGGAACCACCGTGATACGGGAAGTACAGGAGTTGCTTCGCGGTGGGGACACGAGAAGGCACCTCTCCGCTTCCAACGAAAAGGGCGAGACCTGCACTTTGTTCGACCCCGATTCCGATACCTGGCGGTTGCTTCTTTCGCACAAAAACGAAAACTTGTACAACGCATTCGCGCTGGAGGTCGCGTCAGTGAGCCCGGGGTCCGTGGGGCTGACTACGGGGTTGTTCGCGCTACCCTCCGCGTTGCCGGAACCGACGCTGGCGCGCATGGCCGGCCTGCGCGCGGTGATTGACCCGCTCGCGTGCGCGCCCACCGCGGAGGCGCTCATAGCACAAGTGCAACAGCTGAACGTCAACAGCGGCATTAACGGTGGTACAGGTGTGCATGATGAACACACGACTACATCTCCTCTCGGCACCACCCCCGTTTCTTTGTACCACGACTGCGTGGCGCGGCACCCGTTGCGCATGCGTTCGCCTGATTTGTACGCCGCAATCGGCGAGACTGTTTCGACGTGGGGCGGCGGGTTCAAGCACGGGATGTACGCGAGGTTCAACAACCCGAACGACCCGGAGGCAACTGCGGGTGTGAGGGAAACGTTGCGGTTCGCGATCGTGGAAACCGCGGCGGGGTACGTATTCGGCCTAACAACGTACGCCCCGCCGAAGTACCACGCGAAAATCGACTGGAGTCGCAAACCAAACAACTACAGCGCCGGCACGCAGCCCACAATCGCGGGCATCGCGCTGAACGCGGTTTTGAACCCGGCGGTGGTGTGGGATGGATGGTCTCGGGTTGGGGATGTGTTTGGGGATGATGCTAGGGATGCTGGGGCTATTGCTAGGGATGCTGGGGATATTAGTGGCGATAATGACTCCGCTTGGTCGTCCATTCGCGAACACGGCGTGGTTCTCGATCCCTGTTGCGGCGGCGGCACGATCTTGCACGCGGCGTGGAGCCGCGGGCTTCGGTCAGTTGGCGGTGACATTAATTCCCTAAACGCGAGGAACGCGAACGGCAACCTGGCGTCCTTTCGACGCAGCATGCCTGTGCAACACCAAAGCCTAGCGACGTGCGATTCCGGGACGCCGTACGCTGTCGCGTTTGGGGAGGAGGATGCTTTCGACGGTTTCGAACACGACGACGACGAAGACGAAGAGACTGAAAACCAGAGTTCGAGCCGTCCGTCCCGTTTGCTCACCCCCACGCCCACGGTAACCGTGGGTGACGTGATGGTCACGAACGCTTCGGCTTGGCAAGAGAACGCCGTCGCGACGTTTAAGGACCCGCAAGTAAAAATCGCCGCGGTGGTGAGCAACCTGCCGTTTGGCAGGCAAGTCAGCGTCGGCGGCGGGGGGGGCTCCGGGAAACACGGCGAATGCACGATTGAGGAACTCGTGCCTCTTTTGTTGTCGCTCAAAGACATAGCCCCACGGCACGCGTTCGTCACCGGCGCCCCGGTCGCGGACGCGATGCGAGAGTTGGGGTACGAAAACGTCACCGACGTCGCGCTGTGCAGACACGGGCGGATGTTTCTAACCGTGTCGTACGGGAAAAACGGCGCGTTTGGTTCGCGCGATTTGAAAAACGTCTCTCAAAACGTTTCGAAAGCACGGGACAGGGACAACGTCCCGTCCCCGTCCGTCGCGTTCACCGTTCAAGATGCCGTGGGCGCGCGCGCCGCGAACGGGCACCTGAACCCCGAAACCCCGGAGTGGGTGGAGTCGCTAATCGCGGCTGGCGACGTGGACCGCGCGAGCGGGTTACGCAAAAGCAGGCGAGAAGAGGAACCTCCTGAAAGTATTGCATCAAAAAAGCCTCCTCTAAAGGTCGCGGTCGATACCTCGTACGAACAGGACAGCGATCGCGCGATTCGAAGCGTCGCGAAGCAGCTCTCCGAGTGCATCGGCGTAAAGCGGCGCGCGCGCAAGGAACAAGCGGTGGAGCTCGACCTGATTTTCGCGGGGTGGCGCGGCGCCGTCGCCGCGCACGCGATCGAGCACTTCAACGCCGCGCGGTGGACCGAGTGCGCCATGGATGACCGGGACGTTCTGGACGTGTTCGAGGCGTACAAGGCTACCAGTGGTGAGGCACGCGAAACCAGACACAAAACAGAAACAGAAACAGAAACAGAAAAACTACAAGCGCGCGAACCCCAACCCGAAACCCCTCCAACGACCGCTCCCACGCGCAACTTGGTGTACCTCTCCCCCGACGCAAAGGATTTGCTGGAGACGGTTGACGCGGACACGATGTACGTCATCGGCGGTATTGTTGATTTGCGGGCCCGGGGAACGGCGTGGTCGCTTCCCAAGGCCAACGCGTTGGGAATAAAAACCGCGCGTTTGCCCATTCGCGAACACCTCCCGCACGCCACGAACCAGATTCTCAACATCGACACGGTTTTGAAGCTCCTCCTCGAAAAATACGCCGGCAAGGACTGGCCGGCGGCGCTCGCCGCGGCGCTGCCGTCGCGAAAACAGGGGGAACGCCCGGCGAGGAAAAATCGACCCGTGGACGGGGAAACGAGCGTGGGTGAATAATAGCGTAAACTATCATAGACTAACGACTATAACGACTACAGCTACTCGTATCCGAGAGTTTCAGACACGTCTTGTGTCTTTAGACACGTCTTGTGTCTGTCATGTTTTCTCGTCATCGCTTTTCGAGCCCTGTCGCTCGGTTGCTACGTCGCCGTCCCCGAACAGTGCCGCAACGTCCGCGGTGAAGCCCTTCGTTCCCTTTCCCATGACCCGGCCGAAACGCACACCCAACGCCGCGGCTGGTTCCGCAAACTCTGAACCTATCAACGCGCACGCGAAACCGCCCACCGCAGTGAAAACAGCCTTCCCTCTGCCGACCTCGAAGGCTGTTTTCGCCCCAGCGGCACCGCCGAGACACGCGCCCGTGACCCGCAGCATGGTGGTTTGGAACTGGTCGCCGACAGGCATGACCTCGGTGACGTCCGCGCTGATGCCGTCGAAGAAACCCGCGCGCGTGCCCGCGAACGCGGGGTGCATCGTGAGCGCCGCCGTGGCCGCGGTCAGCGCCGCGGCGCCCATCGCAGGCACCGCGGCGTGGAAATCTGAACTCCGCTGTTCCCGAAACATACGTCGCCGTATCAAATCAGCCGAAGCCGCCGCATCCGCGGCCCTGCGCGACATCGCGACGGAACGCACCGGGCCCTGCCGCGAGAAAGCCGACCCCTCACGCAACACGACCCTCCGCCCGCAGACAACTCTGAATGAGGAAATGCGAAGACTCTCGTTTGAAGATTCGGTTGTTAGCAAACCGAACCTGACAAAGCAGCAGCAGTGCGTCGCGTGTCTGAGACCTTGGAGTCTGCTGACAAAATGAATTTCAAGCGCTAGCTGTCATGTCAGACTGCAAAACTATTCAGTCTTCCCTCCCCAGCCTCGACCTATGTCCACTTCCGCGTGGTATCTTCGTACGCCCTCAGCATTCGCCGCACGCCCGCCCTGTACGTCGCCGCCTGTTTCGCGGTGGAAGGCGCGAGCGGATCCGCGGCGACGACTTCGTCCACGCGACGCGCTTTGGCCGCCGCGACGGCGCTTTTGATCGCGCGCTTCGTACCCGCTTTGCGCGAGTCGCCCTCACCGAAACCGGGGCGCTCCGTTTGAGGAGAAGGCGCGGCAGTGGCCAAGTGCAATCGCGCGGTCTGCGTCTCGATCGCAGCGCGAAGCCCCGTGAGCGCGGCGGAGTGAATGGACGTATCGTCCATGGGCGAGGTTTTGTTTCCGTTCCCGTCGGATCCACCTTTCATCGTCCCCAGCCTCAGGTCCAGCTCGTACCGCAACCACTGGTCCAACACAACCGGCGTGGCGCCCCACACCGCCAGGGTCAGTTTCGTTTCTTCTGGCAATAAATGCAAGCTTTTGGGAGGACGGGCTGGCAAAACGACCTGCGGAGGCAAACCCAACAGTTTCAAAAGAGTCAGACGGGCGGTAAACGCTTCGGCCAAAAGTTCAAGCGCGAGTTTGGTTTCGGGCGTTTTGGGAGTTTCGCTTTTCTTGTCCCCCGCCGCCTCCCCGTTCATCACCGGCGCTCGTAGCACCAGCACGTCGTGTTTGTTTTCCCGGTCCGCGAACCCGTGAATGAACAGCAGCTCTTCGTTGGGTTTGTCGCCGTAGCTTATGTATAGCTCCTCGCCGGGCGCGGGGACGTTATTCGCGACGCACACCAGCTGCACAGTTTGTTCGCTGTTTTCCTCCCCACCGTTCGCCCTCGTTACTTTCCACCGCGCGTTTGGTTTCAAACACGAATGATTCGCGAAATCGACCCCAGGGACGATGGCTTCTATTGTAGGTGACAACGGGTCCTCGCCGATGGGCAACGCGAGCGCGCGTGACCAGAAAACGGCGTACGCCCATTTGAACTCGTCATCCGTGATTTTTCGGGAGGAGACTTTTTGCTTTTTGCTTTTTTTTCGAAACAGCGCCGGCCAGGAACCCTCGTCCTTCCGAACCCGTCTCTCCTCCTGAGACATGGCCTGTACCAGTTTCTTACCAGCGGGCTGGATATACGCAACCAACACGTCACCTAACTGTTTCCGTTGCGCGAGCACGGCTTCGTGTAAGTTAGTCCCCTCCAACCCGCGCAGCGCGTCGTCGTTCCAGAAAAGAGGCGTCGCGAACTTGTTTGGAAGCGCCTCCAGATACGCGTGGATCGGGCTATCCCGTCCCCGTCGCCGCTCCATGATAAGAAGAAGCATCACGGTCATGCGCTCGTCTATTTCGTCGTTTTCGAGCATTTTGGAAAAGACAGCGCCCAGCACGGGGTGCGTCGCGGCGGCGCCGGCGGATATTGCGAGCCGCGCCGGAACGGAAGCCACCACCGCGTCGGGTGAACCGCTTGCCAGCCCCATCGAGTTGAGAAGGCCAGCGAAGAAACCTTTGCTTGCATTGGTTGACGTCGCTTTTAAATCATGTGTATCCCCTGTTTCGGCATCGCGTCTCATGAACAGCCCGAACCCGCGCACGCCGTCGTCGCCGCTCGCCGTGGACCCCGGGTCTTCGGGAAGCACCTCGATTTTGGAAAACGACGCGCCTTTGTGCACTAAAAACTCCATCACCGCGCGCGCGCGGTCGAAAGGTACCCCTGCGTAGGCCCTGGTCGCGTCTGTCAGCGCGGGGTCGGCATTGGCCGCGACCAACGCCGCCACCACAGCGGACGCGGCGAACGCCACGCCGTAGGTCGTACCGCGCTTTGCATTCACTCGTGTCGGCGCGGCACGACTACGACTTAGCGCCCATTGGAACGCCGGCGACGCCGACGTAGCCAGCGCGCGTGTGTGATTCGTGGAGCTCACGGAGAACGCGACGAAGGGTCGCCGCGCCGTGGCCAGCGCCGCGGCAGATACGCGACGCATCGTGGTCGCCGAAGCACAGGCGGACGCGCGGCGACGTGTGTCGAAGTTGAACAAATGCCAACTGTTTCGACTCTCGACTTTGATCGACTTTTGGACTCCCAAAACCGAACGACAAAACACGTTTCTCGGACTGACACGCACTGCGCTTCGGTGTTGCTCTTAATGAACTTTCCAAATTCTACTCAATCAAAACCCCGCGCGTGGTCGCGACGGGCGCACGCGGGTGTTCGGCAACGCGAGTGCGATGAGTGAGACGACCCCGCAAAAGCAAAAGCCTTCCGCGCGTTTGCTGCGCGTGGGCGTGGACGATGAAGCCCCCGAAGGGTACCCCGAGGGTGTTTCCCGAACACCCGGATCCCCCACCAAGCAAGGCGGGCGGACGATGTGGACGAAGGCGGACGACGACGACGACGGGACTGGGACGTCGGGTACGCGCGGGAACAGCAGCGAGGGTGAGCCGGTGATTAAACAAGTCACCACGAGTGACGGTCTCGTCGCGCCGGTGTACGGCACCGGCAACCACCCCTCCAGTTTCAAGCGCAAAGGCGCGGGCGTGGATGGGCGAGTTGGGGTGTCACAAACGGGGGGGGGCGGAGGCGGTCTTTTCGGGATGCTGTGTTGCATCCCGTCGCGAAAAGAGGAAAACAGAAGCAACGAGGTACGTGCGGTATGACCCACGGGTAGGGCGAGACGAATCCAGGCCCCAACACACCGATTGCGGAACACGCGATTGGTGTTGTTGAATTCGTCCCTCCCGTTTTGAACGTTCCACTGACACTCGGTCGTTTCCTTTTCTTTTCGTCGCAGCGGCACGCCACGCCGACCGCGGCGCTGGGACCTCATCGCACCACCCCCACCGCGGCGGCGATGCACGTTGGGGACCCGTTCCTCCCTCCCCTGTCACTAGCGGACCGACGCAAGCCTTGCTTGGTGCTTGACCTCGACGAGACCCTGGTGCATTCGTCGTTCAAACCGGTACCGAATCCCGATTTCGTCATCCCGGTTGAGATCGACGGCGTCGTGACGGACGTGTACGTGCTGAAACGGCCGTGGGTTGATTACTTCCTTGAGCAGTGCGCGGCGAGGTACGAAATCGTGGTGTTCACCGCGTCGCTTTCGAAGTACGCGGATCCGTTGTTGGATTTTCTGGACCCGCGCAAAACAATCAAGCACCGGCTGTTCCGGGAGTCGTGTTACCTGCACCAGGTACGGACGGACCTTTCCCACCCGCTGATTTTTCCGCCGCGCGCGATTGCGCGTACTCGTCCTTTCCCAAAGGACGGTCATTTCCTCGGACTGATCACGTAATACACGTCACGACCGACGTTAACCACTTTCTTTTTTACAATCTCAGGGAAACTACGTCAAGGACTTGACCTCCCTCGGCCGCGCGATGGAAAAAACCATAATCGTCGACAACTCGCCGCACAGCTACGCGTTCCAGCCCCAAAACGCCCTGCCGTGCGGTTCCTTCATCGACGACCCGAAAGACAACGACTTGCTGGACATGTTACCGTACCTCCACGAGCTTTCGAAAGGTCCGTCCCCGCGTTTCCTAAATCCCGGCACACCGTTTGCCCATACAAGACTGACGCTTTTCTCTTACTCGAAAAGTCGACGACGTGGCGGTGACGCTGGTGGAAAACAACGGGTACGTCCCGCGGCGGTCGTTTTTTTCGCGGGGGCTGCCCGTGCCGCACGACCGACAGTTCAAGTAGTGTACAAGGTTTCCGAAAATGGAGAGAAGTAAACTTGGAAGACGCAGAAGAGCTGCGTCGTGCGTGTATTTTAATCTCGTGTATATACTTAACTTATTACTGAGCCACTGAGCTTTTCATCTCCCCCGCGGTGGCTGCGCTTTAAATATTTCTTCATCGGCTTGTTGTTGAATCCGGTGTACTTGCTCCTTCCCTCGCGCACTTCACGGTTCACAATTTCAGTTGGCCATGCCCAGCAAGCGTCTGGCCATGCGCCTCGGCGCGGCCGGGAGCACGCCCCTGGACTCGACGTCCAAACGGCGCATCAAGTCGTACATGCGGCGCAAAACCGTCACCGCTTCATCGGCGTCTTCGGGAGGAAACTCGGGAGGCGTCGGCGGCGGGGACGGCGGCGGGCCGACGGGAGGCGCGGGCGTTGGCGCGGGCGTCGGCTCGGGGGCCGGGGGCTCGGGTGTCGGCTCAGGCTCGGGAGCGGGAGCGGGCGTAGGCTCAGGCGTGGGAGCGGGAGGCTCGGGCGTCGGCTCGGGCGTCGGCTCGGGAGCGGGAGGCTCGGGCGTCGGCACGGGCGTCGGCACCGGCGTGGGTTCCGGCGCGGGCGGCGCGGGCGGTACGGAGCATTGCGGGAGCGTGCAAGTCCTTGTTCTGGTCAGCGCAGGACACACATCGCCTCCATTCATTGGCGGCGTGACCACGTTCCTTGATGAGGTTTGCTCACCCACGCGTTCGGGCACCGGGTTTTCGGTGAACGGCAAAAGCCACGCTTTGGCCGCGGCGACTCGCGCGTACACGCCTGGGGCGTTCGGGCGCGCGCACCCCGCGCCCCAGGAAACGATCCCGACCAGCTTGTCTGAGCCGTCTTCCCGGATCAAAGGCCCGCCGCTGTCGCCCTGGCACGAGTCTTGACCGCCAGCTGCCTCGCCGGCGCACAGCATCGAGACTTCGTCGACGGCGCCCGGATACGCGGCGGCGCAGACGGCGTGCGGAACCGCCGGCACGACCACCGAGTTTAGCGTTTCGGGGGACGCGCCGCCCTCGAACAAAGCGCCCCAGCCCATCGTGGTGAGCAGGGTGGTTTCAACCGCACCGTCGAGTGGGGGCTCGCCCACGGTGAGGTCGTCGAAATCGATCGTTACCGGGGTCGCCGTGGACGGCACCACAAGAGTGATCACGGCCAGGTCGAAGGCGTAGCTCGCGTCGTTCCAAAACGGGTGCACGCGCGCTGCGCCGTTCTGCGCAATCGCCTCGGCGCCAACCGCCGTTTCGTCACTCGCCAGGTCGTGCCTCCCCACGTGCGCGACGTACCGCCGGTCGTTCGCCACGCAGTGCGCCGCGGTCAACACCTTGTCGTTAGCGATCAAAACGCCGCCGCAGGTGTGGAAGCCGTTTTCGCTCTGCAGCGAAACCATCCACGGGTACCGGAACGCGGGGACCACTTCGCCGCCGCCCACGATTTTCCCCGCGACTTCGCCCGAGTACGGGAACGTGGGCAGGATGTGCGGCGGGAAGTTCTGCGTGATGGCGACGTTCGCGGGGGTGTTGGCGGGGGTGTTGACGCTCGTCACGTTGCTTCCAGGGGCACAAACCGGAAAGGTGTCTTCCGTGGCTTCGCATTCACTCCAGTCGCTCCAGTCGCCCACGGCGCAGTCGACGGCGCAGTCGGAGCCGGTGCAGATGTCGACGTCGAAATCCACCGTTTCGCCCGCGCCGTACTCGCCGTTCGAGTCGTGGATCATCACTCCGTCAAGGCTCAGGGAGTAAAAACCCCGGCCGTACCCGCAGCAAATGCCGTCGTTCGCGGAATCGGAAATCACAAACTGGTGCGTCCCGGGTTCGCAAATCGCGACGGAGGCGCTGGCGGCGCCGCCTTCGCCGCCCGGAATCTCCGCGCCGCTCGGGGACACCACAGACCACGCGATTTCCCACGGGTACTCGTCCGCGGTCATGTTCACGGTGAGGGTGACGCAGTTCTCGTCCGGGTACGGAGGCGCGGGGGGGGGCGGTAGCGGGTTGGTGGTGTTGTTCTCGTCTTGGTGGTGCACGTACAGCAGCTCGTTCGGTGAGCTGTCACCCGGGTTTTGCACCGCGCCTTTGGTGGCGGCTTCAAGCAGCGCTGTGGTGACTTGGTCTGGGGTGGGCATTGGGTGCGTTGCGTTCGTCGCGGAAACCGCGGCAATCGAAACCTCACCCCAGATTGAGCTACCAAAGCCTGCTGCGTCCGCAACTGCGGACGATAGGTACGCCGCCGCCGCGCCCGCGACGTGCGGGCACGCCATTGAGGTGCCGCTGATGGTTCGCGTCGCGTCGTCTTCGCCGATCCAGGCTGACTTTACGTCTGAGCCTGGTGCGAAGATATCCACGCACTCGCCGTAGTTGCTGAAACTAGATCGCTGGTCGTTCACCACGGTCGACCCCACGGTGATCGCGGTGGGGGCGTTGGCGGGGGAGTACCCGCACGCGTCCGCGTTGGCGTTACCGGCGGCCACGACGACGGTCATGTTCTTGCTGTGCATGTACGCAGCGGCTTCGACGAGGGACGGGGAGTTTCCCCCGCCCAGGGACATGGACGCGACCCCCGGTGCGTGCGGGTGCGCGGCGGCGTGGAAATCAGCGGCCCACCGCATGCCGTCCGCGACGTCGGAGAGGAACCCCGACCCAGCGCAGTTCAGCACGCGCACGCCGTGTAGGGTGGCGCGCGGCGCGACGCCGTAGTCCGAGCCGAGCACGGTTCCGGCGCAGTGCGTTCCGTGGCCGTTGCAGTCGTCCGGATCAGTGTCGTTGTCCACGAAGTCGAAACCCGCGCCGACACGTCCGGTGAACTGCGTGTGGTTGGCGTTGATGCCGGTATCGATGACGTACTGGGTGAGTGGGAAAGAAAAGGGTCAGTCTTGAGTCTTGAGTATGGGTTTGTAACAGTTGCCAGTACTGGTAAATGTTACTAGTAGTGCACTCGACCAGGGCCAGTAAACAGTGTGTCAGGATTTGGGAAAGGCCCAATACGTACCACGTGTACCCCAGCGCCGTCGTTGCCCGGGCGGGGGACGTACGCTCCGTCCAGGGGCAACGCTCTTTGGCCCACGCGGTCCAGGCCCCACAAGCCGGGCTCCAGGAAGGCTGGCGTTAGCGAGGGGGCGGGCCCGACGGTGGAGGCGGCGACGGCAACGGCCGGGGTCGTCGTGGTCGCGGATGAAAAAGCAGCCGCGTTTGCAATCACGTCGTGCGCTCCGAAAACGGTGTTCTCCACCGGGAACGCGTGCAAACGCACGTCTCGCTCGACGTACTCTACGTCCTCCGCAAGCGCGGCAAGCATGTCGTTCAAGTCGTGCGACGCGTCCGGGCGCAACACCACAACGCGCGACTGCGATTGTAAACGAAAAGTGTCAGTCTTGAGTCTCGAGTACGGGTGTACTGTATTGGGCGATGTATGGACAAACAGTCACCAGCTTCGGTAAAACAGTGCACTTGCGATGTATGTAGTGTACTTCCTTTTAATGACTAGTGTAGTCAAAGAGGGGCTGTAAACAGTGCCTGGATTTGGGAAAGCCCCTACGGCCGTACCGTCATCGACCGCCGGTTCACGCACCGGCCTTTGAACCGGCGGTTGATTTGGGAGCCCGGCTCGCCCGCGGCTTCCGCGCACATGGCGTCGATTTTGGACCGCGCGGTGACGTCGTGGTCGGAAGGGGTGGCTTTGAACTTTACCACCCACTGTTGGTGTGAAAGAGGGGGTTTGGGTGGGGAGGTGGGGAGGTCAGCGAGGCGGCGAGAGAGCAGGCAAAAAAAACTGTCGCGAAAAACAAAGGCAACAACGAAGGTCGTGCCGTTCGATTATTATCATTCTTTTCGTCATCGCTTCGGCGTGTCCGACGGTAAAATAGTGCCGGTCCGAGAAAAAGGAAGGGCGGACGTACCCGGTTGGCGTCGTCCACCGTGGGATCCACGTTGCTTGCGACGTGTCCGTCGGTTGCCCACGCGTCGTACACGGGCGGCAGCGCCGACGCGGACGCCGCGGAGGCGAAGGACGCGAGCGCGAAGGCGACGCCGGCGAGTCTGGGCATGGCCGTTTTTCGATTCGCGGGACGAGACGAAGCGAAGGAGGGCTACTCGCGCGTGGCGAGAAGCGGGAGGAGGAGGAAGTGGTGGTGTGCGGAGGCAGGAGTCGGTGCGGGAAGCACGGAGACCTGGGGAGGGGGAAGTCGGAAGTGCGTGGCGGACGGCTTTGCCGGGCTGCGCGAAGGGAAGTGTGGCAATCAGGAAACACATCCGCTTTTTACGACCTCGAAAATAATTTCACCGAAAAGCTGACCACACTCTCGGACTAATTGCCTACTGCGAGTGCCCGATTGCGAAGCTTGCCGAAACGAGGTGTCGTCTAAAGTACTGTCTGTGTCGTCAAAAGAAAAAGCTTGCGAATTAATAATTCGCAAGCCGTGACGACAAAACGACTTGTTGCCTCCGAAAAAAAAACAAAAACGAAGACTGTTCGTGTGTGCCCGACGACGATGATTTCTCCTCGGTGACATCGGCGAAACGCTCGGTGTCCGCAGTCGAAGTCCGTTGGTGACTTCGCGAGCCCTGCGCTTTGTGCGCTAACAACGGCCAGGAAACACGAACCGGCTGCGGTGTGAGCCACCGAGGCGCGTGAAGGTGGACGAGCGCTGAGGACGAACCGGTTGAGAGGGGCGAGGGAGGTTTGGTCGGATTTGTAAAAACCGATGGCACGATGCGGATGGGTGTCGGACTGGTGTCACGATCGAAAGAAGAAGGAGGCAACAAGGCCCCAGAGGCTGGTGAGGTTTGCGGTTTGCACGGAACAGCATCGGGTCAATCACGACCCAACACCAGTTTCTTGTGTGTCACTCCACCGGTCGCGCTCCCGATCATCTCTGGTAAGAAACGTACTCCGTGGTGGCACGCGGTGTCAACAACCAACACACAGGCAATCGTTCGTTTCGTCTCGCGAAATCGTCTCTAAATCTAAATCTATAGCCGGCGTCGGCGCGTCGCGCGCGACTCGTATCATCAGTCTTTCGTGATTCGCCCCGCAAGCGGAGTGTAGAATCAGGACGTCACACGAAAGTCGCGTGCGTGCGTGGACAGGGCTCACTCACTCACCCGCTTGGCTCGCAAAGTCTTCCAAACCGAGAACCCAGTTCCGAACCGCGACCAAGTCGTAGGTCGCGTTTTTTGGATGCGACACGAACTCCAGGCGTTTTGTTTGCGTTTCGCCGCAATCGCCGTTCCCGCTCCCGACGCCGAAGAACCGAAACGGCCAGGGCGCGAACTCCAACTCGAACTGGTCGCCTCGTTCGAAATCGTCCGCCAAAGCTACGTCGAAGGCGTCGCGGTTAGGGTCGTGTTCGTTTTGGAACCGGCGGGCGAGGGTTAAGCGGTGCGTGTTTGTGGTGGGTTGGTCCACGCGAACCGGACCGTTACCGTGGTTGAACCTTCCGCTGGAAATCGGCCACTCGTCATGCGCGTGCGCCTCTTTCACGTACTCAAACACAAAGTCAACCTCCCGGCCACTCAAAATCGTCTCGTTCCGCAGCGACCGCAACAAAGGAATGACGCCGCGTATGGGGGGTCACGAAACGCTCCCGGCGACGAGCAGGGTGCGGCGTTTGCCTCGCGTCGCCAGCATCGAGCGCAGCTCAAAAGGCACACCGTCCAGACCGAGCACGTGTGGGTTGGGAAGGACCGAACCAACCTGGAGCGCACCCGTCCGCGCGCGGTTGAACCGGACGTAAAGGGGAATGCAACGCAACGACGGATACCAGTTTGTCGCGCTGCGAAGCGCGCGGAGAGCGCGTTCTTCACGGAAACCCGGCTCCGCGTCTCCAAAGTCGCCGCGCGACGCAAACTCGCGAACCACTCGTCGCTGTAATTCGTCAGTCACCTCGAGCCAATCTTTGCACCGAGCGAAAGCATCGTCGTCGCCGAGTACCTCGTCCGTAACCCGCAGGGACCCGGCCTCCGCCTTTTCGTACGCCCGTTGCGTCTCCGGCGCCAGGCGCAACGCGTTTTCTCGCGTTAGCATCAAACGAAGAATCGCCTCGCCGGGATCCCCAGGTCGATTTGACGCGCTTGTGTCCTGGTCGCCGCCAGGGACGGATTCCGTTCACTGGCGACGCGCCGATGTCAGGCGCGCCTTCTTCCGCTTAAGCTCTTCCGCGAGGGCTTCCGCCTGTTGCAACTGCGTCTCGACATTGTCGTCCGGGTCTGCATCCGAGGGAGAGTCGCTATCGGAGTCTGCGCTTGCCGACGGCAGCAGCGCGGAAAGCTTCACGAAGGCTACGACCTTGTGCGAAATGCGTTTATTTCAGGCCGACAAAATAGTCAACTCAATTTCGCGGTGGACAATTTTGCCGCTGTCGTATTCCGCGTGTTCGATGCGTCCGGAAGTCTCATCGTACATTCCACCCCGGAGCCGCAAAATGAGATGCAAAATGCTCTCCTCTTGTATATTGTACTCTGCGAGGGTACGATCTTCTTCCATCAGCCTTCCAACAAAAATGAGCCTCCCCAGGTCTGGAGGTATTCCCTCCTTATCTTGAATGAGCATCTTCACGTCAAGCACCATGCTGCTCGGATACATCCTCAGTGTCAGCGTTTTTCTGTCAGCGTTTTCACGAAGATTTCCATCTCGGTCTCCCGGCCGCGGTTCACGTCTGCGCGGCGTGTATGTTCCGCTTGGTGTCACGGGCTTAGAGGCATGGTGTGCGACGAGGAGTTCCTGTTTCAGGCGCTGTGCCGCTTCGCCGGATTCGTCATTTAGGATGTCGTCAAAAGCATCGACCATGTATATGGAACGAGCTGGAGTCTGGGCGTCCAGCTCGAAGAGGTCAAACGAGTCAGCGCGAGCGAGGTCAACCCCCTCTGGGTATTTTTCTGGAGTCCGGGGCACCGCAACGAAGGTAAGGGATGGGTAAACGGGTGCCTGTTGTCCCGGGACGCTCCTCAAGTGAGAGAATGTTCCAACGTTGCGTTGCATCCTGTCGGGAGATATCTTGACACAACTTTGCGTCTCGAAGAACCAGTGCGACACCTTCTGTCCATCCTCAGATCTCTGGAAGCCGGAAATCGCTTTCTTCAACGCGGGCAAGTCGGAGCAAGGAACATCACCACACGCCTCAAACTTCAAGGAACTTGGGAAGCGTGGCTCTATGGTAATCGACGGCCCGTCGGAGGCCATTTTCAAAGGTCGTTTCGTAGGATGCGCAACACGACGTGCTGCGGTGCGCCACGTTATGAGTGTCAGATATGAGATCGAAGCAACTGAAACGCTCGTCACGTCCCAGAATCGGGAACAAAAGTAGAGAAGTTCGCGGGTTCGAGGCGCACGCGGAACGATCAATCGGATCAATCACAAACGTTTCTTTTCTTGTCCCTCCACCGCGCACTCGCGTCCGGTCGTCTCTCTCACGAAGCTTCTTCTGTACAGCCTATACCCCCACAAACCTCACACCAACATTCCCAAATCCACCAATCAAAATCTCATCTGTCTTTTTTTTTTGAAAAGAATCCCAAACTCGTTCTCCCCCTAGCGCTCCTCTTACGTAGTAACCGTCCTCTCACTCCTCGTCCTCGTCCTCCTCGTCGTCGTCGTCGTCGTCGTCCATGGCCAGCATGGCGAACGCGTTTTGCGCCTTGATCACGGGCTCTTGCTTTGGGGCCATGATCAGCGGGCCTCGCCGGCCGGTCGCGGGCGGCTGCACCGCGGATTTCGAAAGCGGAGGCACCGCGCCGGTTCCCGCGTGGTGCGGCTTCGGCGCCGGTACCGGCGTGGGGTCGGGTCCACTTTTCGCCGCGAGCAGGGCGTGCGCCTTGTCCCGTTCGTCTTTGATCTTCCGCTCCGTTTCCGCGATCTTCGCGGTTGAGTCCACTGGCCGCGCACCTCCGAAAGGGTTGGGCTTTGTCGACGGTTGTTTGGGATCCCCAGAGTTGGCGTCCGACACGGCGTCGCCGCCGGCGTCGCTCGCCGGCACCGAGCGCGCCGCGAGCACCAGTTTCTTGCGCCCCTCCGGTGCCGGCAAGTCGCTGGGTGACACCCTGTCCGCGGGCCTGTCGAAGCTCCGTCGTCGCGGTGGCGCATCGCCGCCAATCGGGCCGTCGCGCATTTGCCGCCCCCCCCGTCCCTCGCGCGCTTCCTGGTACCCGCCCCCGCCTTCTCTTCTCCCAAAGGAAGCCCCCGGCGCACCGCCGACAAA
>Ga0222633_1000655_pt1 | contig 27484 bp, 24 predicted proteins | sample AntAcemetageno48_FD_179816 | JGI IMG/M metagenome (GOLD analysis project Ga0222633, IMG submission 179816) | Saline water microbial communities from Ace Lake, Antarctica - #48 | ecosystem: Environmental > Aquatic > Non-marine Saline and Alkaline > Saline | place: Antarctica: Ace Lake | collected...
TCGTCTGAGGATGAATCTTCTTGGTGGTCAAATCACCAGTGATCAGTATGGCTATGATCTTAGTACCGGCAATGGCGCGGTCTTGTTGAACATGTCCCAGGTCCAATTACCTGAACTTCTTGCGCTGCAACGACAGGACTTACATTGCTCGGGTATCTTGAATGGTTCAGTTCCTGTTCAGATCACTTCAGGTAATCTCTCTGTCAGTGGTGCGTCGATCAAAGCGCAGTCGCCGGGTGGTTTTCTGCGCTATCAACCGGACGCGTCGGTAAGGTTGTTGGGAAATCAGAATCAGGGACTCTCGGTTGTGCTAGATGCGATGGCCAACTTCCAATACCATACACTGACAGCAGTGGTGGATTATTCGCCAGAGGGCCTTATGACAGCCCGAACCAGTATTAAGGGTGCGAACCCGCAGTACCAAAATGGGCGAGAAGTATTTCTGAATCTCAATCTGGAAGAGAACATTCGCAAGCTGCTGGAGAGTCTTCGCCTTGGATCGGAGATAGCGGAAAAGATTAGCGAGAAGACCAGCAAAGGTAACTAATTACAAAGGTCGTGAGGGTATGAAATATTTATTGATCGCGAGTTGTTACTTGCTAATGATCGGTTGTAGCCCAACCATTCGGGTTGAAGCACCGCAGCAGCCCATTGAAATCAATTTGAACGTCAAAATTGAACACGAGATCCGTATCAGAGTTGAGAAGGATCTAGAGAAACTGTTTGAAGAAGAAGCAGATATTTTCTGAGCTGTTTGAACCCATTAGGAAAGGAGATGAATATGTCAAAGTTAATTTTTTGCCTGGCGCTGTTATTGTCTGCGGCCATGGTTCAAGCCAGTCCTCTCGATGATGCTCGGGATGCCGGCCAGATTGTGGAACAATCCAGCGGTTATGTGCAGGCGACGGCTGCTGCCTCTGCGAGTGTGAAAGCTCTGGCTGAAGATGTGAATGAAAGGCGTGCTGAGGCTTACGGTCGAATCGCGCAGAAGAACGGCCTCACCGCTGAACAGGTGGCTCTCGAGAGCTACAAGAAGCGCATCGGCGGATAGTGGATACTTTAAAAATGAGCCCAGCATCTGCCGGGCTCGTTTCCCATGTTTTTAGGCTGCTCTAGACGGTTCTTTCGGGTTATCAAACACCAGCGCGCTGTCATCAATCGGTGCTTTCCTCACCATCTTTTTATCCAGTGCATAGTTTTGGGTATTGCGCCAAGGTCCGGTTCCTTGCTTGGCGAATAGGTGCATCGATCGCTGCATATAACCAGCAGTAAATTCATCGATCCAGGGTCGAGTGGGCATTCCCTCATCTTCCGGGCGTATCCGGGGCGTCACTTGTCTGACACCTAGCTCATCCATTCGGTTTAAGACTCGACAAACATACTCTGAGGTCAGGTCAGCGCGAAGGGTCCAAGAGGCGTTAATATAGCCGAAGGTTTGCACCATATTGGGCACGTCAGAGTAGAGCATGCCTTTGTAAGCAAACTTATCGGGGAAGTTGATCTTCTCGTTATCCACAACAAATTCCACATTGGAGAGTACCGTCAACTCAAGTCCAGTAGCGGTGACGATAATGTCTGCTTCCAATTCACTACCATCCTTGAGCAGTAAGCCTTTTTCTGTGAAGCGCTCAATATGTTCCGTGACAACGTTCGCCTTACCGGAATTCAGCGCGGCATAAAGATCGGCGTTAGGGATTAGACATAAGCGTTGATCCCAGGGGTTATAACTGGGTGTAAAGTGCTTATCGATGGTTTCCTGATCCAGGTGTTCTGCCATCATTTTTAGGAGCTGATCTTTGACTTTCTTGGGTTCTTCTCGGGTCTTCTTGTACATAAAGCTTTGCAAAGTAGTGTTCTTTAGCCGGGTCAGTCCGTAGGCCCAACTAGCAGGCAAAACCTTGCGAAGCGTGTTGGCGATCTTGTCCTCAGCGGGGCGAGACACCACGTAAGTTGGAGAGCGCTGCACCATTGTGACGCTAGCGGCCTGTTCGGTCATGGCCGGCACCAGAGTCATCGCCGTTGCACCACTGCCAATCACGATGACTTTTTTGCCGCTGTAATCAAGGTCTTCAGGCCAAAACTGCGGGTGTATCACGAGACCCTTGAAGGCATCTGCATCTTCGAATTGTGGATCATAGGCCCGGTCGTAGTTGTAATAGCCGCCGCACATAAAGAGGAAATTCGCCGACACCTTCGAAGCTTCGCCATCGTCGCCAGTGGTTTCAATCTCCCATCTGGCATCTGGTGTTGACCAGTGGGCGGACTGGACCTTCGAATCGAATCGAATGTGGCTATTGATATCATGCTCCGCTGCCGTTTCGTTAACGTAATTGCGGATCGCGGGGCCATCCGCGATGGACTTGGCTTCTGTCCAGGGCTTAAAGCTGTAACCAAGAGTGTGCATATCGCTGTCTGAGCGTATACCGGGATAACGAAAGAGGTCCCAGGTGCCGCCGATCTTGGAGCGACCTTCAAGGATGGCAAATGTCTTGTTGGGGCAGTACTTTTGCAAGTGAACGGCAGCGCCAATACCGGACAGGCCAGCACCAACAATAATGACGTCGAAGTGATCAGCGGGTTTCATAGTGGATCCTCAAGGTTTGGTGTATTTGTTGCAAGGCAGTAATTAAACATTTAACGACATCGAGGTCAAAAAGCAGAGGCATTTACCAATTCAGCGTCGAAGGTAAAAATTCCGCGACCAGCGCCTCGTAGTAAGCCATAAGGGGCCCTCGGTCCGGTGGTAAATCGCTTTTAGAGTAAAGATCGAAAGGCTGAAAACGACGAACCCAGACCATCATTTGAAGGTCCTTGTCAGTCATTAAATGTTGGTAGGCACCCTCTTGATGAGCGCTGTAGAAACTGTGATACCGTATGACATACAGGGCTTCCTCGGGTAGATAGTCCTTGACGACTTGGTAGAGATATTCATCATGACCCCAACTCATGGTGACCTGATCAAGCCCGCAATGGGGGGCGTAGATGCCATATTCCGTCTGATATTCAGGGACCTCTTGATCTGGGTTGTCACTGAAATAGGGGTAATAAATGATGCTGTTAGAAAATCGGCAGCCGAGAGGGAAGGTGTCTCCCACCACAGCCCATTGAGGCTCATTAAATAGGCAAAGCACCTTGCCTAGATCATGAATCAAACCCGTGAGTTGTAGCCAACGCGGGTAGCCGCCATGGCGAATCGCTTCAGCGGTTTGAAGAAGATGGTCTAATTGGGACAGTTCCGTATCCGGATCACTATCATCTGAAATCTGCTCAAGTTTTTGAATGGCTTGCCAGGCACCCATCGATTGGTGATTAAGTGCACGGTACTGTTGTATTTTTTGTTTTGCGAAGGCGAGGGTTTGGAAACGATGATTGTCCCGGTAAAAACCGGCAACCCGATCATCCTGATGGTCGTCATAGTTTCGAAAGCTGGTGTCGGTATCTTGCATGTCTAGAGTTTACGTCAGATTGGCGGCACGATACATTGCGTCCTTTGTCATGATCTGGAACCTTTTTTGGTGAATAAGGCCACACAGCTTTTAGAACGCGCGGCAAGCCCGGGTATCATTGTGCTTCTCACCTTGTATGTTCTGGTGTGGGTGGTGTCCCATTTGGTCTCCGATACGAACCTGGATCCCTATGGAGACATGCTCGAAAATTTTGTCTGGGGTCAGAATTTCGCCTGGGGCAATGAGAAGCACCCTCCGCTATTAGGCTGGGTGACAGGCGCCTGGTTTTCGTTGCTGCCGATAAACCAGGGTTCCTATCACCTGCTCGCCTATGGCAATGCTGCTCTTGGTCTAGCAGGCATCTACATATTAGCTCACCGTCTGGGTTTAGCCAGGATAGCGCTTGCCGCGACCCTAATGATGAGTTTGGCGTTGCCTTACAGTACGCTGGCGGTAAAATTTAACGCTAACACGATACTACTGCCCCTTTGGCCCTGGCTCGTGGTGGCCTGGCTATCGAGTCAATCAAGTCAGGGTCGAAAAGCATTTCTTTGGGCCTGCGCTCTGGGTGTGATGGCTGCGCTTAGCGTTCTTGGAAAGTACTATTCTGGTGTGTTGCTGCTCAGTCTGGGATTTATAACCCTCGCGACATTGAAAGGCCGTCAATGGCTTAAAACGCCGTTTCCCTTTATTGCGCTTTTCACTGCCTTGATTATTCTCGCGCCCCATCTGATTTGGCTTAAGAGTAATGACTTTGCATCCTTTACTTATGTTCGCGATCAAGGCATAGGCGCGGTTGATCTTGGGCAATTGGGCAAGTTCTTATTGGTACCCTTTGGCTATTGGCTAATAGCCTGGGTGGCTGCGGTTCTGTCAGTGCCTGGGTCGTTGTCGCATTCTGGGGCGAGGAGATTGGCAAGGGGATTGTGGAAAAGTTGGCTACCCCAGGGGCGGGCTGATGTTTTATTTTGGCTCGCCTGGATGCCATTTCTTCTCACGTTGCTGTTTGGTGTTTCTGGCTTCGTGAGCTTATCTCTACCCTGGGCGATTCCTCTAGGGTTTGCCTTTTCATTGTTGTGGTATCGCAACCTCACGGACGAGGCGCCCGATGAGGTGTTCACGGCAACAACAAGGCGAAGCCAGAAAATATTTTTTGGTTGGCTCTGTTTGGTGTTGCTGATCAGTCCCATATACGCCTGGCAGCAGGCGAATTCTGGTAACAAAAATTACTACCTGCCACGCGAAGAAGCTGCTCTGATGCTGCTGTCGCTCTGGGCAGAAAGGCAGTCGGAACCATTGGTTTGGGTGAGTGGGGATATTCCTGAAGCGGGGCTAGTGGCGTTTTACGGCGACTCGAATATTCGAATTTTGGAAGAGACGCCCCTTAACCCGATAGCGGGAGGTGTCGTTTTTTGTCCTCTTGGCGCGGCACCGACTCCCGCGGCATTCACGGCCTGTACTGACGCGGCTGACCGATGGACTGCGAGACGAGAAGAGCAGGTCGTCAAGGTTGAATACACAGTTGCCAAATCAGGTACACGCTTCTTTCAGCACCAACCCTTTCGGTATAGGGTATATCTCTATGAACATAGAGCCCCTTGAGCGGAGTTTTGGTGCGCGGATCACCGGCATCGATTTACCGCAGCTAGATGATGCTAGTTTTAAAGCCGTGTATGAAGCCTGGCTACAATATGCGTTACTTATTTTTCCTGATCAGTTTTTATCGAGAGAATCCCAGATCACTTTTGCTCGTCGGTTCGGTAAGCTTGAATTTGACTATGCCCCCATCAGCAACTTAACCCGCGATGGAGAGTTGCGGGTTGATGACGATGTGGTGAAAATCCTAAAGGGTAATATGGATTGGCATTGCGATAGTACCTACATGCCGGTGATGGCAAAGGGTGCAGTATTTTCTGCACATGTTGTGCCTCCTAGCGGAGGTGAAACCAGTTGGGCTGATATGCGTGCTGCCTTCGATGTGTTGCCTTTGATGCAACAGAGAGAGTTGGAAAATTTATCCGCCCATCACTCACTTCGTCACAGTCAGGCGAAGTTAGGCCACAGCCACTCCGGCGATAGCCAGTACTCAGGTTATGGATTTCACGAGGGAGAGGCGCCATTGCGGGGTCTGGTCAAAACACACTCCGAGACAGGGCGAAAGTCATTACTGATTGGTCGTCATGCTTATGATATTCCCGGCAAGGGTTCTGAAGACTCAACGCTCCTACTTCAAAATCTGGTCGATCAGGCTTGCAGGGATGATCGAACCTACACCCATCAATGGTCGAAGGGAGAAGTTGTGGTGTGGGATAATCGCTGTTTACTGCATCGCGCCAACCATTGGGATATGTCGGTACCCCGGGTGATGTACCACTCTCGGATTGCCGGAGACGAGATTGGTGAAGCGATTCGTTAGAATCCCAATATCGAGCACACATGTGTCAACACGATATCCAAAGGAGTGAGCGGTTTGGTTTTAGCACAGGGTGAACAGGGTATCTGGAATGTGGTGAAGCAGGGCTGCCAGCTATTTTCAGAGTGCTTTAAATTCGTTTGGCCTTTAATGCTGATCGCCTCGATAGTTGGTGCTGGGGTGACCTGGCTACAATTCCAGGACTCAATTGACACAAGCACATCACTTGTCTACAGCCTTATTTGGCTGGTTGTGCGCGCCTACTTAAATGCCATTTTGACGCTGATTTGCCTAAACCATTTGTTTCAAAAAACCGTGCCGATCTCGGAGATGCTGCGGCCGGTGCTGGGGAGGTTGCCGATGCTCGTCGCAGTGCTACTAATTTTTTTATTTGCGACTATCCTTGGCATGATACTGCTCATTATTCCGGCATTTATCGTCATGGTCAGCTTGCTACCGGCAGCGACCATTTTTCTCATACGCCCCATGAGCCCGGTTGAGGCGGTCACGGAAAGCCATCGGCTGGTCTGGGGTCATTGGTGGCGGGCGGCAAATGTTTACTCGCTGTTTTCACTGGTTACAATCGTTATGCTGATCCCAATTGCAATCCTCGCGGTGATGCTTGATTTCGGGAACTTCTCAACAATTAAGGGTGCAAGTGAGAGTGCAAGCCTGTTTTTATCCCTCGTGACACCTTGGATGTCCGGGGCGCTAACGACTGTAACCCTGGTGCTGATCCATGATCTGCTGGTTCGTAAGCGCGGTCAGTCTTTGGTGGGATATGCCAGCGGTGAATGACCTAAAATGCGATCACTGAGTTTTTCTGCCATCATGACAACCGGCGCGTTGAGGTTGCCATTGGTGATCTCGGGCATGATGGATGCATCGATTACCCGCAAATTTTTGACGCCAAAGACTCGACCCTGTTCATCCACTACGCTGCCCATCGCACAGGTACAACTGGGGTGGTAGGCGCTCTCTCCGAATTGTCTAATAAATTCATCAATGTTCATGTCGTTTGGACGAACCTCTGAACCGGCCAGAGTGCTAAAAGCAGGTTGGCGCACAATGTTTCGAACGATCTCAATACCGTTGCGCATCACGCTTTTATCGGCTTCTGTTTGGTTGTAGTTGAATTGAATTTTTGGCGCCGAGTTAGGTTTGGCATCACGAAGGGTCACGCTGCCACGACTGGTCGGTTTCATTGGTCCGACGTGGACTTGAAAACCGTGACCAGCAAATTTGGATTTGCCGTCATAGTCCATGGCAATAGGCAGAAAGTGACATTGTAGATCTGGATAAGGTTGGCTGTCATCGCTCTTAAGAAAGCCGCCTGCATCGAAGTGGTTAGTGGCTCCGTCACCGGTTTGATTAAAGTACCACTGCATACCGATAAAGGGTTTTCGATACCATTTCAGTGCAGGGTAGAGAGAAACCGGCTGCAAGCAGGAAAATTGCACATAGATCTCAAGGTGGTCCTGCAGGTTTTGTCCCACCCCAGGCAAATGTTGCTTAACATCGATACCGTGCTTTTGCAGTGTTTCAGCGTCGCCGATGCCTGAGAGCATGAGCAGTTGTGGGGAATTTATGGCACCAGCACAAATAATGACCTCTTTGTTGGCGCGGTACTGCGTTGTTTTACCCCGGTGCCGGGTTTCGATGCCGATCGCTTTGTCACCTTCAAATAAAATCCGGGTGACCATGACGCCAGTCACAACCTGGAGATTTTGTCGATCCATCACCGGGTGCAAGTAAGTCCGTGCCACGCTGCCACGCTTGCCTTGATGTATGGTGCTATCAAATAGCCCTACACCTTCCTGATCGAAACCGTTTAAATCTATTTGCTTTGGGTAGCCTGCTTCCTGACCCGCCGCTAACCATGCCTGATAAAGCGGAGAGTCACCTGCCGCTCTACGAACCTTTAGAGGGCCATTTTTGCCTCGCACCGCGGGATCACCGACGTCGGAACATTCGGCTCTTTGAAAGTACGGCAGACAATGCTCGTAGTCCCACTCGGTAGTGCCGAGCATGTTCGCCCAGCGATTGAAGTCCTGGCGGTTGCCTCTGACGTAGATCATGCCGTTGATGGAGGATGAACCTCCGAGTACTCGCCCCCGGGGGCAGTACAACGAACGGTTGTTCATTTCTGGTTCCGGCTCGGTATGGTAGAACCAGTTATACCGGTCTGTTGCCAGCACCTCTGACAAGGCTGCTGGCATATGCAGACGAAAATCCCAGGCATGATCAACTGGACCAGCCTCGAGCAGGGTCACAGTGTTTGCTGTCGATAGGCGGTTTGCCAGCACAGAACCGGCTGATCCTGCACCTACAACAATATAGTCAGATTCAAGCATGGCGGCAGACTAATGATTGGCTTACGCAAGTACAACCTTTTTGTCGATGTAACATTTTTGAAGCTTGTATGGCGAATACATTCATCTCTATTGAAGGTCGGGCTGCGCTGCGCTGTTGAGTTTTGGTTCAGGCCGACTGCAAGTTACGGCTCGATAAACAGGTTAGAAGTTTTTGAGCGCGGTCTTTTGACCGCGTATTTTCTCTCTGCTAGGTGTTCATGAGAGATAAGGGTAAACGTTGTTCTGCTGCGAATTGTTTTGAGATGGGTTCATTCGCTTGATTAACTCGATCACTCCAATCCCGCCACATGTTTTCCTGGGGCGGGTCCTGTCGACAAGTATCTAGATCTGTTTTGCAGAAATCGTAAAGTACCGCTTGCCTGATCGTAGGTATTTCTGCGTAGTTAAATCCTGCCATATGCCCGAGCCGGTGGTGCCAAAACACCACATCGCCAGCTTCACCGTAACAATCCACAGGCTCTATCTCGGTTTCAACCTGAGCGACTTCCGCCAGATATTTCTGCGGATGGATGATGCCTCTGTGTGAAGGCAGGTGATCGTAATAAGGAATTCTTGCCTGATCATATTGCATAGGAAACAGAGGATAGAATCTTTGGTGGCTGCCCGGCCAAACTTTAAAATTGCCACCATCGGGCGGATTATCATCAAGCAAGATGACCGCGCCGAGGTGAAAGGGGTGGCCGTCGGTATGCATTGAATCGACTTTTCTCTCTTTTGACTGTTCCGGCAAGGTTGCATAGATGCCGCGGACCCCTTCGCCGAACTGAGGGTCTACAGGACCATTTGGCCAGGCCGATCCCCAGCTACCCATTGGTTTTCCGCCAACCACGGGTGGGCGCAATGAACCCTCGCCGAGCAAGCCCTCAGCCCAGCAACGCATTTGTTCGCTAAATACCAGGTCAATCAGCAGAGGGTCCGTTGCTGCAGCACGGTACTGCCATCGGCAACCTTGCTTAATCAGAAGCGGATCAGCACTTTCGATGTCCTCAGGTATTGGACCCCAGGTGCCAGGGTCATCACGTTTCAGGTTCTCTGGCGCGCTTGTCCACATCAGATCCAGCACTTGTTGGCATTGCTCAGTAGTTGCACCCTTTCGTTTGACGAGGTAGCCGTACTTTTTAAAGAAGCTGAGCTCTTCGGTGCTAAGTCTATGCATATTCATCGGAGTATTTTAATCATCTGGATATTGGCTGTCGAGGCATACGCTGCTGTGTGATGCTGAAGGGAACGGCGGACTTTCGAGAAAATCTTCAGCAGCTACTTCAGCAATGGCAGGGTTCGGCCGCGCCGTATTAGCACGCGTAACGACAGCTCTTAAAACGAGTAGTTTAGTCCAGCTACGATTCCAAAGGTGCGGGCGTCCTTAAAACCAAAGTCATCGGACACAACTCGTAAGAAACCATACTTGCCTTCGTAACCTAGACTGATGGCCTCGCCGCCGATGTCATAGCCAAGAAATAGCATTTGATCCAGATTGACACCGATTCGAGGAAAGTCCTCGGTATCGGTTTTGTAATAGCCACCGGATACGCCAACAGTTGGTGTCCAACCGAACAGGTCGAGCTCGTAGTTGGTATCATAATTGACCTCAAGATCGTATCGCGCTTCAAGTTCTTGATCGTAGTCTTCGTTGAATATTTGCACATTGACGTGCCGATCGATCAAATCATCCGGTCGAACGACCTGGCCATCTACGAGATTCTGGGCGAGGTTTACGGCGTCAATCAAAAACGCGTTGAGATCGAAGGTCGTCTGAGTTCTGGGTGCATTGTCCCAATTAAATTCATTGGCGATATCAATTAATTCCAAATTGACGTTGAGTTGATCGTTAATCTGCCAGTTGAAGCCAATATCCACCGAGTAACCTGTTCCACTGGGTGGTGTAAAACTGACGCCGGAAATAGGCGGGTTGTTGGCGCCGATAATCACAGGCACCTGATATTCAGGTTCACCGAACTTGGGTTCGTTGTAGGCGTAGTCGATTGCAAGATTAGCGCTGACACTCTGGGCCAGAGTAAGTAAAGGTGATAGGTCGCGACTCGCGACACTGATGGTATCCAAAATAGCATTGGCATCAGCTTTGAACTGATCGGTGAAGGGGGTTAAATCGCCTGAAAGCGATGCAAAGCCAGATTGAAGTTCTGATAGGTCTGTGTAGTGGGAATAGGATACGTCGACCGTCATACCCTTGTAGAAATTCCATTCGTAACCGACCTTAACGCCTTTAGCTTCGATCCGTTCGACGTCGAGTAATAGATCGTATCGACGGTTCTGGGGCAGAGCAATATTGTTCTTCTCAGAGTGGTGATAAAGGGCTGTGTCTTCGGTAAATTCGGTGACATAGTCAAAGCGATGCACGTAACCTAGGCGGAATCCGCGCCACTTGCCGCCTATCTCAAACCGGTTATGGGTGAATGCAGTATCACCTCCTTGAAGGTCATCATTGAATTCAGAGGCGAACTGGTCGATCGAAACTGGAGCGCTGTAGGCGAAGAAATCTGCATTTGAGTAGACCGTCCAGGGTTTGTCGTCCGCGGCGGTGGCGTTGCTGCCGAAGGCAAATGCAAGAATGGCGAGGCAAAATTTAGGCATAGAGAACTCTTCGACGACTTCTAATATCTAGTTAGAAACGCGCCCGTAGGCGTGCTTCAAGGAAGAAACATACTACCGATTAATGATCTGGGGTAAAAGCCCTGTTAGTACCGTGGTTACTTGGTCAAAGGATACTTGGTCAAAGGTTACTAGATCGCTAGTTTTAGCTCTTAGGATCAGTGCCGGTTGTTGGATAATCTTCATGGTTATTGAAATATTGCAATGTTATCATCGTCATAGATCGAGACGCTGAGTCCTCAATCTGACGGGGTATGTCAATTTGACGAGGCACTTGAAATCGTCAGGCACAAGCACAGCAAAACAAAAAGAGAGGGTATACATGGATATTGCATTATTTACGAGTGGTGGGTTGGATTATCTTTTCCGTTGGGGTCACTTCCTCGCGGGTATCACGTGGATTGGCTTGTTGTACTACTTCAACTTTGTTCAAACCGAATATTTTAAAGAAGCCGAAGACTCACATCGTTCCGGTGCAGTTCAGAAGTTAGTGCCAAGGGCTCTCTGGTGGTTCCGTTGGGGTGCGATGTTCACATTCCTGACCGGTGTTGCGCTTCTGGCTTATCGTCATCAATTCCTTACTCTGGATATTGTGATCGGTGCGACCTTGGGTACTCTGATGTTTTTGAATGTGTGGATAATCATCTGGCCAAACCAGAAGATCGTCATTGCCTCTGCCACCCAAGTTGCTCAAGGCGGCGACCCATTGCCCGCGGCAGCCGGTGCAGCACCTAAGGCTGGTCTTGCTTCAAGAACCAATACATTGTTCTCACTACCCATGTTGTTCTTTATGGGTTCTTCCTCGCATATGCCAAATGGCGCGGCGATGGATGAAGCAAACGGAACGTCACTGATCGTTGCATTGTTGATAATTGCGGCTCTTCAAGCCAATGGCATCTTCGGTAAGCAAGGTCCTATGACCACCGTAAAAGGTGTAATTGGTTCTGGATTTGCGTTAACCGCCGTTTTGTACGGTATCGTTGCTGTTTTATAAGCGCGCTGCAAGATAAAATCTAAAGGGCTCTGCGGAGCCCTTTTTCATTTTCGGAAAGAAAAACATGAGCGACCAGGACAAAGGTAAAGACCTAAACGAGATTCCAGTCATTGCCCCTGAGAAGGATCAGCAGGATTCTCGACGTCGAACATTGGCTGCGCCTCGGCAAAGTAACTTTCGCGGTTTGCTAGTCTTCTCTCTTGTGATTATGGGTGTGATGTTAGGGATTGGGGGATATACGCTTTATGAAGTTCAGCAGCGTTTAGACCGATCTAACGATCTGCTAGATATGGCAAATAAGGGTGTTCGAGATCTCGAGGCGAGATTAGCCGCGACGGGTACGGATGTATCGAAAGAGCTTCAGACCTTAAAAGAACAGCAGACGGCTAATATTTCGGAAATCGACAAACTGTGGCGAGTGGCTTACCGCGAGAACCGACCTGCGATTCAGACGATTGAAAAGTTCTTAGCAGAAATGACCGTGGCCAGAGACAAGGTGACCCAAGATGTTGCGGTAATCAGGTCTGACGTGAAAAATTCCTTGAGTGCAGTTGCCCAACTAAAGGAATCAGTAGCGACAGGTAATGACGAGGCTCGCACTACCTTAAGTCTCGTTCGAGGTCAGGTTCAGGATCAAGCGGTTCAATCTGAAGCGCAGAAACGCTCGATTGCTACAATCAATAAGCAACTTAAAGATGTTGAGCAAGCGATAAATGCCATTGACCGATATCGTCAGCAAGTGAATCAGCAACTCATTGAGTTGCGCAATACTCAAAATGAGACGATGCCTGCAGGCTAGCGCCCTGAAGCTAGTTGAAGCTCCAGTCCCTCAGCACACTTACTTCAAACAGATAGTGAAGATAGCTTAACACCACGCCACCCTCTGTGATCTCGACGAGCTTGAGATCATTGGCGATCATATCTCCTTCACGAATCATTTTACCGTTGATATTCACCATGCGTAATCCAGAATCATCTGAGTAGAGATGACTGGAAAAAATCAGGTTAGGTATTTGGCGTTGCACGTTAATGGGCAGTTCGGTAATTCGTAGCGGCGTGGCGGGCGCTCGCTGGGGAATTGATGTGGGAGTGATGACCTCTGAATCTGATTCAGATGATTGTATCGTTGGCGCAGCTGTTGCACTTGCCAGGGGCAACACAGGCTTGGCTTGCGCTGCATTTGTTTTAGTTGGTTGATAAACGACTGAGTTATCGGCGCTGGGTTCTGCTGACGGCCTGGTGCTGAGCCAATAAATCACAGTCACAGTGTTCAGGACAATGATCACCAGCACGGCCACGATCCAGAGCTTCGATGTCGCAGTCTTTGCTGGGGGTGGTCTGTGCACAGTATTAAGATTAGGTGCTTGGCTACCGCGTCTTTCCTGCTCGGATTTGTTCAAGGCTTCAAGAATATACGACATTAGCCATTTTCCTCTGTCTCAACCTTGCGCAAGGTTGGAATGTTTGTCGCCTCAACACTGTTCAAGTGAATCCAGGTCTCAGCTCCAACGACGCCATCGGGTGTCAGCCCGACGGAAAGTTGGAAACGTTTGACCCGTGATTCAAGTGCTTCATCATAAATTTCATTCTCCATGATGGAAGGCATAGTTGTGCCATCGAGCACTGCAAGTCGAGTCAATAACAAATCGACAACGGCACCGCTATCTCCTCGTTTAACCGCCTGTCGGTAGGAGGGAGGTGAACGCCAGAGCAATGTATAAAACCCGCTCCAGTGGTCAAGCATTTCTGGTGCGTCGAGAATGTACTCGACGCCTTCGGTTGTCACGGTGACAGAATCATTTCCAACTCCGGTGACGACGAACCACTGGCTGGTGTTTGTCGTACTCAGGTTCAACACAACTGGTCGATTAAGGTGTGCGAAATCGCGCAGGCTGCCTATTTTTAAAAGACACTGTAGGCCTGAAACTGCGGCAACCTGACAGGGGTCGGTGTTTTTTGCCAACACCACGTCCGAGCCCCACATCAACATCAAGGCTCCAAAGGCTTGAAACTGTTCGTTGTATCCGCGTACAGTGCCGATGGGCGTTTTTTTGGGCTCTGGCTTTGATGTCGCAATGAGTGCAGCCAATTCGTTACCGGCTGTCAAAGATTGCTGATTCTCTGCTTCATTTGATGCGGGTTTTGGTTCGATTATTGAAACTGTTGGTTGCTGGAAGTTGAGAAACCAGAGGCTCACGACGGCAATGACTAGAACCGCCGCAATTGGTTGCCAGAGAAAACCTTTTTTCTTGTTTACGCCGAGAATTTCCTTCGCGGCTTTGTTCACGGTTGCGACATCAACTTGTAGGCGGCCCTGCACGTAAGTGCCTAACAGGGCTCGATCACAGACGAGATTGATCAGGCGTGGAATCCCTTTTGAGATGGCATAGATTCGTTTAACGGTTGCCGCTGGGAACAAGCTGCCCTTGGCGCCTGCCGTATCAAGACGGTGCTGAATGTAATCAGCAACTTCATTCTTGTCGAGTGCGTTAAGGTGAAACCTGGCGGTGACTCGCTGGGATAGCTGGCGCAAATCTTGTTGTGCGAGCAAGGTCAAAAGTTCTGGCTGCCCCAACAAAATGATCTGCAACAGCTTACGTTGATTGGTTTCAAGGTTGGTGAGTAACCGTAGCTGTTCGAGCACGTCCGCCGAGAGATTTTGGGCTTCATCAATAATCAGTACAGTGCGGCGCCCACTCTGGTGCGAGGCCAGGAGGAAATCATTGATGTGGTCGACCAGTACTTTGATACTGGCGCTCCACGGATAGTCGATGTGTAGTTCATCGCAAGCCGTTGCCAAAATCTCTTGAGCGGTCTGTTTAGGGTTGAGGATATATGCTGTATCGACATCCTGGGGTATCTGCTCCAGTAGGCAACGACACACCGTGGTCTTGCCTGTACCCACTTCGCCCGTCAGCAGAATAAAGCCACCATCGCTTTGTATGCCGTACAATAGATGCGCAAGAGCCTCGCGGTGACGCTGGCTCATAAAGAGATACTGGGGATTTGGCGCGATGGAGAAGGGTGCTTCTCTGAGGCCAAAGTAGTCGTTGTACATTAAACATAAGCCACGGTTGGCAATTGGCTCGAGAATAGCAGGAGACCTATAGCCTATGCAAAAAAGGCCCCTACTGTTACTGGTGATACTGCTTGGTCTAATCAGCGGTTGCGCGAATCTTGCTTATTATCATCAAGCCGTTAAAGGACAGTTATCACTCCTAACAGGCAGGACGACGGTTGCACGCCTGCTAGGAGATAATAACACTACTGATCCGCTTCGGGCCCAACTCATCAAAACCAAGGCTATTGTGACGTTTGCTGCAGAGTTGGGATTACCGGTTGGTAATAGCTATTCCAGCTACGTCGACCTTGAACGACCCTTTGTCGTTTGGAATGTCTTTGCGGCAGCTACTGATAGCACATCCCTTATAAGTCATTGTTTTCCGATTGTGGGTTGTGTGGGTTATAAAGGTTTCTTTGCCGAGACTGATGCTCGTGACTTTGCTCATCAGCTACAAAGCACCGGTCTGGACGTTTATGTGGGAGGCGTTGCCGCCTACTCAACCCTGGGTTGGTTTGACGATCCGCTGCTGAATACCTTCGTGTTTCGTGATGACGCTCGCCTTGCCGGCATTATTTTTCATGAGTTGGCTCACAAAATTTTGTATATCGAAGGCGATACGGTTTTTAACGAGAGCTTCGCGACAGCGGTTGAACACCACTTGCTCCAAAGTTGGTTAGCCGCCAATCATCAGCAAGAGGTCTATAGCCGCTATATGGGATCTGAAGCGCGTCGTGCGCAGGTAGTTAGGCTCATCCTGATCACGAAAAGCAGGCTTGAAGAAGTCTATGACAGTGAGTTAAGCACAGTAGAAAAGTTGCATAAAAAGTCTATTTTGATTGCCGGGCTAAAAGCCGAATACCGAGTTCTCCAAAAGGCGTGGTCCGCCGGTAAAGAATTCTCCTCTTGGATCGAGCAGGATCTAAACAATGCGCACCTGGCAGCTATTGGCGCTTACCAAAGCCATGTGCCAGGGTTCAGTAGGATGCTGGCCAAATCCAACAACCTGGAAACGTTCTTTGACCAGGTTAAGGCTTTGTCACAACAGGCCAAGCCAGAGAGGGATCGCGCGCTCGCTAGCCCAACATCGTCACACAAACCAAAGTAATCACCGCGGCACCGATTAGGTTCAACACGAAGCCTTCCCGCACCATTGTGCTGATGGGAAATCTACCTGTGGAAAACATGATCGTATTGGGTGCAGTGGCAACCGGAAGCATAAAGGCACAACTTGCACTCATCGCTGCCGGTACCATTAGTAACGCCGGCTCGATATTAGCAGCCAGCGCAGCCGTGGCGAGAATTGGCATCATCAAGGTTGTGGTCGCGGTATTGCTGGTCATCTCGGTGAGAAAGGTAATCGTTAAACAGATTGCCAGCACCATGATGACAATATGCCAGGTCGCAATACCCGAGAGACTGTCCCCGAGGTAGGCACTGAGGCCAGAGGCGACAAAGGCTTGCGCCAGGGCGATGCCGCCACCAAATAGAATCAGCATACCCCACGGGATCTTGTTCGCCGTTTCCCAGTCTAGTAATCGGCTACCCTTGCCATTCGGCACAAGGAACATCACCACCACCGCGATTAACGCCACGCTAGCGTCATTGGCGCCAGGTAGATCTAACCACGACTTCCAGCCGCCGAAGGGTTGTGTGCGAGTAATCCACGCCAGGGCCGTTAAGGAAAACACTATAAAGACGCGTTTTTCTTCAACACTCCAGTCTTGAACAGCGGGTAGATCGATTGTGCCTTGATAGGTGAGTTTGCGGGTTAGCCACAGGCCAATCAGAGGTACAAATAGAATGACAACGGGAACACCCCATGACATCCAGGTCAGAAAGCCGATTTCAATACCGGTTTGCTGCTCATAGATAGTGCGGAAGAATAGATTAGGCGGCGTACCAATAGGCGTACCAATACCACCAACGCTGGCCGCATAGGCGATACCAAGTAAGAGCGGAATGGCAAGATCCTTGTCTTCAGCTTTCTCAAGTACCGCCAGTGCGACGGGCAACAGCATCAAAGCGGTGGCGGTGTTTGATATCCACATACTTAAGACGGCTGATGCCGCCATAAAGCCGAAAACCAGGCGCTTACTGCTTGAGCCGCCGAACAAATTCACCATGGTCAAAGCGACACGCCGATGAGCGCCGCTGCGCTCCATCGCTGTCGACAGAATAAAGCCACCCATCAGCAAAAGAACCAAAGGGTGCCCGTAGGAGGCGCCGACCTCTGCAGGGCTCAACACGCCCACCAGAGGCAAAAGTCCAATAGGTAAGAGAGAGGTTGCGGGTATGGGGATAGGTTCGAATATCCACCAGGTAGCTACTAATAACGCGATGGCACCGGTCCAGCAGGCGGGTGCTTCCCAGCCTTGACTAGCAAGAGCGAAATAAGCCACTGCAGCCAGAAGTGGCCCAAGAAAAAGAAATATAACGCGATTACTACTTTCTGCCATTTGAACGAATCTTGATCTTTTGCGGGCCAGTATACATGACTGGTTCTGGTATTTAAGAAGGCTCGCTAAGGCGTTATGCTGGATACCTACTCATCAATTTGGTTGGGACATGTCGATAACTTTGTACGGTACACCTTTATCTCTCTACACCGGCAAGCCGAGAAGTTATTTCATTAAGGCAGATTTAGAATATCGAGAAACGGCACCCACCACTGCGCACTACAGCGAGGTTGTTTTGCCAGGAGCAGGAAACCGCCGGGGTATCCCCACTATCGAAACCGCTGCAGGTGAAGTCATTCGAGACGGCACTGCGATTATCGATCACTTTGAATCTCAAACCGGATTTGGTTTTTCACCTGACACGACCCAACAGCGTTTTGTCAGCCGACTGCTCGATGTCATCGGTATGGAAGGGCTGCTACGACCAGCGATGCATTATCGATGGGATTTCCCGGAGCAAAACGACGTGATGCTTAAGTTTCACTTCTCGATGATGGTGCCGGCGTCAATGGACCGGGAAGCATTGTCGTCAAAGACGATGGATCGTATGCGAGCAGCTGGTCATGGCTTTGGTGCTGTTCCGGAGGCTTTTCCAGTGATTGAATCACTCTACGAAGGGCTGCTCGAAAAAATGACCGCTCACTTCTCCCTCTTTCCCTATTTTCTTGGGCACAAACCCAGTATTGGTGACTTTGGCATGATGGCGCCGCTTTACGCCCATTTGGGGCGGGACCCAGCCCCTCTGCGATTGATGCAAACCAAAGCTGTCGAGGTGTTGCGTTGGGTAGAACGGATGAATCGTCCCGAACCTGATCAAGGTGAGTTCACCGTTCAAGGCGATGACTTTCTTAGAAATGATGAGATCCCGGAAACACTGGTCGAAGTCCTGCAACAGATTGCAAAAGATTTTATGCCCGAAACGAGAGCAGCAGCTGCCTATACTAATAATTGGTTACTAGAATCAGAGGTGCCCGCGGGCAAGGTGGCGGATCGCGCCATTGGTGTTTGTGAGTTTGAGGTGCCAGCTCAAACTGGAAAATCACAGACTCTAAAAGCAATAGTTCAGCCGTTTCGATTTTACCTGCTGCAGCGGGTCTTTGCGGAGTATGACGAGCAGGATGAAGCCGGGCGCAAGGCGCTTGATGAGCTGCTGGTGCGTTGTGATATGGGAGATTTGATGACCTTGCGGATCAACCGGTCGATCGGTCGCGAGAATAATCTAGAAGTATGGCTGGCTTCATGAAAGAAACTCTCCTTTGGTACGACTTTGAAACCAGCGGTACTGACCCTGGTTATGATCGCGTGCTGCAGTTTGCTGCGGTCCGAACCAATCTTGATCTAGAGCCGATTGGCGAGCCACTCAATCTCTACTGTAATCCTGGTGAGGATGTGATTCCAGATCCGGAGGCGATGCAGGTCACGGGGTTAAGGATGTCGCAGATTCAGTCGCGAGGGTTAAATGAGGCTGAGTTTGCCAAGCGCATTCATGCTGCTTTCTCTCAGCCTAAAACCTGTGTGCTTGGGTTTAACAGTATTCGCTTTGATGATGAATTTACCCGCTACCTGCTGTATCGAAATTTCTTTGACCCCTATGCCCGTGAATGGCAAGGAGGCAACAGTCGCTGGGATGTCATAGATCTGTTTCGCATGGCGGCAGCGTTACGCCCGGAGGGGTTCAACTGGCCGTTGGGCGAAAAAGGCGCACCGAGTTTTCGACTTGAGCACCTGACGGCAGCAAACCAAATTAACCATGCAGGCGCCCACGATGCAGTGGCCGATGTGATGGCGACCATTGGTGTGGCGCGTAAACTTCGAGCAGCGCAACCCAAACTGTTTGAGTACCTATTCAACTTAAGGCGTAAGAGGGTGGTATTGGATCAGCTTTACCCCCTCGGCAAACAGGCGCTTGTTCATGTCTCATCGATGTATCCTGCCGCACAACATTGTATTGCTGTTGTACTGCCGCTGACTCAACACCCAACTAATCCGAATGGAATCATTTGTTATGACCTGGCTGAGGATCCAACTCCACTGATTGAGCTTGGGCCTGATGAGCTACATCGAAGGATATTTTCCAGCAAAGATGAGCTTGGAGAAAATGAACCCAGAATTCCCCTCAAGACCATTCACGTAAATAGGGCTCCAGCGATTGCACCACTCGGCACGCTTGTTGGTCGAGAGCAAAGCCTGGCTATCGATCTGGCGAGATGTGATGCGAATAGGCTCAAGTTGCAAAAGAGCGCTGGAATCGTCGAGAAGATCTCCGAGGCGTTTTCTAAAATGGAATATGCCCCGATCGACGATCCTGATCAGATGCTCTATCAGGGTGATTTTTTCTCCTCTGAGGACCGTCAGGTGATGCAGAGTATTCAAGCGTCTGAACCTGGATCTCTGGGGGCATATAGCGGGCACTTCAAAGACCCGCGGTTGCCAGAAATGTTGTTTCGCTACCGGGCTCGAAATTATCCCGAGCAGCTCGATAGCCAGGAGCGGCTGCGTTGGGCAGCATTTGTTCAAACTCGGCGCGTTGGTCCAAAGGCAATTGAGCGCCGCGAGCGCCTGCGGGCGAATTTGCTGCAGTCACCGGCAGATGAGGTTCTGCAGGACCTGGATAAATTCTTGTCTTAACTGGCAATGTCTACGGACCGAAAAGGTAAAGAAATTCCGGCTTGCATAGGTAAGTCCGGCGCTGAAATCGAGCGGATCGCCTTTGTTTACTCCAAACTTCCAACCAATTTGTAACTTGCTTATACTGCCCCCTCAGTAGCGGTTTAAGAAAGGTCTCGTTATTACCAGCGTAGAGTTACGCAACATCAGCAAGTCCTATGGTGAGCATAAGGTCGTCACGGATCTGCGGCTGACGATTGAAGCCAATGTCACCACCGCCATTGTCGGCGAAAGTGGCAGTGGAAAATCTACCCTACTTCAGCTAATTAATGGCCTTGTATTGCCGGATAGCGGTGATGTATTGCTCGACCATGTGCCGATTGATTACTCAGACCTTGCGCGACTTCGCCGCACTATGGGATATGCGGTACAAGGTGGGGGTCTGTTTCCCCACATGTCGATCTTCGAGAATGTGACCCTTATCGCTCAGCTCGAAGGCTGGGATGAAGAGGAGATTGAGAGCCGCTATCAGTATCTCTTTGAGCTAATGAATCTTGAACCGCTCTTTAGGGATCGATATCCAAACAGCTTGTCAGGCGGGCAGCAGCAACGTGCGAGCCTGTGTCGGGCGATGATGTTGAATCCACCGCTGATGTTGCTGGATGAACCCTTCTCAGCCCTTGACCCCATTACCCGGCGGGGTATTCACGATGAATTCAGAAAACTTCAACGGGCCGAGAGCCGCACCATGATTCTGGTGACCCACGATATGGCTGAGGCGATGAAACTCGCAGATCACCTAGTGATTTTGAAGGAAGGCGAGATTGTTCAAGAGGGAAGTCTTGAGGATGTTACCAAACATCCAAGCGATGAGTATGTGGCGAGTCTTCTGACGTTGCAGGAGGGTGGCTCATGATTCGCCTGCTTGGAATACTTGTGATGATGCTCTGGCTGCCAGTATCAGCGGCATACGCTGATTCAAAGCCCGTTGTGGTCGCGAGCAAAAATTTTAGTGAGAGTTATCTGCTGGCTGAGATGCTGTCTCAATTACTTGAAGCTGATGGCAATCTTGTCGAGCGCCGGTTTGGACTTGGGGGCACGCTGGTTTGTTATGAAGCCCTGACGAACGGTGAGATAGATGTTTATGTAGAATATAGCGGTACCGTTAGCCAGGCGATCCTTAAGCAGGCAGGTTCCCTTTCTATTGAAGCTCTTAACGAGCAGCTTCGGCGCCAAGACTTAGAGCTACTCGGTTCGATTGGCTTTAATAACACCTATGCCATAGCCGTCAAAGCGTCTTTGGCCAAAGAAAGGGGGCTTGCCACAGTCACGGATTTGGCTCGAGCCGGGGACCTCAAGCTCGCCTTCAGTTTAGAGTTTTTGAATCGAGAAGATGGCTGGCCTGGTTTAAAGCAAGCTTATAGTTTCTCAGGAGAACCAACCGGAATAGAACATGGTCTGGCGTATCAGGCGATCGACAAGGGCAATATTGATATTACCGATGCCTATTCGACCGATGGAGATCTAGAACGATACCAATTAACCACGCTGATAGATGATCGAAGCTATTTTCCTGACTATAAGGCCGCTCCTCTCATTCGGCGCGACCTTGATACCGCGACGCGGCAGAGTTTGGACCAACTTTCAGGGTTGATTAGTGACGACACCATGCGTCGACTAAATGGGGAGGTGGTTGTTCAGAATAAAACCTTTGCAGAAGTCGCTAATCGGTATCTGTTCGAAATAGGCCTGCTTGAAGAAACCACAAAGCAGGATTCGGTGCTCTGGGATCGGCTGATCAAAAATACCATCATACATTTGCAGTTGACGTCTATTGCTCTATTGCTAGGGTGCATTTTTGGTTTGGTCATTGGAGTGTTGGTTTATCGGTCACCTAATGTCTCACGGGTGGTGGTCTATCTTGCGGGTTTGATGCAAACGATTCCGAGCATCGCGCTGCTGGCGCTCATGATCCCGCTGTTTGGGATTGGTTTTGTACCTGCAATCATTGCGCTCTTTCTATACTCGATATTGCCGATCCTGCGAAATACCATCACAGCACTACTCACCATTGATCCGCTGCTGAAGCGTGTCGCCAATGCGATTGGCCTAACGCCTCGACAGCAGCTTCGCTATGTATTGCTGCCGTTGGCATTGCCAAATATTTTGGCGGGGATTAAGACGGCTGCTGTGATTAGTATTGGAACTGCAACCCTGGCAGCCTTTATTGGTGCTGGTGGATTGGGTGAACCAATTGTCACTGGCCTTGCCCTAAATGATACGAATCTCATTTTGCAGGGGGCTTTGCCCGCTGCTGGCCTCGCTATTATCGTCGAGTTGCTTTTTGAGCTGCTCGAAAGAATACTCGTAAAACCTCATATGCTGAAAGGTGTGTTGCCTACTTAGATAAAGAGCTAAATAAAGAGCTAGAAATGAAAAGCCCTGCAGGTGTCGAGAAATCGTTCCGCGCCGCTTGAGAGCTGTTTACCTTTTCGATGGTAGACGCCGAAGGTCAGTGGTACTTTTGCGAAGTCGACATGAGTTGTTAACGGAATCATAGAGGCGCATTTTGGGTCTTTTTCAATCAGCTTTTGATCTAGGTAGCTCATGCCAAGACCTTTTGCCGTTAACGACACTCTAAGATCAGTATCATTGATTTCCCAAATCGTCCCAAACGAATCCCGCAGTCGATCCATTGCAGGCCTTAGATCTTGATCATCCAAATGGGAGACCAGCAGCGGCACGCTCTTAAGGATGACCTCAGGTTCTGCGTCTACCAAGGGGTGGTTCCGACTTATCACCAAAGTACGCTCGTCTGAGAACAGGGGAAGTGTTTCAAAATATTCCGGCATGTTTTGTTGAAAGGGTCCAAAGCCGAGTTCCCAAAGGTCTGACGCCACAGCGGAAATAATCTGTCGACTGGGCATCACGCTAATTTTTAAGCGAGTCAGTGGATTCTCACTGCAGTAGGCCGAGAGCAGAGGTTCTCCAAACAGATGGTTGACCGTGCCACTCATTGCCAGCAGCAGTGTGCCGAGAATGCCTTGCTTGATGTTCTTAACATCAGTGAGAGCTGCCTCTTCCTCTCTGAGCACAAGCTCCGCATAGTTTAGAAAACGGAAGCCAGCTTCTGTGAGCTTGATCGGATTTCGATCCATCAGTAGGCAATCTAGTTTCTTCTCGAGGTTCTGAATGGTTTGACTCACAGCGGACTGGGTGACAAACAGTTTGTCCGCCGCACGCTTAAAGCCTTGCTCGTCATAGACAGCTTTAAAAGCGCGGATTTCCTGTATCTCGATATGAACTGGCATCGGACCGTCGGCATGAGAGGCTTGTTGTCATCAACGATACAGGAATTTCGTTTCTAGTCTACAAAACCAACGTTAATCAGTGCTGCTAATGGCGGCTTTAGTCAGGCTGATATCGGTTCTGCTAATACTTTGATCGAAATGTTTAATTTTCATTCTTAGCCATAGCTTTCGATAATGGCCTCTTTCTAACAGCAGAACAAAGGTGAAATGATGACGTACTCGAAAGGTTTGGAAGGGGTGATTGCCGGTGAAACCAGCATCAGTCATGTCGAGGGTGACATCGGGAGATTAAGTTATCGAGGCGTTGATATTAAAGAACTTGTGAAGCGAAATTACCTGGATGTGGTGTCACTTGTTTTGTTTGGCGATGCAGCAGAAACGCAGCGACTCAAAGCTGCCTTTTCTGCGGGGACCTTAAGTGAGCGAGAAAGACAGTGTCTGGCGGCGATTGGCACCCATAAACACCCCATGAAGATGCTGCAGAGTATGGTGCCTCTGTTGGATGAGCCGAAAATCAGAGATGGGCTTACTGAGGAAGTGGATCATGGGATTAATATCATTGCGAAGTTACCGCTACTGATTGCAACCTATCGGCAACAACGGTTGGGTAAGCCGGATCCTATTTTTGACGCAGGAGCGGACGTCCTTGAAAACTATCTGACCATGTTTACCGGCCAAAAACCGAAGGCAGAGGCATTGTCGATATTTCGCACCGTACAAATATTGCAGCTCGAACATAGTTATAACGCTGGAACCTTTACGGGGCTCGTAGCTGCGAGCACGCTCGCCCCGGTCGACTCGGTGCTATCTGCGAGCATTGGCGCGTTGTTTGGAAGGCTACACGGCGGCGCGGACGAAGCTGCTTTAAAGGATGCCAAAGCCGTCGGCTCGCCGGACAAAGCAGCAGACTTTATCGATCAGCTATTAGCTAGAAAGGGATTATTGATGGGTATGGGGCATCGAGAATATCGACTCATTGATCCCCGTGCTGCGATTCTAAAACCTCTGGCAAAAAAACTTTGCGCGGGAACAGCACACGAAAACCTATACCGAACTCTGGATGCGTTAGAAATCGCCTTCAACCAACGAATGCAAGAAAAGGGTAAAGAGGTCTGGGCCAATCTGGAATTTTATAAGGGCCCGGTTTATGAGGCGCTTGGTATTCCAGCAGAATTTTTCACCGCAACCTTTGCATTATCCCGTGCAGTAGGATGGCTTGCCCACTTCGCCGAGTCACGTAAAGACAACCGCATTATTCGGCCCAAGGCAGCCTATGTCGGCGTCATGCCTTGCTAGTCCAAGGCTTAGGCCTATCGAACCTGCTGCAAAATCTCCGGGTCCTGATAGAAGGCGGACAGCACGTTGTAAAGATGAAAGGCATCGTCGCTGCCGGCCAACTCTCGAATGGAATGCATGCCAAAAGTTGGCACACCGACGTCCAATGTCTTTACGCCGAGTTCCTTTGCGGTAATAGGGCCAATGGTGCTGCCACAGGCCGTATCGCTTCGCACGACAAAGGACTGACAGGGTACTTTATGCTTGGCACAGAGATAACTGAAGTAGCTGCTCGTTTCACTATTGGTGGCGTAACGTTGATTGGCATTGATCTTAATCACCGGCCCCTCGTTTAGGAGTGGGCCATGATTGCGATCGTGACGATCGGAATAATTGGGATGGATACCATGGGCATTGTCCGTTGAAATCATCAGGGATCTTGCCATCGCCCGGTGCCGGGTTTCTCCTGAGTCGCTGCCAATCAAACGATCGATGACCGATGCCAGGAAAGGTCCTTCTGCGCCCTCAGCGGAAGCACTGCCGACTTCTTCGTGGTCATTGCAAACGAGTATATTCGTTAGGTTTTTGTCGGCCTTGAGCAGAGCCTTTAAGCCGGTAAAACAACTCAATAAATTGTCGAGGCGGGCGCTGGCAATGAATTCACCATTCAAGCCGTTCTTGGCCGGTGCTTGAGTATCGTAAAAACAAAGCTCCCAGCCATGAACGGCCTTGACCGTAAGGTCAGGATGCTCGGTGTTGAACTGGGTTTTAACAATGTCAGAGAAGGTTTCTTCACCGTCACTCTTAAGCAATAGTGGCGGAATATCATTTTGCGCGTTAATGGTGCGGCCGGTGTTGGCTTCTCGATCCAAATGAATGGCTAAGCTTGGCACGGTTGCAATAGGCCGCTTAAAATTGATTAAACGACTCTTGAGATGACCGTCGTCGGTTTCAACTGTTACTCGTCCGGCGATAGAAAGGTCCCGATCAAACCACGGGTTTAATAGGACGCCGCCATAAACTTCAACGCCAATATTGAGATAGCCGTTCATACGTTTTTCAGGCTTTGGTTTGACCTTGAGGCAAGGGCTGTCGGTGTGCGCTCCCACCATTCGAATGCCGGTTTTTTCGAGCTCTTCTGTACCTTTGATAAAGGCAACGATAGAGGAGCCATTGCGGGTAGCAAAATATTTCCCTGCAGAAAGCGCCCAGCTGTCCTCTTCCTTGAGCGCGGTGAAGCCATTGTCCTTAAGCATGGCAGCCATGGTCTGTGTGGCATGAAACGGGGTCGGGGAGGCGCTCAGGAAACTGAGGAGTTCATCATTGAAGGTGTCGATCTGGCTCATATCTGACTCATATCTGATTTATATCTGATTGATAAGGAATGGCAAATTCGGAACTTGCTCGATCAGTATAACAGCCTTGGTGGTTGATTTACCGCGTGGGCGGGACTAGACTGCTGGCGCTTTACGGCGACTTTCTTAGTGGAAATTGTTAACTAGGAATGAGTCTAAAGACAGCGCCGATTTGATTTCAGCTTGCGGGCGCTTAAATAAATTCCGCTAAAGAGGTAGTTCAAACCTACTTTAGCCGTAGGTTTTTTTTCGCCTGTCGTTTTTGTTTAGGAGGACACATGGCCGGATTCAGTTCAAAAATATTACATGCCGATCGACGAGGTAGCATAGAGCACGGCTCTATTCATAAGCCCATCCATACTGCGGTGACATTTGCTTACGACGATGCTCGAGATCTGGCCGCTGTTTTTCAGGGCAAAGCGGCTGGTTACACCTATGGCCGACAGGTAAATCCTACCGTTACTGCCCTTCAGGACAAGGTCACTCTGATGGAGGACGGGCTTGCCAGTGCGGCATTTGCCACGGGCATGGCTGCCATTGGCTCGACGTTTTTTAGTTTGCTAAGAGAAGGGGATCATGTGATCTCGTCTTCTTTTTTGTTCGGCAATACCAATAGTTTGTTTAACACCTTTAGAACCCAGGGTATCGCTGTGTCTTTTGTTGATGCAACTGATGTCGATAATGTCGCAGCTGCGATTCAGGACAACACGCGGATGGTGTTTGTCGAAACGATTGCCAATCCCCGCACTCAGGTAGCTGATCTAGAAAAGATTGGAGAACTGTGCAAGCAGCATAACCTGGTTTATTTTGTCGACAACACCATGACGTCACCGTACCTGTTCCAGCCAAAAACCGTCGGCGCGAGTCTGGTCATAAACTCCCTCACCAAATATATCGGCGGCCACGGCAACGCACTGGGTGGTGCGGTGACTGAGGTAGGCAACTTTGACTGGACGACATTCCCGAACCTTTATGACAACTACAAGAAAGGTGATCCCGCGACCTGGGCGATTACCCAGATTAAGAAAAAAGGCATTCGGGACTTTGGCGCAACGCTTGGGCCAGAAGCTGCCCACCATATTTCCATTGGCTCTGACACTCTTGCCCTACGGATGGAGAAGTCCAGTGACAATGCCCTGGCAGTGACTGAGTTTCTGAGTCAGCATCCCAAAGTTAAAAGGGTTTACTACCCAGGGCTGGCGGATCATCCGGAACACGATCTGGCCACCAAATTGTTTAAGAAACCGGGCGCGCTCTTTAGCGTTGAGTTAACTGATGATGTGGATTGTTTTGACTTTATTAATCAGCTGGATCTGGTGATTTGCAGCAGCAACCTCGGCGATACCCGTTCACTCTGCATTCCGGTGGCCCATTCGATCTTCTTCGAGATGGGGGCCGAGCGCCGGGCAGAAATGGGCATAGATGATTCTCTGGTCCGTTTTTCAATTGGTATCGAGGATACCGATGATCTGCTTGAAGATTTTGCCAAAGCACTGGATTAACCTCGCTCAAATGGTTGTAAGGGGCTACTGATTCAGTAAAATATGCGTTTATTTTTTCAGGACTCCGACTCCCAAT
>Ga0222633_1000656_pt1 | contig 27445 bp, 30 predicted proteins | sample AntAcemetageno48_FD_179816 | JGI IMG/M metagenome (GOLD analysis project Ga0222633, IMG submission 179816) | Saline water microbial communities from Ace Lake, Antarctica - #48 | ecosystem: Environmental > Aquatic > Non-marine Saline and Alkaline > Saline | place: Antarctica: Ace Lake | collected...
TGCAAACAGAAGCTGGGTATAGGTTTTTGAGAGTCCGCAGGCGACTGTCGTCGCGCTCCAGACAAGCACCCCGCCGATCATGATGCCAACGCGATTGTATTTATCGACCATTCGCCCAAGCGGCACACTCATCAGGATATAAGTGACGGCGAAGGCAAGGCCCTGCAGGAAGCTGATCTGGGTATCGGAAACCTGGAGATCCAGCCGAATCGGCTCGACCAGGAGATTCAACACCTGTCGGTCAACGAATGAAAAAGTAAACGCAATGAGCAGGAGCAGCGTGACAACCCATCCCTCGACGGCACCTGGCCAGATATCCTCTTCAGATTCACTCACATCGGATTCACTCAAGTTGCATCACCCATCTGGCGATGTTCAACGCTGGTGTACGCGAGTGTCATGTCATAAATCTGCCAGCCTTTTCCCGGACTGAACCTGACCTTGTCATAGTAAGTTCCGAGGACAACACGCAATCTCCTGTCTGGCCAGGCGTGCCAGGCCTGCAGATAACTGGACATTTCTGCCTCACCACCCGATATCTCGCCATGTTCGAACTGAACATTCGTGAAATCTACAATCTGTGTGCCGATCAGGTGCTGCGTGCTTTCGTAATCCTTCAGGGCATTGGTAACCACAGCAGCCCAGCTATCCGGACCAGAACCCGCTAAATCACTGGGCCCACCGGTCACTTTCACCAGGGCATCCTGCGTGAAGATGCGATGGAAGGTGGACACACCGAAATCCGTCGCCTTCTTGTCCCCCACCTTTCCGAGTGCATCAGTGGCTTTGCCATAGAGCCTGCGGAGGTATTCGACCTCCTCACGCGCCAGTGACAACAGGTATCGCTCTTCCAAATTTCGGTTAATGCTCAAAGACATTCGATTCACCCTCTCCAACTATCGTGTTAGATTCAGGGTTACTGCCAGAGAGGTCAACCCCGAAAAGTGTTTAAGGTCTTTGCATTCCTGAAACGAAACACCACGCTTCTTACTCATGATGAGTACCGCGCCGGCCATGTGGGGTATCACTGCGGTCAAAGTCGAAGGCTCAGGAATATTCGTGGTTACCTGGTTAACGTCTGGAGTAACACACCATTCGCTCAGCGAATCGGTACTGAATTACATCAACAAATAACCCGTAACGAACCACAGAACTTTCTTGATTGGTGGGATGGCTTCCCTGAAGTGTATTTCGATAGTCAGGAAGCCTGGGTGCATGCCACAGACGTTGAACCCACTCGCGCGACCGCCGATGGCCTGATCAACGACCCCGACTGGTCACTGGCTGATGGCCCGTTCCTGTTTGACCCGGTTCCGGATCGGCCCGGGGAGTTCAAGCCATGTCACCTGCTGATGCACGAACACATCCTCGTTCCAGTCGAGCGAGAAGAAGTTAAGTCATTCAAACTAATGCAGTTTTTTAAGAACAAGCCGAACGTTAGCAATGATCAGGTGCTGGCTGACTATGCGGCTGCAGCCGCTCAACTGCCCGGCCTGAACGGTTGTATTTTGAACTTCCGGGATCCGGACCAGGCAGCAGCCATGCAAGGATTCTATGGCGACGACACCTGGGGCCTGAGCAACGAAGGCATTGATCATCGTTCCCGATTTTGTGACATGTGGGACGGTGCCATTGAATATCATTTCACCCAGGTCAACGACTTTATTTCCGCTCGTCGATTCCTGCATGACGAACTGTCCAGGCTCGAATCACGTTTCTTTGACTCACTCTGGTACGTCGAAGTGGATGAAAACCTTGTTGTCATGCCGAACAGAAACCCTGCCCCTAACTATTATTTTCGTTAATCGTCATGCTTAAAGTATTTGGATTTGTAAAACGACACCCACGCCTGACCCATGATGAATATCGTACGGGCCATGTCGGTTATCACAACTCATTTGGTCGAAGGCTGAACAACATCCGTGGCTACCTGCTGAACGTCGCGTCGAACCGGCCGATTTCAGATAGTCTTGGCGCAGAGGCTGTTAAAAAGCTGACAACCAACGAACCTGCAGATTTTGATGACGGCTGGGATGGTTGGGGTCAGCTCATGTTCGATACCATGGAAGACTATGTCAGCGCAAAAACGCCCGCCATAGACCGCGCAGGACCAAACGGACTCGAAACCGACACAATGGTCGCCAGGGTAGGTGATGATTTCGACCAGCTGTATGCCGGTTCTCCCTTCCAGTTCCACGTCGACGAACACATCGCGATGCCCGTGCGACGACCCGAGAGAAAACTGTTCAAACTCGCTCAATTTGTAAAAAGACCGGCATCGCTGGAGCCGGAACTTTTCCGTGCGTACGTGACGGGTCGTTACGCCACCCTGGCAGCAACCATGCCAGGGCTGCGGGGCATGATTGTGAACGTTCGAACGAATCTGGACGTCATGAGCAAATTCTTTGCACAAGACAGTGAAGGCTTTACCCCCGAAGGCATTGCTCGCAGGGAAACGTTTTACAGCGGCTGGGACGCCCTCATCGAGTACTGGTTTGATGGGCCGGAGCAATTTTCGTCTGCACGAAACTCCAGGGACTTTGAGCAATTACCTGAATTGGAGTCAGCGTTTTTCTCAGCCGTTTTTTACAGAGAGGTCGATGAAACGGTCGCGGTTCTCCCTAAAAGAAATACGCCACCGCCGTTCTACCACCGATAGAGAGGTTAAGCTCCCCCGGCAGTGTTCTTTGAGTCAACGACTCCGTGTACCTGCAATGTCGATCCATTCAATCCAACGATCTCTACAAAGGAATCCCTGATATGCCCGCCGATACCGTCTACATGATTATTAACGCTGCGGTACTTCCGTTCTGGCTACTGCTGCTGATCGCGCCTCACACCCGGGTCACTAACCTTGCGGTCCATTCCGGACTGGTCCCGATACTGCTGGGAGCTGTCTACATCTTCTACCTGATGACTTCTATCCTTGGTGGCGGGCCCGGAGGGAGCCAGCATGAACAGCCTGCAGGGGCTACTGATCGCCTTCTCTGATGCCGACACGCTGGTCGGTGCCTGGAGCCACTACCTGATCTTCGACCTGTTCGTAGGGGCCTGGCTGGTACGCGACGCAAAACGGCAGAACATCCACCATATGGCGGTCGTCGTACCCCTACTCCTGACACTGATGGCCGGGCCGCTCGGTCTGGTGCTCTATCTGGCCATCCGCGGGGTCTGGTGCCGTCGGTTTACCCTGATAGAAGCCGTATAGCGTTGCCTGACGATGGGACTTCGATACAGATACCAGAACTATACGGTGGGTGAATTCACTATCAGGCTTCGAATGCTCCGTGACCTCGACCAGTTCGCAGACACAGGCGGGCGCGCTGAGGAGGCTGGCATCAGCAAGGAAGCGTTTCCGCTGTTTGGGATTGTGTGGGCTTCATCGGAGGTACTCTCAAGGCTAATGCTCGGATACGACTTAACGAACAAACGGGTGCTGGAAATTGGCTGTGGTATGGCGCTGGCAAGCCATGTGATGAACGCAATGGGTGTTGATATTACCGCCATGGATATCCATCCGGTGACGGAGGAACTGATCACCAGCAACGCAATGTTAAATGATGCGCCCAGAATCCCGTTCCTGAATGCATCGTGGGGTGATGACACAAGCATTCTTGGGAAGTTTGACCTGATCGTCGGCAGCGATGTGCTGTACGAACCCAAACATATCAAGACACTGGCTGCTTTTTTGGATCGCCACGCCGGGCCAGCCAGCGAAGTACTCATTGTGGATCCGGATCGTGGACAACTCGAAGAATTTCAGGCGAATATGTCAGCGGCAGGTTTCACCCGTGAAACATTCTCGCCTGACTTTGAAGATCATCTGGGTGCTCCCTACCGCGGCAGCATCCATCGATATGTGCGTTAATACGGTTCCAGCAACCGTTACTGCAACGTCTTGCTATTCTGTCAAATCAGGCATTTTATAAATCGAACACCTGACGAATGTCATTGAATCTCTTATTCAGCTTACTTATCCTCAGCGTTCCAAGGTTAGGAAGAAAATACGGAGCCATGTCAAAAGACGACAAAACCAGTGAACGACGAAAAAGCAGCTCAGATCGGCGTGCTACACCCTCTGACAGACGAGGCGACAACCGGGTCGTCGAGGAAGAGTCGCGCCGCAAGAAGCCCGAACGACGCGAGCAACCGAAATAGTTCACGCGCCAGCACCTTTTCTTTAGACCGGCCTCTTATTGATCTGGGCTTTTATTGAAACCGGGCTTTTATTAAAACCGGGCTTTTATTGAGACCGGGCTTTCACTGGAAAAGCGCCAATGTATAAAGACTCCTTAACATTTCGATTACATTTCACTTACGCGCCTTCCCTCAAGTTGACCTAGAATAAACCGCCCCACAACGAAACAAGATTATGCCGATAGAAACCATTCAGGACAGCGGAGAGCACTTTGCGGTTCAACGTGTGACTGAAGCGCTGGTGGTTGAAGAGGTCCTCGCTGCTCAAAAGCAGTTGTACCTTAGCCCTGAACACAACGCGCACCGCCCGGTGCTGTGGGATACACGTGCTGCAGTTATTAAGACAGGCTTCGGCGATATCCTGAAAATGGTCGATGGTTCGACAGGCCTCTGGCAGAAGATGGCCGGTGGCCGGTCTGCAATTCTGGTCGCGGAGCGCGAGCACGCGATGCAGGGAAGACTTTACAAACTGCTGGCAGCAGCGATGCCGCGCGAGTTGCAGGTTTTTACCTCCTATCATGAAGCGGAAACCTGGCTAAATGCTACCGTTCAGTCAATGGCACCAAACGCTTCATAGAAATGTTTACGGCACATTGAGACATACCTGTCATTTCCACCAATCTCAACGCTTTCCCCTGAAGTAATAACCTTTCCCTCCTGGTCCTGGCGAATCACCATGGTTGCCTTACTGCCGCAATGACAAATGGCCTTAATTTCCTTCAGGTTGTCAGCGATGGCCAGTAGATACTTACTTCCTTCAAACGGTTCCCCCCGGAAATCAGTTCGTAATCCATAGGCAAGAACAGGGATATCCAGATGATCGCAGACCTGCGCAATCTGCAGGACCTGCTTTCTGGAAAGAAACTGGGCCTCGTCAATCAGCACACAATGAAGCGGTTCATCAGCATTGAGCGCACTTACCGTGGCCAATAAATCCTCATCAGGCCCTATCTCACCCGCTTCAGTCTGCAGGCCAATTCTGGATGTGACCACACCCTGGCCGTATCGATCGTCAAGCGACGGCGTCAGTACCACCGTGTTCATCCCACGCTCTCGATAGTTGTAACTGGCTTGCAACAATGCAGTGGATTTCCCTGCATTCATGGAAGAGTAGTAAAAGTAAAGTTTGGCCATAGAACGCTATAATGTCGGAAAACTATTAACGGGATTTGATTTGATGACTACGACAATTTATGGCGTATCTGGCTCAAGGGCAATTCGTTCACTATGGGCCATTGAGGAAGTCGGTATTGAGTATACACACGTCCCGACGCATTTTTTTAATGACTCTAAAACTGACGAGTACCTGTCTGTAAACCCTAACGGGCGGATTCCGGCCCTGGTCGATGGTGACGTTACCCTGTTCGAATCCATGGCGATTAACCTGTACCTGACCAAAAAGTATGCGCCGGCACTTTACCCGACCTCTGAAGGCGACCAGGCGATCGCGATTCAATGGAGCGTCTGGGCGATCAGTGAAATCGAGCCACAGCAGATGCAGATCGTCATCCAAAAGTTTTTCAACCGGGATAACATTGACCAGTCCGTCATCGACAGCGCCACCGAGAACCTGCAGCGCCCTCTGGCCGTTCTTAACGAGCAGCTTGCTGATCGGCAATATCTGCTGGGCGACGCTTTTTCTGTGGCTGACCTGAACGTCGCGGGTGTCATGCTGCTAATGCAGATGATCGGGTTTGATCTGTCAGCCTACCCGAACATTGAAGACTGGACCGGTCGTTGTTACAGCCGGGATGCACTGAAACGCGCTCAGGGCCTTGACTAGAGATTAAAGGCTAGAGATTAAAGGCTAGAGATTAAAGACTAGAGATTGAAGGCCTGGGCTATTTACTGTGTCACATGCCTACCTGATAGTAGTAGCAAACGCTCTGCTCAGCTCATTCTGGTCGAAACCCAGTCTTTTCCGAAGACCCTTGCGGCTAGCACACCGCTGATCAAGCCAAACAGGTGTGATTCCCAGGACACGAAGGCTTCTGCAGGCAGGATTCCGAAGAACATGCCGCCATAATAGAATATTGTGACGGTAGCGACGCCAAGATCGAGCAGACTCCTCTCGTAAATCGCCACGGCCAGAATGAATCCAAAGTATCCGAACACCAGACCACTCGCACCGATATGAATTGCCGGCCGACCAAAGATCCAGACCGCAAGCCCCGCGACGATCCAAATCGTCAGCGTGATCTTGATGAACAATATGGGTCCCCTTAGGGCTACGAAGAACCCCATGAAGAGCAAGGGCGTCGTATTGATCAATAGATGAGCCAGGTCAGCATGCAACACGACCCAGGTAAGCACACCGATAAGCCCCCGCAGGTCCCGGGGATAGATACCAAAGCGGTTAAGTTCGTCGCCTTGCAGGTGATTGAACAGCGCCAGGCCCCAGATGATCCCGGTAAACCATGCAATCAGATAAATCGCATTCAGCCAATTATCGACCAGCTTCTTCAGACTGCCCTTTCCCCGTGAATTCAGGATGACTCTGGAGACTTAAGTCTCAGGACGGTTGAGCTAAGGCAGTAGCGCCGGCCGGTTGGTGGCGGACCATCAAAAAACACATGCCCGAGGTGGGCATCACAATCGCTACAGACGACTTCGGTACGACGCATAAAAAAGCTCCTGTCTTCTCGCTCCTCCACCACATCTTTAGTCAGGGGTTTAAAAAAGCTGGGCCTTCCACTCGGCGCCACTCTTTTCTATCCTGGGCATTGTTGGGAGATTCACGGCAAAACGATATTTTTTCACAGTCTCTCGCCACGCACCATGCTAATCAGTGCGATCTGCCATTTCTCTGAAGTACCGCTATAATAAAGGCTCAGCTAAATTTGTGGGCCCGTAATGGCTGACATCAACATTGAAAATTTCTATCAACACATCGGCAGGATACTGAGTATCCTGTACGCGGCATTTCCATCTAAGTCGCCTCTGTATGTGGATGATGTGGCCGGCGTGGACGACCCGGATGAGTATGGCCTGCACAGCCCACACTACACCGCGGGGTTTTTCGCGATGCTGTGGCTCGCCGACGAAGAATATATCCGCTACATGGACACCATCAGGCAGGACGGCGTCGATCAGGCAGTGCTAACCCACAAGGCATTCCTGAAGCTAACGCAGGTATCTGAACCCATCTACCAGGCAACGGTAAACCAGACGGGCGAAAGTAATGTGGTTAGCCTTCTTCAATCAGATAAGGTTCCATCAGAAAAAGCTCAACCAGAGATTGTACAACCGGAAAAAACCGAATCACCTCCCTCCGTTATTGAGGACAAGATGCTCGTGATCAACCAGCTGCGACACGCGCTTAGAAGTGGCGATTCAATCGCGATCACAAAAGTTGTCAGGCATATTCTGCATAGCTAGATAGCTAGCGGTTCCACTTTTCTATTTCTATTTCTATTTCGATGACGGCGCTGGCCCGGCATTGAAGAATTGAGGATGCTCAGCACTGAACCAGGTGCTCAGCGCGTGCGCTGCATTCACACTGAGATGATTTTTATCGTACGTTAGAAGCCGCTTATCCTGCCCGTAAAACAAGGTGCATGACCGGACCTCGCGATCACAATAATAGGCAGTTTTTGAAACAAACGTACCACCGTATTCGTCGGCGATCTGCTGCAGTTCCTTTTCATATAACCAGGTACCGTCCAATAAAAAGTCGGCTGCATAAGCTTCCAGCCTTGAAGGATGACCATGCTCTATCACCAGTTCAGGCAATTCCTCTTCAAAGGAGGGAGCATTGCCAAAGATCAGGATCTCTCCGTCGAAACTGGCGGGTAACGATGCCATATATCTCGCCAGGTGGATGGGTTGATACCAGGAGTACCATTGAGAGAAGACTAAATAGTCAATGCCCTGATAATAGGAAGATTCCGAAAGTGCCAGTGTGCTGGCTTTGCATTCCTTGTAATTTGGATGAGTTTTCTTAATCAGTGTTTCGAAGTCTGACGGGGTCATTGGAGGACAACCGGCCAGGGACGCCAGAACAAAATGTAATTCCGGGTGCAGCGGCGCGAGAACATTGAGGCCATCAATACCGTGACTATCCCCCAGGATGACAACGTTGGGAACGGTCGTTGATTTTTCTCTACACCGTTCCCACGAGCGTTGACGACACTGTTTCTGATACAAGTCGAATCGGCGGGTTTTTTCTTCCTCGACCTGAGCAACCACCGAACGGATTTCCTCGGGAACTCGTTCTGGAAAACCTGACTCCCGGACAATCCACGCAAAGACACTGACGAGCACAAAGACGATCAGGAAAAAGATTGCCGAGACATGGGTATTGGTTCGCCAAAACATGCTGGGAGCACGAAAAGGCTTCTCGATAAAGTGATAGGAAACTATCGAAAGCAGCATCGCGGTAACAAAGATGAGGGACTGATCAACCAGTTCAAGGGACCTTGAGACCTCATATCGATAAAAAAGAATGACGACCCAGTGATAGAGATAGAGCGAGTAAGACAATCGCCCTACATAAGTCATTAGTGAATTACCCAGCAGCACCGAGGTCACCGAGGAATGCGCACCGAACCAGATAATCGCTGACGTTGCGACACACGGAACGAGGAAAATAAGACCGGGGAACGCAGACTGATCAGAGATGGCCCAGAAACTCCAGACAAGCATACCGACAGCAACGATGCTGACAACTTCGGCCATTATTTTTGGAGGTCGAACATTAATCAACCAACAGAGTATTGCGCCCAGCGAGAACTCAGCGAGACGAAATGGCGCCATGTAAAAAGCCAATGTCGGGTCAGCGTTAGTGACAACAAAAGAAAGGCCTGTCCCCAGCATCACGAGCGCAACAATCATCATGATCTGTTTGCGCTTCGAGAGATTTCCCACAACCAGAAATATCAACAGTGGCCACAGAAGATAGAACTGCTCTTCAACAGAGAGAGACCACGTATGAAGAAAGATCTGCGTATTCGAGGCGGCGTCGAAATAATCAGTATTAAAATAGAAGTAGAAATTCGACACCGACAGTATGGCTGCCGTCCCGCTTTGGGCTAATTCAACAAGCCTGGCGGGGCTCAGGGAGATCATTCCCCAGAGCGTACTCAAGATCACAACGACCAGGAGAGCGGGGAAAAGTCGCCTGACCCTGCGCGCGTAAAATCCTGAAAAGGAAAAGCCTCCCTTTTCAGTAGAACCCTTAATAATCTGGGTAATCAGAAACCCGCTGATCACAAAGAAAACATCAACGCCGACGAACCCTCCGCCAACCGCAGATACGTCCAGGTGGTAAAGGAACACAGACAGCACGGCCAGCGTTCTCAATCCATCGATATGAGGAATATATTTCGGGGAAATAGCTTGGATTTGGTCGTCAGAAGGCAATTTGATTGACGATACTTTTAGGGCGTGGACACCGGGCGAAGTATATCGCGCAACGCACACTGAAACCAGAATTCACCTGCCGGCACGCCAATAAAGCACTGTGCGGGCATCGTAAAACCGGAAGAAATCAGCTCCTCGCAGTCACGGAATGCGAAGTGCGCGCCGACCCTTACCCGGTTACTCCACGCACCGCATCAACTGGCGTCCACCATTGATTGACTGGATTGATCTGATTCATCTATCTGCATAATTCGTTCAATGGCAGTTCGGTCCAACGTCTCACGCTTGATGAGCTCATCGACCAGTCGGCCTAGTAACGCCTGGTTTTCTTCCAGAATAGACGAGGTTATTTGCTCCGCCTGCTCAACGATCCTTTTCACCTCAGCATCAATCTTGCTGGCAGTCTGCTCGCTATAATCCCTTTGTTGGGTCAACTCATACCCAAGGTAGGGATGTTCGCCACCATCACGAAAATGAACGGGACCAATTTCAGCACTCATACCCCACTGGGTAATCATTAGCCTTGCAAGCCTGGTCGCCTGCTCAAGGTCATCAGCTGCCCCGGAGCTGATCGACCCAAGAATCAGTTTTTCAGAAACACGACCTCCCAACATGACTGCCAGACGCGCTTCTACATAGGGCTGAGAATAATTATGCCGGTCCTCCAGTGGCAGTTGCTCAGTAACCCCAAGTGATCGGCCGCGGGGAATAATTGACACCTGATGTATCGGATCACTTTCAGGCAACATCATCGCGGTCAGTGCATGGCCACTTTCATGAACTGCCGTTCGTCGTCGTTCAGATGGCAGGAGTAAATCAGGTCGTTCACTACCCATAACGACTTTATCGTGCGCCTCCAGAAAATCCGCACGCGTAACTTTCCTCTCATCGTGACGGGCAGCGAGTATTGCCGCTTCGTTAACCAGGTTAGCTAAATCCGCCCCGGAAAAACCTGTTGTGAGACCGCCGAGTTCTTCAACATCCACATCGGGTTCTGTGGGAACAGAACGCATATGTACTTTTAATATTTCCATTCGTGCATTTTTCTGTGGAAGCTCAAGCACCACTTTCCTGTCGAACCTGCCGGGCCTGAGTAGTGCCGGGTCTAAAACGTCGGGGCGATTTGTTGCCGCGAGCACAATCAGCGGCTCATCGCCTCTAAATCCATCCATCTCCGCCAGTATCTGATTTAACGTTTGTTCACGCTCGTCATGTCCTCCGCCAACCCCTGTTCCACGAATTCTGCCTATCGAATCAATTTCATCAATAAAAATCAGGGAAGGTGCTTTTTTCCTGGCCTCGGCAAACATATCGCGAACCCTGGACGCCCCAATACCCACATACATCTCGATAAACTCTGAAGCGCTGACGCTAAAAAATGCAACGCCCGCTTCGCTTGCCGTAGCCCGAGCCAGTAGTGTTTTCCCGGTACCGGGAGAACCCATTAACAGTACACCCCTCGGGATCTTCGCCCCGAGGCTCTGAAATCTTTCAGGAAACTTAAGAAACTCAATAATTTCTTTGAGATCCTGCTTGGCCGAATCCAAACCTGCCACATCATCAAAACTCACGTCCTGTTGATCAGGTTCGAATAAGCGAGCCCGCGACCTGTTGAAATCGAACAATCCACCACCAGCACCTTTACCCATTCGCTGCTGTAGCATCCGACTGCTGTAAACAAAAAATGCAGCAAGAAAGAGCCAGGGGACGATACCGATTAAAAGATCCAGCCACGTAGGGTTAGAGACCGTCTCGGCTGTGACGATGACCTTCTTTTGCTCAAGCAGAGGTAGCAGTGAATTATCCGGCATACCGGGTATAGTGGTGACAAAGCCACGCTCCGCAATATCGCCGTTAAGGTACTGACCACGAATTTGATCGAGCTTAAAGCTGACCGACTCAACTTTTTCGTCGGCCACGGCTTCCTTAAACGCTGAATACGAAATCCGTTCAGGTTTTGGTCGCGCCTGGTCGACATAAAAATAATAGGCAACAAACAGAATCGTGATCCACATCCAGATGTGTGGGTCAAAGGGGGATACCGGTCGATCATCAACCGGCGGACCGGCGGGTTGATCACCTTGCTTTGGGTTTGGCTTATCCAATTTTTCCAGGCGTTCATCAGGAGATGACTGCAATCCTATGGAAGTTCTGTCAAAAGGCGCATGACTCACATCAAGCATTTGAACGCTTTCATACTTTTTCTGATCAGGATCAAACAACTTCTGCTACAGGCGATATAAAATACCTATACGAAGGGAAAATAACCGGCAAGAAGATAGCTTTCCAACCTAAGGTTTCAAACTGTGGTATTTTTATGATCCCGAACTCATCCATGTCTGTGAAGTAGCTTTATGAGCACATTGAAAAAAATCAGCTGCATTTTCCTGTTGTTATCGACCTCACTCGTGATCAACAGCAGTTCAGCGGACAGCATGTGTGTCATGTGCCATCAAGCGGCATCAATGAACACTCACATGCGGTTTGGCGGTTCAGAAAAAAATGACCGGCAGCCCGGGTGTACCAGTTGTCACGGCGATAGTACGACGCATCTTTCCAATCCAATGAATCAGTCACCCGACGTCACCTTTAAGTCTGTCAGCGGCGCGAGTACAGAGCCTCAAAACAACCAATGTCGAGCCTGCCATAAGAAAACGACTCAGCATTGGGACAACAGCGTTCATGCATTGGAAGACCTCAGCTGTAACAGCTGCCACAAGGTGCATGGGCAGAAAGAGGCATTGCTGGCCCCGGAGCAGCAAATCGCAATGTGCACTAACTGCCATCAGCAGGTGCGCTCGGAAGTCCGCCTACCAAGCCATCATCCTATCGAAGAAGCAGAAATGACCTGCACGGCTTGTCACAACCCACACGGTTCGATTACACCAGGTGAACTAACCGGAATCAGTCTCAACGATACTTGCCTCACCTGCCATGAATCCCAGCGCGGACCTTTCCTGTTTGATCACCCGCCCGCCAGTGACGACTGCACGAACTGCCACCGTCCACACGGATCTGTGCACGAACCGTTACTGACCGCTCGCGGACCTCAACTGTGCCAGCAATGTCACGTCGCCAACTTTCATCCCAGCGACCTGAATGCGGGCGGGGGCTTACCCGGCCGACAGGCCAGCGCGAGCCTGCTTGGAAAAAACTGCATGTCCTGTCACCCGGCTGTTCACGGCAGCAATCATCCTTCCGGCGCAAGACTGACGCGATGACAAACCGACGATGAAGGCCTTACTCTCCCGCACACTAACCCAGGCTGCCCTGTTCTCAGGGGCATTGTTCTCAGGGGCATTGTTCTCAGGGGCATTGTTGTCAGGAGCATTGCTGCCAGCTTCAAGTCTGGCTGCGACCGGGGAAATAACGGCCGAACTTCTTCATACCGATGCAGACGGCGCTCAGTTTGGGCAGTACAGTGACCTTCAGGATTCTGGCACGCATTTTCGGGGTGGTTTCGACCTAACCGGAAAACTGCCGTGGTCTGATCGAGGATACTGGTCAGCAGAAGCGGCTAATCTTGGCCTGCAGACCTACGACTTCAGTTATGAATTGCGAGAACCTCATCGCTACAAAATTTCGCTGACGCTCGATGGCAGCCAACAATTTAAACGAGATGATGGACTAACGCCTTTTTTTAAACAGTCCGGAAACAATCTCGGATTACCCGCTAATTGGGTCGCAGGGTCATCGACCAGTGACATGACGGCTTTTAGCTCCACCGCAAGAGAATTCGACCAGGAGGTCAAACGCGACGCCATCTTTCTGGACGTCACGTTCTACCTGAATACACAGTGGCAGCTGGATGCGTCTGTTCACACGAGTAAAAGAGAGGGCACCCAGGCCAAGGGCGCTGCAGTCTACTATGACGCATCAACGGCATTTGCCGCCATACTACCGGTAGAAATAGACGAAGACTCGAGTTCCGTCAGTGTGCAACTCAACTTCTCAGGTGAACGACTGGTCCAGTCTGTCTCGTTACTTTACAGCGAGTTTGACAACCAGGTTGGCCAGCTCATCTGGGCGAATCCGTATTCAGGCACTGGTAACGCCGATGTGGATTATCCGGTCGGCCGGGCAAGCCTGGCGGCATCACCTGATAACGAGCGTCAGCAACTACAATTTTCAGGCAGTTATCTTCCCCGAATTGCACCAGGTCTTAGCATTCAATGGAACGGTGCATGGGACCAGGTAGAACAGGATGACTTGCTGGCACCCTATACCGTCAATCCGCTACTCAGTGTGGCTGATCCACTGCCAACCAGCCGAAGCGAAAACAATCTTGACGTGTTTACAGGCGGCATGAGGCTTAGCTATCGGCCGCGCTCAAAATCACTTCGCAACCTGCAGCTCAGGGCTAACTATTTCATCGACGACCGTGACTACAATAAAGACCGGATTGCCTTTAACTACGTTCGCGGCGATGCAAGCGACCAACCAGGCGCGCTGTCCTCGATCTATTCGAATGCGCATGATTATCAACAGGAACGTACGCTCGCCGGTGCAGATTATCGACTGCCGTGGCTTCGAAGCAAGATTAGCCTTGAGTATGAGTACGACGTTATTGAAAGACAAAATGCTGCAGTCGACGAAACCGAAACGGATACTTATCGAGGCGTGTTCCGCTTCTCTCTCGGTAACGACGTCATGGTCCGTGTTGACGGTAGTTTGAGTGACCGAAACGCCTCAACCTATCAATGGGATCGGTCTTTCCTTACCAGTCGGACCGCCGACTTTATCAACCAAACGCCTGTCGACCAGCGTTACAACAATCATCCGGCACTTTCCCAGTTTCACTTCTCCGATGCAGAGACCGATGAGTTAAAACTCAACCTCACCTACTCAGGTCTGAGTGCATGGTTTTTCAGTGTCAATCTTCAATGGAAGGATATCGACTATAACGACACTGAATTGGGATTAACCCGGGCCGAGTCGTCATTCTATGGACTGGATATACAGTATTCACCTTCTTCGAATATAACGGGTTACGGGAACGCTTCATGGTCAGGTTATGAATCAAGGGCTGCTGGCAGGTCTTTCGGTGGAGGTATCGAGAAAGCAGCAAATCGCGTTACCCCGCCGCTACCTGAGGCCAGTGATCCCACCCGGAACTGGCGCATGGGTAACAAAGACGAGGTCGTTACCATCAGCGCGGGGTTGACCTGGAAAATATCCGAGAGACTCGACGTCGACGCTAATTATACGTGGGTCGATAGCGAGTCATCATTCGATACAAAAACCGGTGGCGCCGGAGATTTAGACACGACGCCGCTGCCCGATGTCGATACTGAGCTGCACTCCTTAACGCTATCGGCTGACTTTTCCATGAATGAACGCACCTCGATGACACTGACCTATCAATATTTTGATTTTGAAGAAACCGACTGGGCCAGACAAAATGTTTCCTACAACAGCGTTTCGAATCTGCTCAGTCCTGGCGAACCCGAAGCCGATGAGACAGTCAATTTGTTCGCCATCGCACTGCAGTATCAATTCTAGGGTGCATAGATGAACCAGCCAACACGACGAGCAATTTTCTTCAGCTGCATGCTGACCCTATTGGTCAGCTGCGGTGGCGGAAGTGGGGGACGCAGCGACATACCCGCACCGGGCCCATCATCACCCGGCACCACGCCGCCGCCGGATACACCGGTGGTGCCTCCTGACAGCAACAGCCCGCCCGTGGCCTATGCGGACGCGCTTGACCTTCAGGTCACTATTTCTCTTGTCGACATTAACGCCACCGGTCATCCGGTCGTTCACTTTTTTGTCGCTGATGACAGCAATGCGCCGATCAATGACGTTAGCGCCGGGAACGTCAGGTTCATTATCGCCAAATTACAGTCTTCTGAACTGGGTAACCTCCATGGCATCTGGCAATCTTATATCAATACCATTGAAATGCCCGGTATTGGCCCGGGCAGCGAACCGCGATTACAGGCGACGACTGAGTCTGGTTCAGCCGGTACCCTTGTTAACAATACCGATGGCAGTTATCGCTATACTTTTGAACAGGCGATCACTTCATTGTCTGATTTTGATGAAAACATCGTTGCACAGGCCCGGACCGAAGGGCTGGACCTGTCTTTTGACGAAGACCTGACTCACCGGGTTTCTATTCAATTTAGCGGCGGTCCGGTTCCGGCTAATCCCTCTTACGATTTTCAGCCATCGACCGGCGCAACGAGCGAGATACTACGTTCCCTCATTGTCGCAACGGATTCCTGCAATAATTGTCACGAGAATCTCGCGGTGCACGGTGGCGGTAGAACGGAGGTTGACTACTGTGTTACCTGTCACAATCCTGGCTCAACCGATGCCAACTCATCAAACAGCGTCGCTTTCGATGAAATGATTCACCGCTTACATTACGGCGCTAATCTGCCCAGTGTTATTGCAGGCGGCAGTTACCAGATATACGGCTTTAGAAACAGCCTGCACGACTATTCCAACGTTCATTACCCAAGAGACCACTGGGAGTGTGTTGATTGTCATGCCGGTTCGGCGACCTCAGGCGCTATCGCAGAGCTCACCAGCAATGGTGACAACTGGAATGAGTACCCCACCCGACGTGCCTGTGGTGCCTGCCACGATGATATTAACTTCGATGAGCACTACGGCGGACAAAGCGACGATACGGCGTGTCGGAGCTGTCATTCGCAGGGCGGACTCTCAGGGTCCATCGCCGAGTCACACCTGCACAGGGAAAGCCAGGCTGCACAAGCCTACCGGTTTGACATCCTGAATATCAGTAATACCAGTGCCGGGGAAAAGCCCGTTATCGATTTACAGATTGTCGATCCTACTAACGACAATCAGGCCTATGACATCGTAAACGACGCTCCCTTTACCCAGGGTGGTGGTGCCAGTCGTATTGCCGCTACCGTGGCCTGGTCGACTTCTGATTATACAAACACCGGTAATGAAGCCATTGGGGCAAGCTCAGTCAGCGTCGATGTTTTATCGGGTGCTGAAAATATCGGTAACAACGTTTTTCGTGTGAAGTCACCGATCGCAATACCAGATGGTTCCGGGTCGCCCTTTGTTGCCGCGTCAGGTAGCGGTGCCGTGACTATCGAGGGTCACCCTGCAGAGACGCTGGACGGCGTGCTGACGCAAATACCCGTAAAAAATGCACTGGCTAATTTCTCCATTAATGAAACTGACGGTATCCCTGGTGCAAGAAGATCAATCGTGGCCATAGAGCAATGCTTAAACTGCCATGACTCCCTGTCACTGCACGGCAACAACCGAACCGATAATCTGGAAGGTTGCGCAACCTGCCACAACCCGCGCAACACCGATCGCAGCGTCAGGGCAGCCGCTTTCAACCCGCCAACCGATGGCAAACAGGAGGAATCACTGGACTTTAAGACAATGATCCATGGCATCCATGCCGCTGGTTTTCGGGAAAACCCGTTGCAAATCGTTGGTTTCAGGGGCTTCTCTACCTATGTCTACGATGAACATGTGGTCCAGTATCCGGCGCCATTGCAGAACTGCCTGAGTTGTCATGTGGGTACCAGTTACGGCCTGCCATTAGCCGATAGTGTGCTGGCGGTCACCACCGACAGCGGAGCGGATATGATCAACCCGGGCGATGACAAGGTCGCGTCACCTGCGGCTGCCGTTTGCGCATCCTGCCATGACAGTGACGAGTCGATTACGCACATAGAGCGACACGGCGGTGATTTCTCAACCACCCAGGACTTTATCGACACTGGCATAACGGTTGAACGGTGTTCGAACTGCCATGGGCCCGGGAAATTCTCAGAGGTTGGTACAGCGCACGGACTGGCTTCCCCATGACCTCATGCTGACTCAACTCGCTACGCCGTTCATGCGCAGTGCTGCCAGGCGCATGTTACGGTTTGGCGAAGAGAGGAATGACACCATCATCCCGTCACCCGTTAAGGGACGTCGTTATCTACTCTATATTCACGTGCCCTATTGCGAAGCCCTGTGCCCCTATTGTTCTTTTCATCGGGTGAAGTACCAGCCCGATAACGCAGCGCGTTACTTCATCGCACTGCGCAGCGAAATCGAACATTATGCTGATCTGGGTTTTGACTTCTCGGACGTATACGTCGGTGGTGGAACACCAACAGTCAACCTGCCAGAGCTCAAGCAAACACTCGATGTAGTCCATGAACGATTTTCCATTCAACGAATCTCAGTAGAAACCAATCCCGACCATCTGAACGATAGGACCTTTCGAACCCTTCACGATATAGGGGTCAATCGTCTTTCGGTCGGCGTGCAGACGTTTGACAACGATTTACTGAAGGCAATGGACCGTTACCAGCGCTACGGCTCAGGAGAAGAAATTGCCCGTCGTTTAAAGGCGGCAAAAGATCAGTTCGACACACTGAATATAGACCTGATTTTTAATCTACCCAACCAGACTGAATCAATGTTGAGAAGAGACCTGGACACTGTCCTTGAAACGGGTGTCAGCCAGGTGTCGACCTATCCTTTAATGGTCGCCAACTCTACCCGGAAGAAAGTCGGAAAAACCATGGGGACGCCGACGTTTGAAGCAGAACAGTCGATGTACTTTGCCATTGTCGATACCCTGTCACAGACTCTTAAACCCTCATCTGTCTGGTGTTTCTCTCAGGGCGAAGGCCAGATAGATGAATACATTGTGGACCACCCGGAATTCGTCGGTGTTGGCAGCGGGGCGTTCAGTTATCTCAATGGATCACTCTACGCCACTTCATTTTCGATCAACCGTTATGATGAGCTGCTGGCCAGGTCACCAACGGGAATCACACGATCGCGTCCCCTCAGCCATAGGGAACAACTTCAGTATCATCTTCTCACTTCCCTGTTCGGCCTGTCCCTGAAAAAGGACACGACTACCGGGCTTTTTGGGAACACTGGCTGGGGGGCTTTAAGACCAGAACTCACAGGACTCAGCCTGATCGGCGCTATCAGGAAATCGCCAGAAGGGATTTCGTTAACTCGTCGCGGCCAATATTACTGGCTGGTTGCAATGAGAGAGTTTCTAACAGGCGTGAATAATTTTCGGGACGAAATGCGAGCTCATATAAAAGAAGAATATGAGGCCAGCTATGGAGAATCTATTCCACTGGTTACTGTAAACTGAACAAACGTTTTCGAACAAACAGCATCAACGGGTAAACAATGAAAAATTTGTGGCAAAAACTGTGGCAAACCCCCAATAACCGATGGCTACCTGCTGCGTCTTTAGGCGGACTGGTGATGCTTATTATTGGCGCGGGGGGGCTCGGAATAACCAACTTCATCGTACACAAAACCAGCGAAAACGAATTTTGCTTCAGTTGCCATTCCCATGAGGTGAATGTTCGCGCGGAATATGAGGCATCTTCCCATTTCACTAACCGAACAGGCGTTCGCGCCATGTGCTCTGATTGTCACCTGCCAAAGAACAACTGGCTCGAATTAATGACGACCAAAGTTATCGTATCTGCAGACATCATTCCCGAATCGAGCGGCAAGCTGGATACTCCCGAAAAGTGGGAAGAACATCGAAGCGAGATGGCCGAACAGGTCTGGCAGGATTTTCGTGAAAATGATTCAAAGTTCTGTCGTAACTGCCATGTGACGGAGGCCATGCAAACTGACCTGCAGTCGTCGATGGCCGTGACTATGCATGCTGCCGCGAGTCAAAGTGGTCGAACCTGCATCGACTGTCACAGGGGGCTGGTACACGCATTACCCAAGTCCGGGTAGCGCGGCCCAGACAGGCAGCCGCACACACGTTCAACCGTGGCAATTTATCATTTCATCACATGACTTTTTCGATTGTTGCCCGGACTATCACCAGGCGCTCGCTGGTCGTCCCGGAACCGCTGCCACGTTTTTCAAGTTCTGCAATCGTTTCCTTACCGGAGACGATTTCACCAAAGATAGTGTGTTTATTATCAAGCCAGGGCGTCGGTACAAAGGTAATAAAAAACTGGCTGCCATCAGTGCCCGGACCACGGTTAGCCATACTTAACAGACCAGGCCGGTCGTGCCTGGCCTCAGGCGAGAATTCACCGTCGTATTCATAGCCGGGCCCCCCGCTCCCCACACCAAGAGGGTCACCACCCTGGGCCATGAATCCGGTGATAACGCGATGAAAGACGATATCGTCGTAAAAACCAAGCTCAGTAAGATAGATAGTGCTCGTTACGTGCATTGGCGCGATGTCAGGGAAGAGCTTAAACGTCATGTCACCCACATTGGTTTCAATCTTCCAGATAATTTCCTGGCCCGGTTCGAAGCTCATAAGCGCTGGTGGCTGGAGATTTGATTTCCAGTCGGGATTGGACTTATCAATATTGATTCCAGTGATGCTATCGGTTGTCTCCAACACCTCGTTTGCTGGAGTCAATTCAACATTGTCATCCATTGTCTCATCAGACGGAGATTGTTCTTTTGGTGTTTCGCCGCCACAGGACGCCAATAACATCAGCGTAGTCACCAGAAATACTAGTTTCATCTTTGTTCCTCAATTTCGTTTTTTATTTACAACAGGTGATCCTGCCAAATTGTCGCATAAGGCTAATCTTTCTTACTACCTTCGTTATTCAGGTTCACCTGTCTTGCCTGTAAGAAGCCGAACGATCATAGGTAAAGACAGACGCCAATAGTGCGACCTGAAAACATCACGAGACCTGGTACAACACCCAGTCGTCATAGCCCACGAGAACAGATTTCATTCCAGCCAACGACTTATCCAGATCGATGTCACCGGTATCTACCAGCAACGGGCGGTTTTCAAATCCCGCCAGCTTCGACTTGGTCGCCACTATTTCTATATTGCGAAGCCCTACCCGTCGAATGACCCTGGCGCTGAGTTGCTGGTTGCCCCGACCAAAGATATGACCTTGCCCGCCAATGGCAGTGACAACAATTTTTGCCAGCGGCACATCATCCAGATATTCCAGAATTTGTTGCTCCGACACATCCGCCGCCAGCAGTTCACCCTGCCTGACCAGGTCGATGCCCAACAGGGTCGGTTTAAGCTTAAGTGATTCCATCATCGTAGCGACAGTAGATCCCGAGCCCATCAGGTACAGCGTATCTGGATCCATGTTCTCAGCAAAGTAAGCGGCTATATCCTGAACCACCAGTGCTTCAACTTCCTTGCCGCCTACTTTGGTCTGCTGGACATACCGAAGATCATCCGGGACGGGTAACTCGCCGTAGAAACTGGTTTTTACAATGCCTTCGCGGAACGAGCTTTCGTCAATATCCCGCACATCGGATTTCACGACCGACAGGATTTCTCCCGCGAGCATTTTATTGACGAGCGCTGCTGCAGCCACCGGAGTTGTCGCAAAGACGCCCGAGTGCATCTTCACACCACAGGGAATGCCCAATACCGCCGGTACATCCTGAACACTGTCAGCCACATCCCTTGCGGTGCCATCACCCCCGGCAAACAGCAAAAGGTCTAATCCTTGCTCACACAACAATGACACGCAGTGACGGGTGTCTTCAGCCGATGTGTCTGAGTCTATCGGACCACCCACCAGGTGACAGGGAATACCGAGTTGTTCAAAGATGTCCCCGCCCATCCCGCCGGGTACCGTGAACCATTCGATGCCATCCTGATCCATGCGTTCGAGGCATGACTTTGCCCGTTCAGCAACCCTGCTCTTTCCTCCTAGCCGAATCGCGTCGCCATAGACCCCATCGCTGCCCTTCAGGCCTACCGGTCCACCGACGCCTGCTTTGGGGTTCAGTAACAACCCAATCTTCATCTTCCTGGCCGTCATGAACGCGGTGGCGGTGAAGCTTGCGCAATGGCAGCCAACCTTTCACGGACGCGCTTGCCGAAATTCATCTCATCACAAAAAGCGTCAAGCTCGTTCACATTTGCGGCAGAAGGCGCGAGATCTTCCAGCGACACCTCCATCTCAATGTCACACTTAATCCTGGTGATTTCCTGGAACATGCGAACCCTGTCCTCACATTCCAGCAAGGTCCGTTTAGCCTTGCTGGCACCGCGAAGCCCGATGTCTTCTATTTCATCGATAGAAAGGTACAGGGAATCAATGTCCCCGAAATGATCCAGGATCTTCGCCGCCGATTTGACGCCGATACCCGGGGCACCCGGTATGTTATCGACAGAATCTCCCGCCAGCGCCAGATAGTCAGCGATCTGGTGAGCATGTACGCCAAATTTTTCCTTTACTTCAGCAAGACCGGTTTGCAGGTCTGCCGCAAAGTCCCAGAGTAAATCATCGGCTCGAAGCAACTGACCCAGGTCTTTGTCCCGCGTGACAATAATAACCGGCCTGTCTGCAGCAAGCATTGTGTGCAACGTACCAATGATGTCATCCGCCTCATAATGCTTGAGACTCAGATGATGCACCCCGAGTAAACGGGTAATCTCCTGGCATTTCGCCAACTGGAATTCCAGGTTTTCGTCGGGAAGATCACGATTGGCCTTGTACTCCGGATAGATATCATTTCGATAACAGGTGTTAAGGCTTTCATCGAATGCAAAGGATATATATTGCGGTTGCTTCTCTAACAGGTCGAGCATGAAGTTGGTGTAGCCATACACGGCATTAACCGACTCTCCCCTGCCATCAACAAAGGTATCTGGAATGGAAAAGTAAGCCCTGAAGATGTAGATGGAAGCATCGACCAGGTACAGGGGTTCTGTCATTTTTCTCGCAACCTTTTTACTACTGCACTGAAGGTCATCACCACGTCACCACAACTTTCAAGCTCACCGCTAACAAACACCAGGGAGCCTGTTTTCCTGATGACCTTTGGAAGGCAGCGGATCAACTCCCCTTGGGATGCGGCTGACACAAACGCTGAACTGAAGCTGATAGTGGAACAGCTCTCTTCCCTGTAATGGTCGGTAGCCGCCATACAGAGTGAAAAATCCGCAAATGTCATCAGCACACCACCATGAACCATTCCGTTGACGTTACAGTTCTTGCCTTCGGGCAGAAACAGGCAGTCGAAACCTTCCGATGTCTCAAGGTAGTAAAAGGGGCCCGTGTGATCCTCTGCGGGATCAAACCCGGGGTCTGTGCTGTAGCCGTCGGGGATAGCCCCGGAAACAGCGCCGGTACCGGTGTCATTCATTTCGGCATATCCCTGTAGGTCTCTCGTGCCAGTGCCTGTTGATTCCCTGTTTTCTCCACAAGCGCGTGAATGAATCGCTCTGCGCGGGGCGGCAGACCGTCCAGCCAGTTAATGGCTGCTGCGCGCACCGCGGCCCTGAACTCACACATGTTGAGCGTACTTTCATCAAAATTATCACAGCTCACTCGAAACTCTATGCCTGCAGCCACACTAAAAATCCATTCCAGCGCCTGCGGTTTTACTTCGACAGTTTCAAACGTCCGTTGTTGCTTCGCATCACGCTCGCTCCGGTACCAGTAACCGTAGTCAGTTTGCTGCCGGCGTCTGGCACCCGCAATACACCAGTGAGCTATTTCGTGCAGGGCACTTGACGCATAATCCTCCCGGAAATAAACACACGACACCTGATCACCAGGTTCATAAAGGGGTTCGGAGGCGCCACCAACCAGTTTCGTGTTCAACCGGGAAAAGCATTGATTGAATATTTTGCAGACCTGTCCAGCAAGCATCAAACAGGCTCGATATCTGAATCGTGCAAACAGGTCGTCTGAGAAAGGGCTTCGAAATAAGATGCTGAAAGATAATCCCTGCCCGCCAGCAGGTGATTCAGATACCAGCGCGCAGGAGACAGACCTTCAGTGATATGAGCTTCATTGGCAGTGTATACCCACGCATCGACAACGCCCGCCCCGGTCACAATCGGTAGCGCGATTCGGTTATACAGGACAGGATAGCCTTCGTAGGGATCCATCATTTCAATCTGCACGGGCTCAACCAGCCGGTAAACCACCCCCTCGGTGACCCCCTGGGCCGACAACATTACATTGGCAGAAGCGGCGCCAGGATACTTCGCAGACCGCTTGTTGAACCTGAGCGAGTAGTCAAACAGATGTCCTGACTCAGCAGACTCGAAAGACATTTTTCGCTGCCGCACCCTGTCAGGATTCATGTTGCTGCCATAGGCAAAATAGTGATGGACCGTTAATGACATGATCTTGGGGTTTATCCCTTCTTTATCCAGTAAAGGTAAATGTCACCCTCGGTTTCCTGATGGACCATCTCATGGTTGAGGAACTTGCAGAAGTTCGGAAAATCCCAGGAGGTTGACGGGTCAGTTGCCGTGACTTTGATGATCTGGCCTGACGACATATCCATCAGCCTATTCCGGACCACCATAAGAGGTTCCGGGCAACGAAGGCCAGTGGCGTCAATGTCTACATCAGCTTCAGGTGTCATTTAATCTCTACATCCAGTTGAACTGCAGTATTACCTGCGAATATTTTCCGTTGAACGCATTATATAGCCATTTTGGCCCTAAATACGGCCCCGAAACTTGTAGGGTCAGGTCAGGCGAGTATAATTTCCGGCCCAACCTACTTCGACTTATGTGACCATGATCAGGGTACTGATAGAAAGACGGATCGCCCCGGGATTAGAGCATTACTACGACAGCACGGTGAAACGCACCATCAGCCAGGTCGTGCGTGCGCCCGGATGTATCGCCGGCGAGTCTCTCAAGGACAAACTTGACCCGGGTCGAAGAATTATTATGTCGAAATGGGAGAGCCTTGAACACTGGGAATCCTGGCTAAATTCCGCTGAAAGAAAGAACGTTGTGTCAGAACTGGCACCCCTCCTGGAAGGCAATGAGCGAATAACGATGCTCGAGCACACCCGCTAGTAGCCATCCCCAAGCATCCCCACTCAACCATCCCCACTCAACCACCCCCACTCAACCACCCCACGTTAAACCGGCCCGGTTGCCAGCCCGGCTATTCCAACATAAGCTTCAGTCTCTTCACTGGAGACCGTCATGAGCGAACAAAAAAAGTTTGAGCCCACTATTACGCGCGGCTATTCCTCCAGGCGCGGACCGTTCAAGATAAACGAAAACCCTGCTATCACCACGCCGATTCCAGCATCCAAGATCAAGGATGAACATGCAGCGGCAGCTTTTGACTACAGCGCGCTGGCTGAAAAATACGGCGAAGAGGAAACGCGAGACAAGGTCGTCGAAATGGTCAAAGCGTTTACAGAAGGAACCAGCTCAACGTTGCTGTTCGCACAACGAGCGGCTACCGGCATGACGCTGGCGCATGTCTGGTTTTGGTGCAAATTTTCCACTTTTTCGTCACAGCCATCCCCAGTACGGCGACTGTCTGTACTACGTTATTACCGGAGAGATCACGCTGGGTAAACGCCGACTTGGCCCCGGCTCAACGTTCTTCCTGCCGAATGGCATGCCGTACAAATATACGGCTGGGCCTGCAGGTGTAGAGCTATTGGAGTTTCGTTCTGGCGGAGGGGTCAAAGATGCGCCGGCCATGTCGCTGGACGAACTGTCACTGGATGCCATCGACAAGTTGATCGATACCTACAACGAGAATCATGATGAGTGGCAGCCACCGGGGAAGATCGGTGATATCGCGTTCAGGCAACAGGAATTTGATTTCGGCTAGTCCGCACAACCAAGCTGCGACAATAACGCTGACTGCTGATGGGCAACAAGATGTTCGCAGGTTTCGCGATCTACATCATATTCACGCGCCCTCTGGTAACTGATGACGGCCTTATCCTGTCTGCCTAAAATTTCACGGTAGGCGTCTCCTGCCAACAATAGAAACTGCCGCGCTCCATCTTGCGGGATATCAGCCCCAAGCTGCAGCTCACCTTCTGCCACAAGGCTGGCCAGTTGCGCGTGATCGATCGATGGCTGCGGTGTATTGACGAGATGATGCAGCGTCCAGATTTTTGCCTGAAACGTCTCGGCGACAGGCGCTAACCGAACCAGTTGTTCCTTCGAAAGGCCTTCACTCACCAGGGCGTCACCCACCACAGCCCGAACGTATTGATACAAAACGTTATTCAGGTATCCGTTAATAAACGGTTCGCGCACGGCGTCTTCCTGTAGCGCCAACATCAGACCATCCATAAAAGCGTCAAAGTCCGGGTTAAAACCGAAACCCTGCTCTCCCAGCTTGAAGTACATTCCATAATCACGAGCCGGCAAGTCAGGGGCACTAACGCTGTATACCGGCCTGTCAGTTGATTCTATGTACTCGGCGAGCAGCCTGGCCTGTTCCTCATTATCGCTGCGAGGATTCGCCAGACGGTTGCTGAATAGCATGTTGTAACGCTGCCTTAACTCAATATCCGGCCTTACCCCCTGCACGTAGTGCAAGGTTCCCAGGGGACCTGTCTGTGTATCACCCGCGACAATCAGGAGAGCATTCTCGTCCAGTGATTCCAGCAGCAGGCGGTTGTAACGATCGACCCAGACAGTATCGTTTGCGCCGAGCAACGAAAAAGACTGTACCGCCACCGCGATAAAAACCAGCACCGCGGTCGTCAATCGCGTCACCGCCTGGCTTTTTGACACTGCCCAGAGAAATCGAACGCCAAGCACCATCCAGATCGAGCAACTCACGAATGCGAGAAGAATCCACGTTGCATAGTAAAGCCTGGCTAATTCATTGAACTGGGCGTTGTGAAAGAAGGGCAGCAACAGGCAGTTCGACACCCAAAGCAACAGCAACGAGATGGCAACCGGTTTGGCGAGATCGAACAAAGAACGCACCATACCCAGAGGAATAAACACCAATCCGAGGTAACCAAACTGCTTGACGGATGCGAGCGGTACCCACCAGAGCAAACCAACCCACCCTGCCGCTCTGTTTGTGGCGCTATCGTCGAATGTGTCGCGTGATGCATAAAGCCATAGATCAGAGAACGAATTAACGTCACCGATCATGGTCATGGCATTACCGGATTTGGTAAACATCAACAGGTAAGGCGATAAACCCAACGCAAGGGACAGTAAACATCCACCCAGTAACAAAGGACGCTTCAGTACATTTAGCAGCGGGTGTATTTTCCACAGAAGAAAAGGAAGCAGACACAGGCAGGAAACAACAATCAGCGGCCAGTGATTCGAGAACCCAAGCCCCAGAAAAAGAGAACCCGCCATCAGCCAGAGACCCTCACCCGAGCGGTAAAAACAGAAGCAGCAAATCATCATGCCAATAAACACGAAGGTGTTTAGGGTATAGACCTCCAGCACGATAGATTGGGACCAGAATGCAGTGGACACCGCCATCACGCCGGCGGCCAATGCCGACTCCAGCTCCGACAGGTCAATCAACCGGCAAAACGTGTACAGAGCGCACAGCGTCAGGATGGCAAACAGCGTACTGAACAAGTTCCCGGGAATCGCCCCATCAAAAGGAAGCGACATCATGGGGTGACAAATCAGCGTCGCAAGCGGGTATCCAGGAGGGTGCGCAATACCGTTCGCATCACAAACCATCATAAACAGCCCGGTATCAACCACCGAGATGGAGGAAGAGACAGTCGCGAGGTACAGCCCCGTACACACCAGCAGTGTAGGCAGCAGATACCGCAGGTCAGCAAGCCGAAGATTCAACGATTAGTCTCGTTATTTGAAGTACAGATGATACCCCCTGATTGTCAGATGGGAAGCGATGCCAACTAAAGTAAAACCGGCAGTGGTCACTGCCCCGGCTTTTCACTATAATCGCCGCTCCTGAAGCTGCCCATCACTCAGCTGGATAAAGTCCAGCTGACCGCGTGAGGACTTCGAGCCCTGGTTCGGAGATAAGCAAGGAATAAGTGTTAGTTGAAATCTATCCGCCCATAGCTCAGCTGGATAGAGCACCAGGCTTCGAACCTGGGTGTCGGGAGTTCGAATCTCTCTGGGCGGACCAAATTCTACCAAAGTCGATCTTCTTCGCTTGGCGTGTTTACCTCAAGAAACTCCTTCTGCAACTTTTCAGGAAAG
>Ga0222633_1000657_pt1 | contig 27291 bp, 24 predicted proteins | sample AntAcemetageno48_FD_179816 | JGI IMG/M metagenome (GOLD analysis project Ga0222633, IMG submission 179816) | Saline water microbial communities from Ace Lake, Antarctica - #48 | ecosystem: Environmental > Aquatic > Non-marine Saline and Alkaline > Saline | place: Antarctica: Ace Lake | collected...
CCGATCTCCGCGCCTTTCTCCAGTACTAAAACTTCACCGCCATCGCGCGCTAACCTTGCGGCAATGGCAAGGCCAACAACTCCGCCGCCTACGACAATTGTTCTTACTCTATCCATTGGGACATTATGCACCAGAGTTTTCGCGTATAGATATCCGGTTATGTTCAGAAATTTGGTAAGCTTGTATTTCTATACCTCCTAGGATTCACGTGGCAACGGACAAAACCGCAAAACAGGAAACGCAACGTCTACTCATCATGAGTGGCGTCGTTGATCTTGGACTGGGCATCGTCAAGATCGCTGTTGGGACGTTAGCCAATTCCTATGCATTGGTCGTCGACGGCGTCCACAGTTTGTCGGATCTGATCACGGACATCATGGTTTGGGGGTTCAATGCTGTAGGCAGTCAAGGTCCCGATGAGGACCACCCTTACGGCCATGCTCGATTTGAAACCTTTGGCACTTTTTTCCTCGGTGTCTTACTCATGCTGGTCGGTGCCTATATTGTCTACGAGTCAAGCGAGCGCATGCTCAGTCTCGATACCTATGAGGTACCTGGCTGGCCAGCGCTGCTGGCCGCTGCGCTATCTATTGTCGTTAAAGAATGGTTATTTCGAATCACTTTGGAGACTGGGAAACGGCAGGGTTCTAGGTTACTTCAAGCTAATGCCTGGCATCATCGAACCGATTCCCTATCCTCCGTCATTGTCCTCGTCGGCATTGGTGGCGCTCTGATTGGCATCAGCTGGATAGAATTGTTAGCGGCGATAGGTGTTGCTGTAATGGTCGCAATTATCGGCTGGGACCTCATCAAGACAAGTGTTTCAGAACTCGTCGATACCGCTTTATCGGAGTCATACGTTGACGCCATTAAGGTCAGTACTGAGGATGTCGAAGGCGTTACAAAGGCCCATAGCATTCGCACCAGAAGAATGGGCAGCGACGCCATTGTCGAAGTTCATTTGCAGGTAAATCCCGCCATAAGCGTTTCTGAGGGCCACCATATCGGCGAGTGGGTGAGCCGAAAACTTGAGCAGCAGTTCCAGGAAGTGAACGATGTCATCATTCATATCGATGCTGAGGATGATGCCGTCGAGGAAGCACGCGAAAGCGATGATTTGCCTCCACTGAGAAAAGCTATTCGCACCAGTCTGTACGAAATATGGCGAAACCAAATCTCTCGTGACGACATTCTAAAAATGGATTTACACTACCTAAACAATCAGGTTGATGTAGAACTTTACCTGAAAAAAAGCTTGCCTGCGGTCAGCTCTGAAGAACTGAAACAGGCCGCGAAGGAATTTGCCTGGCTCGGCGGGATCTTAATCTGGCGCGAACATTAGAACCTGAGAGAAAACTGAAGATCATTGGCCGCCGACTGTTGGATCACTTGTAGCGAGAACAAATCGTTCACGCCCACTAGTTGGCCTGCATCTTGAGGACGAGAGTGTTGCGGACCACCGCTTTGCTGACCACCGCTTTGCTGACCAAAGTTTTGTTCACCCGCCATCTCATGGAAACGTCTGGAAGCCCTAGGCTCTGGTTGCCGACTATCTGGCTCATTAATCATCAGCAAAAGATGCAGACACACGGTATGCCCGGTCTTCACCTTGTGCTTAGAACGTCGCATCCGTTTCGCTGCACGCATCGCTAGCACCGAATGCGTGTTCGCTAGAGACTTCTGCTGAAAACTTTCGAACATCTGAGTAGAGCGTGAGTTGTCCATTGGTCATCCTCCCTATTCTCGTCAACCAGATTCTAACGAACTGTTACAACCCGACAACTACTGTACATTTACACAGTACCACTGGGCTGTTTTTATGTACAGTAGTATTTGCAAAAAGCGCACTAACTCTTAAACACCAATAGGTCGCCTTCCCTCTCTCCGCGGATTTTCTCTCCACGAGCCACCGTACCGGCGAGAATCTGTTTAGCTAAGGGGTCTTCGACGTAGCGCTGTATTGCGCGTTTTAGAGGTCTGGCCCCAAAAACCGGGTCATAACCTACGTCCACGAGAAAATCGATCGCCTCATCGCTCAACTCTAAGCACAGATCCGATTCTTTGAGTCGTTGCTGCAATATCTTCAGCTGAATTCTGGCCACGCCCAATATCTGCGTCTTTTCAAGGGGCCGAAAGACCACCGCATCATCAATCCGGTTAAGGAATTCTGGGCGGAAATGTTGCGCAACAACTCCCATGACGGCTTCCTTCATCTCATCATAGCGAGCGTTCCCAGCGAGGGTCTGAATCAAGTCCGACCCAAGATTAGAGGTCATCACCAATACCGTGTTCTTGAAATCAACAGTTCGACCATGCCCATCGGTCAACCGACCATCGTCCAGAACCTGTAACAAGATGTTAAAGACATCGCCGTGGGCTTTTTCTATCTCGTCGAGCAGAATCACTGAATAGGGCTTGCGGCGGACAAGCTCAGTCAGATAACCGCCCTCCTCGTAGCCAACATAACCTGGAGGCGCACCAATCAAACGTGCAACCGAGTGCTTTTCCATAAATTCAGACATATCGATACGTATCAGGGCTTCTTCAGTATCAAACAGAAACCGCGCTAAAGCTTTGCATAGCTCTGTTTTACCCACGCCGGTAGGGCCAAGAAACAAAAACGAGCCGTTCGGTCTATTAGGGTCTGAAATACCGGCTTTCGAACGTCGAACAGCATTGGAGACCGCCGCAACAGCTTCCTCCTGCCCAACCACCTGACGGTGCAACTCTCCTTCTAGCTCTAGCAGCTTGGCTTTCTCGCCCTCCAGCATTTTGGAGATAGGAATGCCAGTCCACTTGGAGACGACCTCCGCGATCTCCTCCTCCGTGACTCGATTCCGCAGTAGCTTCATATCTGATATTTCTGCCTGGGCGGCAGTATCAAGTTTCTTCTCAAGGCCTGGTATGTCGCCATACTGAAGCTCAGACATTCTAGTCAGGTCACCAGCCCGGCGAGCGACCTCAAGCGAAGCACGGGCCTGCTCTAGGTCTTCCTTGATCTGCTGCGTCCCACTCAGGGCTGCTTTCTCGGCACTCCAAATCTCATCGAGATCTGCATATTCTTTTTCTAGCTGGTCGATGGTTTCCTCTAGCGTAACTAAACGCGCCTTGGTCACCTCATCGGTTTCCTTTTTCAGCGCTTCACGCTCAATCTTGAGTTGTATTAATCGTCGTTCAAGGCGGTCCATTTCCTCAGGCTTGGAATCGATTTCCATTCGAATCAAGCTGGCAGCCTCATCAATCAGGTCGATTGCCTTATCGGGCAATTGTCGGTCGCTAATGTATCGATGCGATAGTCTTGCTGCCGCGATAATCGCCGTGTCCGTGATATCAACCCCATGATGGATCTCATATCGCTCTTTGAGCCCACGAAGAATGGCAACCGTATCCTCAACGTTTGGTTCATTCACTTGAACCTTCTGAAACCTCCGCTCTAAAGCGGCGTCAGACTCAAGGTATTTGCGATATTCATCAAGGGTTGTCGCACCCACACAATGCAATTCACCCCTTGCTAGAGCAGGCTTCAGCATGTTGCCGGCATCCATTGAGCCTTCGGCCTTGCCAGCGCCTACCATGGTATGTAGTTCGTCGATAAATAGAATGACATTACCTTCTTCTTTGGCCAACTCGTTTAGAACAGCCTTAAGTCGCTCTTCAAATTCGCCGCGGAACTTAGCACCGGCAATCAACGAGCCCATATCCAGTGAAAGGATTTTTTTGTTGCGTAGACCTTCTGGTACTTCCCCATTAATGATTCGCTGGGCAAGCCCTTCTACAATTGCGGTTTTACCAACTCCAGGCTCACCAATGAGCACGGGATTATTTTTCCGTCTCCGTTGCAGGACCTGAATCGTGCGCCGTATTTCATCATCACGGCCAATTACCGGGTCGAGTTTACCTTGCTCTGCGAGTTCGGTGAGATTTACCGTGTATTTATCGAGGGCCTGGCGTGTATCTTCAGCATTGGCATCATTGACCTTGTCACCACCACGATATTGATCGATTGCTCGCTCAAGCGATTCTTTCTTAAGGGCAAACTTTTCAAAGAGCTTGCCAAGATCGCCGCGATCATCCGCCGCAGCCAAAAGAACCAATTCACTGGAAATAAACTGATCGCTGCGTTGCTGAGCAAATTTATCAACCAGATTGAAGAGCCGACCTACTTCCGGGGAAAGCTGAACATCGCCAAAGTTATCTTTGACGACGGGCAAATTGTCCAGGATTGCGGTCAGACCGTCTTTAAAAGCAGCGGTGTCGACGCCCATTTGACCTAACAAAGGTTTTGTCGAGCCACCCCGCTGATCTAGCAGAGCCAACATCAGATGCGACGGAGCGACATAGTTGTGGTCCATGCCAACGGCAAGAGATTGGGCGTCCGCTACCGCGGTTTGCAATTTGCTGGTAAAGCGATCAATTCGCATTTATGGACTTCCTGAAAAGCAACTGGTGACGGTATTGTGGGGTTGATAGTAGGTGATTCAAGATCTGACCGCGAAAAGACTATGGTTCAGGATTTGCTTTGGCTCCACAGCTGTGTCAATTTCACGCCCTTTTCCACCGTCCTCCACAAAAGTGTAGATCGCTTTAGATGAACCCTAGCACCCCGATCCTCAAGCAGACTCGCCAGCAACCAAGCCCAGCGGTGACACGTTGGTAAAGTCGCTACTATTCATTTTCGGTATGAACTTCCTTCTATATCCGGAAATCGAGACAGACCCATCTCCTTACCCTGGTGATTCGGTAGATGATGCTGTGGTCTGGTATAACTCCGAGAAGCCAGAGCAATCTCTCGTTCTCACCACTCTGAAAGCCAGCAATCAACATCCCGTCCTTCCTACCGGGATATTGACCTACGACCTTCAAGGTAACCAGCGACAATTTCTAAAAGGTGGAACGCCCAACAATATAGACCTTCGATCTGGATTTCCGTTTGGTGACCAAAGGCAATCTCTCATCGCAGCGAGCCACTGGTATTCCGGCAAGGTTGGCCTGTATCGGCTTGATGCTAATAGAAAATTGACGGAGCTAAAATTGTTCGACACCGGTGTCGATAAACTCCGGGGGCTTTGCATGGGTAAACTAAACGATCAATTTTTCTACTTTGCCATCGGAGGTACAGGCACTATTGAGAGGTATAGGATTATCGACTTAAATCACGTTATCCTCGAAGGCCGTTGGCAGTTAGAAAGCGAGTCCGAGGGATGCGTGGTCGATGAGGTGGGCAATCGCGTCTACATCGCGGAAGAAAATAGAGGCATTTGGTATCTACCGCTGAATGCTTCAGAAAATACCAACCCTACTTTGCTGGATCATGTCCGCTTCTTTGGCCCCCTTGCGAAAGGTATAGAAGGCCTAGCCATGCTCAAAGATGGCGAGCAGCGATACCTGGTCGCGTCGGTACAAGAAAAAAACCGCTTTGCAGTTTATAACCTGACGACAAACCGATATGTTGCATCTTTTCGTATCAACTCAAAGGGCTCAATAGACGGTGTCACAAAAACAGATGGCGTTGAAATTATGAATAAACCACTGGGCGCTCAATTCCCGCAGGGATTGATGGTCGTACATGACGATAAAAATGAACCGCAATCTAACCAGAGCTTTAAGTTCGTATCTCGAGGCGCCTTGCTGGATGCAATCAGAGAATCTCCGCATTGACTGACAAGGTATACATCACCCCAGGTGGCGCCCGCACACTCCGTGACGAACTCACACATATTTGGAAGGTAAAGCGCCCTGATATCACCAGCAAAGTTTCCGCCGCTGCGGCACTTGGGGACCGGTCTGAGAACGCTGATTACATCTATGGTAAAAGAGCCTTGCGAGAAATCGATAAACGCATCCGCTATCTAACCAAACGGTTAGATAATCTCGAGATTGTCGATCGTATACCCGACGATCAAAGCCGAGTGTTTTTTGGCGCGTGGATCACCTTACTAAACAATCAAGATGAGGAGAAAACTGTTCGCATTGTCGGCGCTGACGAATTCAATATCTCTAAAGGTTGGATCAGCCTTAATTCTCCCATGGCCAAAGCCCTGTTGGGTAAGCGCTTAGACGCTGAAGTGGTGATCGAGACGCCAGCCGGAACAGAGCATTATGAAATCGTAAATATTTTTTATAGCGAAGCAACATGACATTTGAACGAGAAAATATTTCTAAAATGGCTGGCTATAGTTATGGAGAGCAGCCTGAAGATGCATCAGTCATCAAACTCAACACTAACGAGAACCCCTATCCAGCAAGTCCGGCTGTTCAACAGGCGTTAAGTGCAATAAACGCAGACGGTTTACGCCGATACCCGAATGCCCTGGCGAGTGGTTTTCGTGAAGCCGCTGCGAATCTGCATGGAGTGGGCATCGATAATATTATTGCAACAAGGGGTGGAGACGAACTGCTGCGATTACTGTTCAGCACCTTCGCAAATCCAGGCGACATCATCGCAATGACGGAGCCCACCTACTCCCTCTATCCTGTCCTCGCACAGATTCAAGATGCACGCATTTTGGCATTACCGCTTGATGCCGACTGGTTATTGCCGGCTGATTTTGCTGAAGCTGCCAATAGCGTAAAGGCAAAAATGACCTTTGTGGTAAATCCCCATGCTCCGAGCGGCAAACTAATCTCTTCGGACCAGATACGGCATCTTGCGGCAAGCTTAAATTCCATCTTGTTGATCGATGAAGCCTACGTCGATTTTGTAGATCCTATACACAACTACGGTTGTCTTGATCTGGTGAAGGATCATGAAAACGTCATCTTCCTACGATCACTCAGTAAAGGTTATGGCCTGGCAGGTTTACGGTTTGGCTATGGCATTGGTCACAGCAGTCTGATCAAACCTATGCTAACCAAAACACGCGACAGTTATAATTTGGACGCCATTAGCCAACAGCTAGCAACGGCCGCGATTATCGATCAACCCTATGCCAGAAAAACCTGGGAGGCAGTGAGAACTTCTCGAACAAGCCTGGCGGCTTCTTTGGCGAAACGGGGTTTCACTATAGTGGATAGCGAGGCCAATTTTTTATTGGCCACCATTGCTGAACACCTCCGCGCCGAACTAATCTATGAAGGACTCAAAAACCGTAAAATTCTGGTTCGTTTCTTTAAGGTTTCCGGCCTAGACGACAAGCTTCGAATCACGATTGGTACCGAAGCTGAGAATACGCAGTTACTCACCGCTGTGGACGAACTTCTGGCGGGCTAGTTTTTAGCCGGCCTGTCGAATAACTGGCCTTTTTCCGCTAAAGTTTGGGCAAAGCCAAAACAACCAGACAAAAAAAGACGACCATGATCGACGCAAACATCGATGATCAATCTCACACTGGGCAAATCGTCCTAAAACCCAATGCTTCTTTTACCTGGGCCTCCAATCTATATCTCTTATACACACTGATGGCAGTATCTCTTGTCATCGGCATCGGCTTCGCATTAATGGGCGCGTGGATGATCTTGCCCTACTCGGTGCTTGAACTCATGGTGCTTACGATCTGCATCTATATTTGTGTACAAAATTGTAATCGCCAGGAAGTCATCACGGTGGGCGAGCATGAGGTCACCATTGAGAGAGGGATTAGGCATCCCAGTGAAACCTGGAACTATCACCGCCTTTGGGCGAAGTTTTTGGTGAAACCGGCGAAACACCCCTGGGATGGTCAAACCGTCACGATTTCGTCCCACGGCAACGAACTGGAACTTGGTAGTTTTCTCAGTAAAGAGGATAAAATCGAATTCATTGCTCATCTAAAACGAGTTGTCCCATCTAACTGCTAATGACGTGGCTCTCGAATTAGACCTTCCTGCGCCACCGACGCGATCAAAACACCATCCTCGGTATACATTTTACCTCGATTGAATCCTCGAGCGCCTCCGGAGGTAGGACTATCCATCGCAAATAAGACCCATTCATCTGCCCGAAAGCTTCTGTGATACCACATAACGTGGTCCAGGCTGGCACTTTGCAAACCAGTAAAAAAGGATTGCCCGTGAGGCAAAGCACTGGTCGAAAGTAAACCCATATCCGAAGCATAGGTCAAAATACACTGATGAATAGCAGGGTCATCTGGCAATGCCTGTTTTGACCTGAACCACGTATGTTGAATCGGTGCTCCAGCAACAGGATTGACGAAACTAATAGGCTCTACACTGCGTATTTCGATGGGACGATTGATACGCATGGCTTTCATTCTCTCTTGTAATTCTGTATTCCCAGCCAAATTATCCGCTAGCAAATCATCTTCGCTATAACAGGAATCCGGAGGAGGAACGTTCGGCATTTGATCCTGATGCGACAAGCCTTGTTCTTCGACCTGAAAAGACGCCGCCATGCTAAATATCGCCTCACCCTTCTGAATCGCAACAATACGTCGAGTGGCAAAACTCTTGCCGTCTCGAATGCGATCAACCTCATAAATTATAGGAATGTTTGGATCACCCGGACGCAAAAAGTAACCATGAATTGAATGACAGGGCCGGTCCGAAACGGTACGTATTGCGGCGATCAATGCCTGGCCCAGAACCTGACCACCAAAGACCCGAGGGCCACCCATCGATGCGCTCTGCCCCCTGAATAAATTGATATCAATTTGTTCAAGATCAAGTTGATCTACCAGCGAGTCGAGGACCGTCAATTTTTTTCCTTGCTAAGTTGTTCTTGGTTAAGTCGTTCTTGTCCGAGTCGTTCTTGTCCGAGTCGTTCTTGGCTAAGTCGTTCTTGGCTAAGTCGTTGTTGGCTAAGTCGTTGTTGGCTAAGTGATCGTTGAAAGCGAGGAGCATCGTACCAGAAACGGTGCTGCTTCTGACGGGCTTCTTGGATTTCGACGAGTCCACTCAAGAAGAATCGGAACGTCAGAGCACCGCTATCAGCGACGTTATACTGACGAATCCCGCGATTGTCATACCGATTAAGGATCAAGTCGTTCGGATGACCAAAGCGGTTCATGTAACCGGCTGAGTGCACGACCCATACCGGATCAACTCGATTAATAAACATTGGCGTGGATGAACTTGCACTACCGTGGTGCGGTGACACCAGCAGATCCACCGATCCAATACCTCCAGTAACGAGAGCAAACTCTCCTGCTGCCTCTATGTCGCCGGGCAGAAGCACTCGAGCGAAAGGACTTTCAATCAACAGCACACAGGAAAGGTTATTTCTATTTTCCAGATGGCGAGCAGCTCCCGGAGTGAATAACCGCACGGTTAGATCACCATACCGCCATTCTCTAGGCAGTCGACAGTCGAGACCCAGTTCTTCAGATACCGTTTCCAAAACGGGCAACCTGCGCCGAATAGACTCTGCGCCTCCCGCGTGATCGTTATCACTGTGACTGACTACAAAAAGATCAACTCGAGACGCCCCCAAACGGCGGAGCGCCGGTAGAACCACCTGAGAGCCCGCGTCAAACCGACCGGCAGCGGGTCCGGCATCATACAAAATAGTAAACTCGGCGGTACTGACAACCACGCTTAATCCCTGTCCAACATCCAGTATATCAACCCGAAACGCCTCTCCTTTTCGAGAGACTTCAGCCAAGGTCAATAGCGGCAAATACAAAATCAGCCCGATCCACCTTGGAGCGGACCTGATGGGTAAGAGCAATGTCATACTGCCCAATATTGCCAAAGCAAGGGGCCAACCCATACTGGCGGGCTTGTAAAGAACCCAGTCCAGATCCGCTAAGACTTCAAGAAACCGAAGCAGTTGTTCAAGGCCCATTGCCACAATGCCAAGCAATCCCATCGAAACTAGTTCGAGCAAAGGCCAACTGCCGAACATCAACAGAACTGTTATCACCAGCATTAAGGGCACAATGAGAATCGTCACGAAAGGAACCGCAAAGAAATTCGCCGGTACCGAAACCAATGAAACCTGAAACACCCAACAGAGTAACATCGGAAATGTCGCGACCAGTGCGAGCCATTGGGTTTTTATTAGTGCGTAGAGCTTCGATTGCGTCAGCCAGCTAGTACCGGCAAATCCGGCTAATAGCCCTGCGACGGCGGAAAATGACAGCCAAAAGCCGGCGGCAAGCGGTGCGAAGGGGTTCACGGCTAGAACGCCCGCGAGCGCTAGAATCAGCGCCCGCCATACTGAAGGTTCTCGCTGTCCAGTTAGGACCAAAAGTCCAATCGAACTCATCGCCAAGGCCCGTTGAACTGGCAACCCAAACCCCGTTAGGAGCCCATAACAAACCGCACCGAAAAGCGCGAGGGTGACTGCTATCGAGCGTGTGGTAAATCGCCGAGCAAGCCAAAACAGCATTCCTGTTACAAGGCTAACGTGTAATCCAGAGACAATCATCAGATGATTCGTGCCTGTGGCTGCTAAAGTTTGCCACACCTTCGGTGACAGTTGGCTACTGTCACCGACCAGCAAAGCCAGCACCATTCCCCTGGCGTGCGAATCAGCAATCAATTTGTCTGCCGTTCTGCCCAACTCCTGCCTTAGGCCTTGATAGCGGTTCAGTATGCTAGAACGAGATATTCGCTGGTTGTTGCCGTTATTGAGCACATATCCAGTACCATGGATACCCTGACTCAGCATCCACCCTTCATAGTCAAAAAGGCCAAAGTTGACCATTCCCCTTGGCCTATTCAATCTGACATCCAAACGCCAGATATCACCGGCACGAGGTGGCTCGTCTTCGTACCACGCAAGGGAAACCTTGCGCCCCATCAACGACCCTTCCAATATGACGACTTGAAACCTCCAGCCTCGGCTCCTCTCCACAGGTAAGTTATTCACCTGCCCAATTATAGTAAGAGGTACGCCTTCCAGAATTTGAGGAATTCGCTGGTCCTGCCAAGCATGAGCAATATAAACTGCATAGAACAGCCCTATACACAATCCTGCAATCGGTCGCGTCCCTGCACGGACCAATGCCAGCAGCGCGCCGAGCCCAAGCAAAAAGCTGTCCGCCTGAGCAGGTAGAAAAGGTAGGTAGCAGATGAGGATCGCGCCTACGGAAAACAGGACTAGTGTGAAGTACATAGCAATGGAATATATGTACCATAGCCTCTTCAGCCCATTTGTAGGCAGACGGCCCTATCGCCTGTAGGTGCGGGGTGTAGGTGTCGACTGTCAATTGGATTTACATGGGGCATAATGTTCACAGCGTTCGCGGTTTAATCAGGATTTTTTGACAATGTGGTTCCAGAAGTACCTGCCTGCAAAGGAGCAGCTCAAAAATACGCGGACGCTGCAGTTCCTCAGCCACATCATCGTCGAACCCAATCTGTGGCACTTCAATCGCCACTCGGTTTCATTTGCTACTCTTATTGGTATCTTCTGCTGCTTCCTGCCCATCCCATTCCAAATGATCCCTTGCATCTTCCTAGTTGCCTGGGTTCGCTGTAATTTGCCCCTTGCAGTCGGGATAGTGTGGATTAGCAACCCAGTCACGATGCCACCCATGATGTATTTTTGTTATCGGATCGGGACGACGATATTGGGCGAGCCAAATAGGGTGCAGAACATTGAAATTTCACTCCAATGGCTCGCACAGCAGGTGAGCGTCGTATGGCAGCCATTACTGCTTGGAAGCCTACTAACTGGCACGGTACTAGGTGTTATAGGTTTTATTAGCGTGCGGCTCTACTGGCGGTGGAAAGTCGCCAAGAACTGGTCGCTACGTAGATTGCGCAAGAAGCTAATAATCAACAAACAGCAATAGCTCACTCCGCCCGAAGGGCAACAGCCGGGTCCAATTGAGCCGCCCGTAGAGCAGGATAAAGTGTCGCCGCCAGCGAGATAAACAAAGATACAACACTGATCACAACGATATCTGCAAACCGAACATCTGTTGGAACCCGATCAAAATATGTCCCGGCTAACATTCTGCCGCCCATCATGTTTTCGGCAAAGCCGACGATTTCGGTGACGTGATAGGCAAGTGGAATTCCAAACAACAATCCAAAAGTAATGCCAAAGATTCCAATCAGAGCGCCCTGAACAATAAAAATACTGGTCACCTGATGTCGTCTTAACCCCATCGTCCTAAGCACAGCAATTTCAGACTGCTTTTCTTTTACCATCATGCTCAAACCAGACACGGTATTAAAAGCCGCAATCATCACGATCAATGTCAGCAGCAAAAACATCATCAATTTTTCCATTCGTACGGTTTCGAAAAAATCTCCGTACTCATCATACCAACTAGAGAGCACAATTTGGCCCGACTGAGCACGAAAGGCATTCACTGAGAATATCTCTCTGAGCGTGACCCGACTTTGTTGACTGTCGTCACCGGTTATCTTCCTCAAATCATCGATATGCATCAACACCAGTGCATAATCTAATTCTGAATCCAGCTTAAAGGTCCCTGCGACAGAAATCCGGGAAACTCGCGGTACAACAGTCTCACCGCTCGCCGAAGGCACGGGAATAAGTAACGTGCCATGGCTGCCAGGGTAAAGCCCAAAACGAGCCGCTAAGGCGCTACCGACAATGACCCGGTTCTTTCCAGAAACAAGACTACCTATATCTCCAGTTTGAATATGCTGAGGAATAATAGAGACACGCGACTCCATATCCGGATCGATTCCGTACACTGAGACCAGACGACTTTCCGTTGCAGATAACAACATGGCCTCATAATTCATAAACGGCGCTGAAGCAAGAACCAGCGAGTTTTCCTTTGGCCCTCCTGCTACGATCACGTGCGGTACTGCACCCAGGATTCGATATTTTAGCTGGCTATCGAATCCGTTCATTACCGAGACGACAACCACCAGCGCTATGACACCAAGAGTGAGACCAAAGATCGATACTCTGGTAATAAACGATAAGAAAGCGCTGCGCTTTTTTCCCATTGAAAACCGCAGTCCGATCAGGAATGCCGTGTTCATGCTTCCAACTTTCCATTGTGCAGCCGAAGGGTCCGATCAAGTCGGCTAGCCAGGGCGGCATTGTGAGTTACGACGACAAAGCTGGTACCGAACTCTGCGCTTAGACTCACCATCAACTCGTCCACTTCCCCGGCAGAGGTTTCATCCAAATTACCTGTCGGCTCATCAGCCAGAACGCAAACAGGCTCTCCTATTAACGCCCTTGCAATGGCGACTCGCTGCCTCTCTCCTCCGGATAGCTCAGCAGGTCGATGCGTTAAACGGGGCGATAAGCTGACTCTATCAAGCATCACTCTCGCTAAGTCGAGTGCTTTTGTCTTTGATACACCCCTTATCAGCAAAGGCATCGCCACGTTTTCTACAGCAGAAAATTCCGCTAGCAGATGATGAAACTGATAGACAAACCCTAAGGAGTGATTTCGTAATGTGCATTGGGCGCGTTCCGATAATCCAAAAATAGACTGTCCACTAATCAGCACCTCTCCTGCGTCCGGTTGATCAAGACCACCGACCAGATGCAATAATGTACTTTTGCCACTTCCAGACAACCCTACGATGGCAACTCTCTCTCCCGTCATCACGGTGAGCTCTAAATCGGACAGAACCGTCAATTGATTCTCGCCTTCTCGATAGGACTTTTGTAGTCCTTTCACTTCTATCACGGGCCTACTCATAGCGAAGCGCCTCAGCTGGGAGGGTTTTGCCAGCAACATAAGCTGGGTAAAGTGTCGCGAGAAAACAAATGAACAGAGACACAAACCCAATTAGAACAAGGTCACTGGCTAAAATTTGAGAGGGCAAATAGTGGATAAAATATTCATCCATCAAACCGAGACCCAAAGATTGATCAATCCACTGGTACAACGATGTCACGTAAGCAGCAGTGATGCCGCCAATAATGAGCCCGATGATTATTCCACCGGCGCCAATCAGCAGACCTTGATAGAGAAATATTTGAAGTATGTCACGACCAGAAGCGCCCATCGTTCTGAGAATGGCGATATCCGTGCGCTTCTCGTTTACGATCAGAATCAAGTTCGAGACAATGTTAAACGCAGCGACTGCAACCAGCATCAATAACAACAGAAACAAGGTTGTCTTTTGGGTTTGAATAGCATCATACAAATTGCCGTGCTGACGCAACCAACTGCTACCAAACCAATCTTGCTGCGGTAGGCTTGCGGCAATCTCCCGTATCACTCGCGGCGCCTCAAACAAATCGTCAACTGCAATGCGTATCGATGAGACGCCTCTTTTTCGGCTCAACTTCAATGCGTCATCGATATGAATATAAATTTGTGTTTTGTCCACGTCGCTGCCGACCCTAAACACGCCACCCACCTCAAACCGGCGCATTCTCGGCTGCGGTCCTGCCATTGTCATTTGAGCTTCTGGCAGCACCAGAGTTATTCGATCTCCAACTAAAACACCAAGTTTTTGGGCGAGACTATGACCCAGCAGCAATCGGAACTGCCCGCTCGCCAAAGAGCTAAACTCACCATCAATCATATAATCAGGAATTTTAGACACCTTGACCTCGAAAGCTGGAGAAATTCCGGCCAGTTGAATACCTTCCACCACGCCGTTGGCTACCACGAGCGCATTGCCTTCCTGTATCGGTGCTGTGCCGATCACCTCGGGATGCTGTTCAATTTGAGCCGCAGTCACGGCCCAGTTCTCCAACGGTTGATATGAAGACAACACTCCATGGGCTAAAACCCCTAATACACGCTCTCGCAATTCCCGTTCAAAACCATTCATGATCGAGAGCACAAGTACGAGTACCGCAACACCCAGTATCAAACCCGACACAGAAATAGCTGTCATTGAAGACACAAGCCCATCCCCAGATCTTGATTTCGAGTATCTAAGTGCGGTCAATCCCGGCCAGTGTGTCACGTATGGTCCTGCATTCTATTCACGACGGTATCCATTAAGCTAAACTTGAATGTCATTATCGGTGCAATACTGCACATGGATTGAGATAAAGAGACTATTACAGACTCAGCAATACTATCGCTGATTGAATTCCAACACGTCACCCAACGCGATGCTGAAAGCGCCTTTGCGAGTGATTTTTTCACATCTGACCCTAACTTTCATTTGCTTCGAGATATTGTTGATCATCAGCTGCAATCTCACAAAATACTTAAACTCTCTTTCTGTAAAGCCAGCCGTTAGGTAGCTTTCTTTCAAGACTCGATAAACAGGTAGTAATTTTAGCCAGAAGTGTACTCCAGCAAGGTCCAGAGCGAGACAGTTTAATCGATCTCAGCCTATTGCCTCGGGCTTGCTTGCTTTGACGAGGTCAGGCACTGTCAGCTTGAAGAGCAAGAGCACTGAATTGGCGTCCGATCTAGCCAGTCAGATTATCGAACCCAAAGACTGATCAGCCGTCATATCATTAGCTGGCAGGCAGAACAAAGACCTTCTCGATTACATCGGGACTCAAAAGTGAACCACAGGAACCGCATATGATTGTCATTTTAAATTCCGGAATCGAGAAGGGTTCTGAAACTTACCAGAAGACCCTGGGTTTTCTTGAGCAGCTGCCGAATGTTCAAGTCCGAACCCACGAAATTCAAGGTCAGGAACAGAAGCTGACGGAAATTTACTTGCTTGGGGACACTCAACGCCTCGACGAGGCTGTGATCGAAGCCCTCGAAGGAGTAGAACGTGTCATTCGAATATCACAGGAATATAGGATCCTTGGGCGTCACTCCGATGAAAAACGAGTATCTGGTTTTAGTTACAACGGCGTGCAGTTCACTCAAGAAAACTGTCATGTCTTCGCCGGTCTTTGCGCAGTCGATGTGCCAGAACATGTAGAGATCATGATGAAGACGTTAAAGTCCCACGGGCAGGTTTGTACTCGAATGGGAGCCTACAAACCAAGAACCAACCCCTATTCTTTTCAGGGCCATGGTAAAGACTGTTTACCATGGGTTTTCGAGTTAGCTGGTAAGTACGATATCAAAGTAGTTGCCATGGAGGTGACCCATGAGTCTCATATCGATGAAATCAATGAAGCATTAGAAGCAACGGGCCAACCAACCGGGGTCATGCTGCAAATCGGTACCCGGAACACCCAAAACTTCGAACTTTTAAAAGCCGTCGGTCGCCAAAAAAAATTGCCGGTGCTTTTCAAGCGTGGATACGGCGTCAGTTTGAATGAATCGCTTAATGCTGCGGAATATTTGGCTAGCGAGGGTACATCTAACGTGGTTTTTTGTCTGCGAGGTATGAAGAGTGAAGGTGGCCTACCCCACCGTAACATGGTCGATTTTGGTCAGGTCCCCGTCGTTAAGCGATTAACCAGAATGCCGGTTTGCGTTGACCCTTCTCACTCGGTGGGAACTCGAGACTGTTCGTCCGACAATATTCTCGACGTCGCCCACGCCGCCTCTCAGGGACTTGTAGCGGGCGCTAATATGGTTCTTGTGGACTTTCACCCTGAACCAACAAAAGCCCTTGTCGATGGTCCTCAAGCCCTATTGATGAATGAACTATCCCGGTTCTTGGACGACATGCAGGCGAGTCATGAGTTCTACCTTCAGCGCAGAAAAATTTGGAATGGCTAAGAGGCTGCCACTGCGGCGGGCCAGCTCGACCGTTCGCTACTGACCCTTTTATGCTTTGGGCGCAGACTCAATCAGCTCCGACGAATATCGGCAAGTTAAATATTTATTCAACGAATCGATCTATCGGAGTTCTTTCACTCAGAGCGGTTTGTCCCAGCTGAATGAGTCCCTTAGGCTTGATTGAACGAAACAATTAGGAGGCGTCGTAGAAGGAAACACGACCTGGGACTTCGTTGGACTCACATTTACTGGTATCGCCGCCGCAGATTTCACAGGCACCTGCTTCACCGAGATTATTTAGGCCTCCGCACGAGCCTGCAATGGGTGCACGGCCGTGAAGGACGCCAACCGCCATCGCTAGAATAACCGCTGCGAAGACTAAAAATGTCAGGACAAACTCTATCATTTTGACTTTAACCTACTCATGGGCGGCCATATATTCATCGAAGGCCACGCTGGATTGGGTCGTAAATTCGGACCCGTTTCTAAGTATAACGAATATAGGCAAGTTTTGCCGGTTCGCGAGGGCCATTCCTGTTTCGGCCCCCATAACATCAATCGCCGTAGCGTAACCGTCAGCAAGTGCCGTCGTCTCGGCCAGCACCGTTACTGAGACAACGTTATGGGTGATGGGGTATCCGGTTGTTGGGTCAAGAGTATGGGAATAGCGAATCCCATCAACCTCAAAGTAATTGCGGTAATCGCCACTCGTCGCCATGGCCAGGTTATCCAGCGGAATCGCAGTTAAGGCAGACCTAATGCTTGCATCCGGTCTTTCAATGCCAATGAGCCATAGTGCCCCATTTGAATTTCGACCAGAAGCTCTAAGCTCACCGCCAATTTCGACCAGATAGTTTTTTGCCCCACTTTCATCCACCAATCGAGCGAGTTCATCGACACCATACCCTTTGGCAATCGCGGAGAAATCCAACTCTACAGGCTGAGTCTTTCTGATCTGCCCGTTGATGACTTCAATGGTTTCTAACCCCAACATACCCAGGGCTGCTGCAATATCCGCTGACTCAGGCACAACCGTCTTAATGGGGTCCGGCCCAAAGCCCCATAGCCTGACGAGGGGACCCACGGTTATATCGAATTTGCCCTCACTCTGCTGATATAACAACCTGGCAATTTGAAGCATTCTTAGATTTTCAGCAGAAACCTCCAATACCTCCCCCACTGGTAATTGGTTGATGCGTGAGATTTCGGAATACGGCAGATAGGTCGACATCAGTTCGTTAACCTTTATCAACCGCTCTTCGATTTTTTGGCTCAAACCGGCGGCGTCAATCTCATCGACGACTTTTACGCTATAGGTTGTGCCCATCGTATTGCCGGTAATCAATATTGGCTCGACGGGACCACAGGCCGTCAGCCCAAGAACAGCAAAAATTGATAGCCATAAAGACAGAGGTTTCATCATCGATTCCAAATCATTGATAGGGTAAACGTCAGTTCGAGGCGGCGGAATCCGATTGTGAACGATCGCCAAAGTCCCGACAACACATCCTCGTAGCGGAAAAACCACCAACCGGAACTTTTGCCCTTAAAGACAGCCAAGTTCATCGTCTGTTCACTGCACGCGCTAAAACCTGCAAAGGCTCATTGATCAACATATCCGTCTAACCCGGCTTTACACCGCTATCAGCCGCCCTTAACATGAAGTCCTTTCCTCCTTGGCAGAGCTTACATGACGGCTATCAAGATGAACGCGCCGAGAATTTCTCTGGCCCGCCTCCCGACTCCAATGCAACCCCTGACGCGATTCTGTAAGCTGCACAATCTGCCGCCTATCTGGATCAAGCGCGACGATCTGACCCATACTGCTGCTAGCGGTAACAAGCTCAGAAAACTTGAATTTTCTGTCGCCGAGGCTCTACAACAAGGCGCGACAGCACTCATCACCTGTGGCGGATTACAATCCAACCACTGCCGCGCCACCGCGATTGTTGCCGCGTCTCTCGGGCTAAAATGCCATTTGTTACTGAGAGGCGAACCTGGTCAAGAAAAAGACGGCAACCTGCTACTCGACCACCTTGTTGGCGCGACCATCAGCTACATGCCAGCCAGTGGCTACAACCAGAATTTACCTGAGGAAATTGAAAGGGTCACCACTGAATACGCGAAAAATGGCGATAAGGCTTTTTTAATCCCTATTGGTGCCAGTGATGAGATTGGGCTGTGGGGGTACATCGCCGCGTGTGAGGAACTCAAAGCCGACTTTGAGCAACATCAGATTAAGCCGGATTATATCGTTTCTGCAACGGGATCCGGCGGTACAGCGGGCGGCCTAATTCTCGGCAACGAGGCTTATGGATTGGGTTGCGAGGTCTTATCCTTTAACGTTTGTGACGATGAAGCCTACTTTGTGAGTAAAATTACTGAGGATTTCCAAGCCTGGCAAAATAGGTATCAACAGCCCGCCTTTGCCTTGGATCTGCCGATTCGCATCATTGAAGGTTATGTTGGGCCCGGCTATGGCTTTGCAGACTCGCAAGTCTATGAAACGATTGCTGACTTGGCGAGAACTGAAGGCGTCATTCTGGACCCTGTCTATACGGGAAAAGCGTTCTACGGTCTCGTCTCAGAACTCAAACAAGGTAGGCTCAAGTCAGCCAACGAGGTCGTGTTTATTCACACGGGCGGTATTTTCGGTATCTTCCCCCATCGCAGCCATTTCTGAGAATGCTATCGCCCAAAGGCGATCTGTGATTGAATTCGCCTTTTGAAGAATAAGTTTTGCTCATGCTGCGTTTGTTCTTGTTAGTTTTTGTGCTTCTTCCGCTCCTCAGTAGTTGCGGCCTCACCAATCGCTTCTTTACTACCAATGAATGCGAGGGTGATAACTGTGAAGCGCCCGTGTTGCTGGACAATTCCAAAGTTGACAAAAAGTGGTTTTGTTATCACAGCAAAGAAGACGGACAGTTGCAGTGGCAGTGCCAGAACCAAAAGGATTCCAGCAAAGTCAACGGAATAGAACCGAAACCCAGACCTATACCTATATCCGTATCAGAACTCATTGCGTCTATCCCCGCGCCAGAAATTATTGCTGAGCCGGCACCTGAACTGCCCAAGGACAGACAATCGAGATCTGGGGATATCGATAACCAATTACTGGATTTACCGGCTGACCATTATGCTGTTCAACTGATTGCGCTGCGAAGTCTCGATGGAGTCCTCGAATACGCTGGTCTGAATGGAATACAGGCGCCAAAATTCGTCAGAACCAGAATCGATGACGCTAATTGGTATGTCCTGATACTCGGCGCCTATTCCAATCGGGAGAAGGCTGAAGCTGCCAAAGCCGAGTGGGAAACCGCAGGGGTACGTCGAGTAGAGCCCTGGATTCGACGACTCGGCCCCCTACAGGAAGCCATACTCGCGGCCAGAGGATAACCAGTGGACCTTTCAGTCCTGGCCGGTCTACCCGCAGTAGACCTCTTACTGGAAGCATCCAAGCCACTAATCTCTCAGTACGGCAAGAGCGAAGTCGTGAACGCGATCCGGCTAGAACTTGCGAATGTTCGCAGTCAGATTAAGGCTGAGGAACTTTTGCGCCCCCCGCAGCCCAACCAAATCATCGAAACCGTCGAGCGCCAGCTACGAGTTCGGTACACAAACTCTCTTCGACCAGTACTCAACCTCACAGGAACAGTACTTCATACAAACCTAGGTCGAGCCAGACTACCGGATATTGCCGTCGAGGCGATGAGCATCGTTAGCAAAGAATATAGCAACCTAGAATACGATCTATCGTCAGGCCAGCGAGGCGATCGAGATAGCCATATTGAAACACTTCTAAGGGATATCACCGGCGCGGAAGCTGCAACAGTAGTCAATAATAATGCCGCTGCGGTACTGCTATCTCTAGCAGCAATCGCAAGTGGTAAAGAAGTACCTGTTTCTCGCGGCGAGCTTGTGGAAATTGGTGGTTCGTTCCGTATCCCGGAGATCATGTCTCAATCCGGTTGTCGGCTAGTTGAAATAGGCGCCACAAACAGGACTCACCTTAAGGACTACAGAAACGCTATTACGAAAGACACGGCAATGCTCATGAAAGTCCATACCAGTAACTACGAAATCAATGGCTTTACCCATAGTGTCAGTGATGAGGAGGTCGCGACGCTTGCCCACGAGCACGATTTACCCTTTATGACAGATCTTGGCAGCGGCACACTCGTCGACCTCAGGCGTTGGAGCTTGCCCTATGAAACTACGGTTCAGGATACCATCCGCGCCGGTGCAGACATCGTTACATTCAGCGGAGACAAACTGCTAGGCGGACCCCAATGTGGTGTGATCGTGGGTAGGAAGGATCTGATAAATTCCATCAAAGCGCACCCTCTTAAAAGAGCATTAAGAGTTGATAAGATGACCCTTGCCGCACTGACAGAAGTTTTAAAACTCTATCTAGACCCCGACCGACTGAGCCAAACCATCCCGGCTATACGCGACCTGAGTCGTTCTATCGTCTCCATAAAGAACGATGCTGAGACGCTAGGTCTCAGTATTCAGATTCCTGGTTATCAGGTAGGCGTTTGTCAGACAGAGAGTCAGATAGGTAGTGGTGCACTACCCACTCATACAATCCCGAGTTTTGGTCTTGCCATAGTGCCTGAAGACGGTAAAAATCGTTCGCTTCAAGCACTCGAACATGCTTTCCGCTCACTCCCAACCCCCGTACTCGGCCGCATTCATGATGGAAAATTAATTTTTGACCTGCGCTGTTTAAACCACCCAGCACACCTGGTTGACCAAATCTCTTTATTGAAACTATGATTTTTGCGACCGCAGGTCATGTCGACCATGGCAAAACGAGCCTGGTAAAAGCGCTCACCGGGGTCGATACCGATCGTCTCGCTGAAGAAAAAGCCCGTGGATTAACTATCGAACTTGGCTTCGCATACGTTCATCATGACCAGCAAAGCTTCGGATTTGTAGATGTCCCGGGTCACGCTAAGTTTATAAGCAATATGCTGGCGGGTGTGGCCGCAATTGACCATGCCCTGCTGATTATTGCCGCCGACGATGGACCAATGCCGCAAACGACAGAACACGTCGCTATCCTTGAGTTACTTGGGATCGAATCCGCGACCATTGTCATCACAAAAATCGATAGAGTCGGACCAGAGAACCTCGCCACCAGCCGACAATCCATTCAGGCACTGTTGTCTGCCTCGGCATATGCTGACTCACCGGTTTTCGAAGTGAGCAGTACTGAAGGCACAGGGCTCGATGCACTGAAGCAACATCTCTGGCAACTAAAATCAGCACGAGCTGAATCATCCCAACGATACTTTCGGTTGGCGATTGATCGAAGGTTTAGCGTTAAAGGCAGCGGCTTAGTTGTGACCGGGTCAGTGTTCTCGGGAACTGTAAACGTCACTGATGAGCTCCGCTTGATGCCGTCGAACACAAAAATTCGAGTCCGAACGCTGCACCGACAAGATACAGACGCTACGCGTGCCAATACTGGCGACCGGTGCGCACTCAATCTTACTGGTGACGTTGATATTGACAAAGTAAGCCGTGGTCAATGGATAACGAATCATCCAGAACTACCGGTATCAAATCGCCTCGACGCAAAGTTGCGACTGCTGACATCGGAACTCACACCACTTAAAACCGGGTTACCTGTCCACATACATCTCGGCGCTCAACACACAACCGGAAGAGTTTTCCTACTTGAACTGAGGCAGTTGAATCCAGGAGATTCGGCTCTGTGCCAAATCGTCAGCGACACACCTATCAGTGCTTGCTATGGAGACCGGTTCGTCATTAGAGACCAGTCTGCCAGTCGCACCATCGCCGGGGGGTGGATTATTGACCCGCATTCGGTTCAGCGGGGCCGCAGCAAAGCCCTTCGCTTGGCGATCCTCAACCAGCTGGCACGCAAGGAACCGGTCTCCCATCTTGATCAACTGATCAGCACCGCTAAAGAGGGCATCGACCTAACAAAACTTCTTTACGGGCTCAATCAAACGAGAGTTGAATCAAACTATCCAAAAGATGAATCAGGTCTCAGTCATCATCGCGATAACCTGGAAGAATTTCAGAAAAAGATTCTCGCGTTGTTAAAGACATCGAGCCTGCCGCAACGGGATTTAAGGCTCAACTTAGGAATAAAAGAGAGTTTTCTGAAACTCATTCTTAGCCAACTTATCAAAACCGGAAAAGTTGAGATCGATAGCACCGACGTTGCTCTAGTGGGCCAAAGCGCAGGGTTGTCTAAGCCTGCCGCCGCGCTCTGGAAAAAGGTAGAACCCATCCTTGAGACAAGTTCCCTGCAACCTCCTGTGATTCATGAACTCGCGAAACAGGTAAGTTTGCCGCCGGCGGCTCTAGACAAGTTATTGGCTGAATGTATTAAGCATGGGCTGGTCGTCAGGGCCGTTAAGAATCGGTACTTTTTACCGAAATCTCTCCAACATCTACGCACTCAAGTAGCCAAGGTTGCAACAGCAGAAGGCGGTGAGTTCACCGTCATTCAGTTCAGAGACCAATCGAAAATTGGCCGCAACCTGTGTATCGAACTGCTCGAGTTTCTGGATAGCAAAGGCTTCACAAAGCGTTTGGGTGATAAGAGAATCGTCCAGGATATTAACAGGTAATGATATGAAGGATTTTTCAGGGAAGGTTGCGGCAATCACGGGCGCAGGCTCTGGCATGGGTCGCGCTCTAGCAATTGCTCTGGCAAAACAGGGCTGTCATGTGGCGATTTCCGATGTCGATACCATCAACCTTCATGAGACAGAGTCGCTCATCAAAGCCGATGTAAAAGTAACTTGTCACATAGTAGATGTCGCCAACAAACTCGACGTGAAAAACTATTCTAATGCCGTAGTGCAGCAACACGGCAAGGTCAATATGATATTTAACAACGCCGGTGTATCGGTGACTGATACGGTTGAACACATGTCTCTTGAGGACTTTGAATGGCTCATGAACATCAACTTCTGGGGAGTGGTTTATGGCACTCGGGCTTTTCTACCCCTCGTCAAAGACCAACCTGAAGCTCACATCATCAACACCTCTTCGATTTTTGGGGTCATCGCATTGCCCTCTCAATCCGCATATAACGCCTCGAAATTTGCTGTGCGAGGATTTACCTATGCGTTACGTCAGGAGTTGGCTGATACTCAAATAGGCGTTAGTTGCGTGCAACCTGGAGGGGTAAAAACAAGCATCATCAAAAACTCACGCTTTGTGCCAACTGACAATGCCTCGCCCACCAAAGAAGAATTCGTCACGAAGTTCGAAAGCCTTGCTGGACTCACCTCCGAGCAAGCTGCCGAGCAAATCTTGAGCGGTGTCAGAAAAAACAAGGCTCAAATTCTTGTCGGTAAAGACGCTAAATTAATCGCTTTACTTGAACGAATACTGCCGATCGGTTATCAGAAGCTTATTGGCAGAATTGATAAGAGGTAGACCAGAGTTAGACCAGAGTTAGACTAGTGTTAGCTCAAGCTCTAAGACGATGAAGATGAGCATCGATGAGCCAACGAGAAATAGCCACTGGCCCTGGAATGTCCGGAAGCTCGGTATGATGAAACCATCCAGCATCTGATATTTCTTCTTCCTGCAAAACTAAATCTCCTGACTCATATTCTGCGAGAAAACCTAGCATCAAAGAGTTAGGAAAAGGCCAAGGCTGGCTCCCCATATACTCAAGATTTCCTACCTTGATGCCGACCTCCTCAAAAACTTCGCGCCGCACCGTCTCCTCGATAGATTCTCCAGGCTCAACAAAACCGGCTAAAGTACTGAACATACCCTTAGGGAAACGATGATTTCGTGCCAACAACATCTCATCGCCCCGGTGGACCAACGTGATAATCGATGGCGACAGCCGAGGATAGTAAAAAGCCTTACAGCTTTCACAGACCATTGCCCGATCCTTTTCATGGACAGTAGTAGGAGACCCACATTGGCCGCAGTACTTATGAGACCGATACCAATCTAAAACCTGTACTGCTCGACCAGCCAGGGAAAACATTAAGTTATCTGTTTTGCCAAATAGTGTACGCAAGCCTGCAAAGGATTCACCACTGTCAACTTCAACTGCGTGGCAATGAGTTCCCGCAATGTCACCAAGGTAGTGAGATTGAATAATATTTCGTTGTGGTTTCTGGCTGAGGGGTTGCCATCTCCCAGCATCATCAATGGACTCATAGATATCTCCACCCCGAAAGACAAAGTACCAACCACCCTCTGTATCCGGAGGTATCACACCTGGCGTAAATTCCAAATTAGGTTCTGGCCAAACAAACATTACTCTAGCTCCAACTGACGCCAGATACTGCCACCGGATACGTCGTCCAATTTATTCAACCTTGCCGCATGTCGATCTAGCTCGTCTTTCGACGCTTTAATCACTTTAAGCATGGGCCTATTAGCATCGAGCGTTCGAGTGATCGATGCCAACTGGGCATCAGGACCCTCGTCTTCCCCCATCAAACTTAAGGACACCTGACCACCAGTCATCAGAAGATAGACGTCCGCCAGAATTTCCGCATCGAGCAGAGCGCCATGAAGTTCTCGTTGGGAATTGTCCACGCTATAGCGCTTGCACAGAGCATTTAAGTTATTCTTCTGGCCAGGGTGCTTTTGGCGGGCAGCATCCAAACTGTCTACAATTGAACAATAGTCTTCGATTCGACCATGGGAACCCTTGAGTAGACTCATCTCGAAATTCAAGAAGCCAACATCAAAAGGTGCGTTGTGGATCACCAATTCCGCGCCGTTGACGAAATCAAGAAAGGGCTGCCAAACATCTTTAAAAATGGGCTTATCTTGAAGAAATTCTCGGCTGATGCCGTGCACTTCCTGAGCCCCATCGTCAATTTCTCGCTCTGGATTGATGTATTGATGAAAGTGTTTGCGAGTCAATTTTCTATCGATGAGTTCTACACAACCTATCTCAATCACGCGATGGCCAAGTTCAACTTCAAGGCCGGTAGTTTCTGTATCAAGAACGATCTGCCGCATGTTATTCGTTTTCCAATTCATCAATGTTGCGATTTGCTAGCGCATCCGCAGTTTCATTACCGGGTTGACCATGATGGGCTTTTGCCCAATTGCCGGTACTCAATTGAAGGTACTCAATTCAAACTCACATCGTGAGTCGTAATCAATTGCTCACCGTTTCCAAAATTGTCACTATTTGATGTGTTCTTTTTTAACAGATGTCGCTAATTATTCTTCTGGGGGTACATCACGAGTAGAAATACCACGACCTGTCGCCGGTCTTGGTGGTGGAACCACTGACAAGCCACCAAACGCTCTGGCGCGTTGCCATACAGGCCTTACTTTAATCATCGAACCCACCTGTTTACGAGCAACGATCAAATAAATGCCGCCGAACGGCCAGTTAGCATTTCGACTGAGGCCCTGGGAGAAGTCTGGTAATTTCGACGTTGACCTCATAGTTGGCCAACCGTACAGGCAATATTGTGCCCTATCGATTTTGAAGTTCAGCAGGTTAAGCCAGTCCATCAATTTTCCGGGGGCAATAAACTTGCCGGTCCAAGGTGCTCTGTCTCGAATACGCCCCACGGGCTGGCATGCTCCCCAAAGACTCATCGGGTTGAATCCCACAATGACTAATTGGCCCATAGGCAGCGCTACCCGGGAGACCTCGCGCAGTAATTTTTGAGGTTCGCGATGAAACTCCAACAGGTGATGTAGCAAAACAACGTCGATACTATCTTCTGAAAATGGTAGATCCGTTGCTTCTGATGCCAGAGAATCGCCCGCCAAATGGGTACCCGCCACGCCATCAGTTAACTTCAACTTGTGCTGGATCACGCTACTGGAATAGAGCGGGCTTTCCTGGGGGCTCAATTGCAGCAGGTGATAGCCGAAAAAACCCGGTAACAATTGTTCCAGGACACACTCTTCGCTCGCCAAAACCTGTTGACCGAGCGGGGTAGCAAACCAATCTTTAACTTCTTGCATAATCTGTGAACGGGCTATTAGTAGTCTGCAATTGTTGCCATTATACTAAGACATAACTCGCAGTCGGCCCTGAATTTCCTATGTCATCACGTTTCAAGTTTAACACCATTCTATTATTAGTTGTCATGCTTACGGGCTGCCAGATGCCCGGCATACTCAACGAACTCGTCACCGCAGGTGATTCTCAAAGCGAATCGAAGGCTGATCTGGATCTGACAAAACTTGTCAGTGAAGAAATTGTCATCGCAGCGGCAATGCCGATCACTGAGGACGGCCAAGACGACCTGATAGAAAGGGACGACGACCCCCTGCCCCTTGAGCAAGATAAGCCTGAAGTGATGTCAGAAGCCCCCTCAGGCGACATCTGGGAGCGAATACGACAGGGCTTTGCGCTTGACCACCACATCGATGAACAAAGGGTTCAATCCGAGCTGAACTGGTATATCCGCCATCCTGACTACCTAGACCGTGTTGCTACCCGGGCAACCCGCTACATGCACCATATTGTGTCCGAGATCGAGTCTCGTGGATTGCCGATGGAATTAGCGTTACTGCCCATCGTCGAAAGTGCGTTCGACCCATTTGCCTATTCTCACGGTAGGGCCTCGGGTCTGTGGCAATTTATCCCTTCAACCGGGCGGCTCTATGGTCTCAAGATTGATCAGTGGTACGACGGCAGACGTGATGTTCCAGCGGCAACCGACGCGGCGCTAAATTACCTGTCGGACTCCCACAAATCTTTGAATGACGACTGGCTACTATCACTTGCTGCCTATAACTCCGGTGAGGGCAACGTTCGATACTCAATGCGTAAAAATACTCGGGCCGGCAAACCTGTGGATTTTTTCTCGTTAGGATTGCTCAGGGAAACTCGAGCTTATGTGCCACGTTTGTTGGCGAT
>Ga0222633_1000659_pt1 | contig 27172 bp, 24 predicted proteins | sample AntAcemetageno48_FD_179816 | JGI IMG/M metagenome (GOLD analysis project Ga0222633, IMG submission 179816) | Saline water microbial communities from Ace Lake, Antarctica - #48 | ecosystem: Environmental > Aquatic > Non-marine Saline and Alkaline > Saline | place: Antarctica: Ace Lake | collected...
TCCGGGGTGGCGCAATAGCGCTTTTCTGACAGATCATCACGCCAGCGATCCGGCATCGATAAATCAACGCTTGCCCCGAGGTCGTTACCGAATCATCAACAGCGTACCCAGTGAGGTCAAGTATGTTTTCGATATCCATCATCGGAGCATACCAGCACGCGCGCGCTAATTCAGGACCCACACAGTCTCAGGAACCGGTACCCCGTCCAGATTTATCTGTCCGCATCTGAGATCAGGCCGGCGCGCCAGCCAGACTCTGCTTAAGTGTTTTGGTACAGATATAGTAGTGGTAAGCACACCAGACATTTACCAGAATCGTTAGCGTCATTGCATAGCGAATACCATCAGTCCCATATTCAGGTGATAACAGGTCCGCTACGTACCCCGTGAGAATTGGTCCGAGCCCCAAACCTACCAGGTTCACAATAAAAAACAGGACCGCCGATGAAAGCGCTCTCATTCGTAGTCCAACCATGCCGTGTGTCATCGCGATACACGGCGCAAGGTAAAAACCACCAAAGAAAACCGGAACAAACCAGGAGAGCGCAGCCGCCATCCCACTATCCATCACAAGAAAAGTATTTACTGCAAATGGCACCGCGGCCAGTGTCGAGATGAGCGGTATCCAGATGTACCAGTTCTGGTTGTTGTGTCTATAGGCCAGTTTGTCAGATAACCAACCACCCGCAAACGTTCCAGCAAGACCGCCAATACCAGCAACGAGACCATAGACTTGACCAATCTCAAGGTTTGGCATGCCGTGTACACGACCAAGGAAGATGACCATGAAATTGCCGACGCCATAAGTCACAAATGCATGCAATGCACAGGCAAACGATAGGTGGCGAAAGGCTTTACGAGACCAAAGTAGCAACAAAACGTCTTTGAACGAGGTTTCCTTTTCTGCCTCTTCCCTCTCTTCAGAGAATCCCCGGGGTGGTTCTTTAACAGTCAGTTTCAGGAGCAGAGCCAATAAAATGCCGGGTAAGCCAACAACAACAAAAGCAATCCGCCAATCAAACCACTGCACCAGATAGGCGCCGCCGACAAAACCAATCAGAATTCCACCATAAACACCAAGCGAGTAGATGGATAAGGCAGTGGCTCTTTCGCTCACAGGAAACATGTCTGACACCATGGAATGAGCCGGCGGGCTACCACCGGCCTCACCAATTCCAACGCCGACGCGCGCTGCAAAAAGTTGCCAGAAGTTCTGCGCGAAACCGCAAAGCGCGGTAAACAGACTCCAGACAGTCAGGGAAACCGCGATGACATTACGACGATTGCCTTTGTCCGCGAAGCGCGCAATGGGAATACCAAATGCGCAGTAGATTGCCGCAAACGCGATACCCGATAACATCCCGTACTGGGTGAACGTTAAGTCAAGATCCTCAATAATGTACTCAGACAGGATGACAATGATTTGCCTGTCGACGAAGTTGAAGACGTAGACCATCGTAAGCACTGCCAGAGCATAGTAACGATAAGACTTGCTTTTGTAGGCTTGATCTTCAGGCGAACTGGTACTCTTCAAACGACGTCCTTGTCTGGTATGACCAGGTCTGGTGTGACCAGGTCTGGTGTGACCAGGTCTGGTATGACCGGGTCTGGTGTGACTGGATCTGGCGTGACCAGATCTAGTTCAGGAATTGTACTGTCTCGGAAACAGCGGCACGTTCAGTCCTGGCCTTATTGGCAGGCACATCCGGATCTTCAAAACCAAAGCTGATACCGAACAAAACCTTTACCTCTGGCGCCAGTCCAAATATATCTCGAACAAGATCCGGGTAGTCACGCAGGGAACCCTGGGCGCAAGAACCAATGCCATTAACACTCATCGCTAACATCAGGGTTTGGGCATACATGCCGACATCCGCGACGGTATGTTTACCAAACACATCGTCGATACAGAGAAACGCCACGTGGGGTGCATCAAACAGCTCATGATTGCGCATTGCCGCCCTGCCCCGCCCGGCACGGTCTTCCCACTCGATCCCCATCGCGCCATAAAGCGCACGGGCGCAGGCGCGTTTCCGGTCGCGCCAGACATCACCAACTCTGGCGTCACCCGGATGATCGGGGTTGGTGGCAACGTTGTTGGCTACTCGCTCAAGCAGTTCGGCACGGATTCGATCTCGCGTCGCACCGGAAGCAACACAAATTTGCCAGGGTTGAACGTTAGTACCCGAAGGCGACCATCGCGCAGTCTCAAAAACTTTCTGCATAAGCTCATCCGGGATTTGTTCAGGCAAAAAACCCCTGACTGAATGTCGCTCCCGAACGATGTGGTCAAATGTGGCAATCTCTTGCGCCGAGTATTGGTGCATCAACTTTTTATACCTGTTTACATTTGCTGGTTACACTTAAGGACGTTCAAAAACGCCCAGGAACCCTCATGAGTACTCACGAGAACCCGGGAGCGTTTTTGTTTGCCTACTTTAACGAGGCGCGAATCCTTAACGAGGCGCGAATCGCTGGCCGGCATCCACGCGAATGGTTGAACCATTCATCATTGGACATTCATAGATCGCTATCGCCATAGTGGCGAATTCATGGGGCTGACCCATTCGTTTAGGAAAAGCAGCATCCTTGGTTAGCTGCAGTGTACCTTCATCAGGAATACCGGCGGTGAGGCCTGTATCAAAAAGGCTCGGAGCAATTGTCATACAACGAATACCCAGCACGCCAAGATCTCTCGCCATGGTCAGCGTCATACCGGCAATTCCGGCTTTAGCTGCGGTATAGGACACCTGACCGATTTGGCCTTCGAATGCTGCAATTGAGGCTGTGTTGATCATCACACCCCTTTCACCATCGGCATTAGGCTCATTCTTTGCCATATGTTCCGCGGCAATACCGTTGATATTGAATGAGGCGATAAGGTTAAGGTCAATCACCCGGCGAAAATCATCGAGTGAATGACGTGTGCCATCCCTTTTAAGCGTTCGCTGTCCACCACCACCACCGGCCGTATTTACCACGAAATCCAGGCCGCCCATATCAGCTACGGCGCTGCCCATCACTTCTGCCATACCGTCGTAATCCATAACATTGCACGGGTAGAACTTGCCGCCTAATTCTTTTGCGACGGCCGCACCCTCGGAAGTTTCCAGATCAAGGATCGACAGCTGGCCGCCCTTTTCTGCAAACGAAGTCGCCGTTGCACGACACATGCCCGAAGCACCCCCGACAAAAATTGCCTTACTACCCGAAATTTCCATGCTAAATCCTTGCTTAAATTAATGGTTGGCAGGCATCGCCCGCATCACGAAGAAAGAGGGACTCTATGTTTTTCGGCAAGCATGTTCAAGCATCTAACCGAGTGATTCGCTACGGGAATTGAAGTCTATTAAGAACTAGTCCCGAGGCGGGCCGCCGGGTCTCCCGGGGTGTTGGGGTTGCGGACCGCGCGGACCTTTATCCGGACGCATCATCATGGCAAAGACCTGGCTACGTTCTTCTGGCGCAAGGTATTTCAGATTTTCTACCATCTGTTCGTGCATGGATTCCTGCAGTTCAGCCGAGACTCGGCGGACTTCTGCCAGCCTCGCGACCACGTCTGCTTCGACATACTCGTCCCTGGTGATCGCTGATCGAAGTTGATCCTGCGCTTCTCTCAGTGCTCTGCGAACCGGTCGGGATTCCTGCATGTGCTCACGCATGGATGATCGCAATTTACTGCGTGTCTCTTCGCTGACTTCCTGCGTCATCCATTCAAAGTGGGCTCGACCCGGCGGCATGCCAAACAGGTGACGGCCGACAACAACACCGACAAAGACCAGGTTCAGGCCAATCGACAGAATCAGCAGAGTGATCAGCAGTATCTTTTTATTCATGGTTATTCATAGCTCCGTCAATCATAGCTCCGTCAATCATAGCTCCGTCAATCATAGCTCCGTTCCTCACTGGCCGCGGCGGTAAAAGCCAGCAAACTCAACTCTTCATCAGATGATAGTTCATAGGTGTTGTTGTCGGTCAGCGTGAGCCCAATGGCAACGCCGAGCAGCAACGGCATACAGGCCGCCAGCGTCGGACGCCACAACGTGTGGGCAAGATCGTCGACATCCGGCAGAATCCAGTTCAGTAATTGTTCCAGCAGCCCCGGTTTCAGCGCTGAAAGGATACCCTTCTCAATCCGCTGCACTGAGCGTTTGTGGTCAGGCAACTCAAACAATGCCAGATGCTCATCCAGTGCTGCTTCCTTATCCAGCAATGACAAGGCATCGGTTGAAGAGCGCGAGAACTCCAGCGCCTCGGCGCGTTCATCACCCGGCCACTGCTGCGGATCTGCCCCATAGCTTTCGACGATCAGCGTGAATCGTTCCAGGTTCATTTCAATTCCTCCGCCAGTATCTGTTTCAGTTTGCTTCTGCCTCGTCGCAGCAGAGACTCCAGCGCGTCAACGGACAACGCCAAGATATGAGCAGCATCCTGTTGACTAAAGTTCTGGTAGTGGCAAAGAACGATGGCGCTGCGCTGTCTTTCGGGCAGGGCCATTAACGCTTTATGCACAACGGCTGCACGAATACTGAGTTCGTAGTCTGTGCCAGGACTGTCCTGACTGCTCTGACTATCCGATGGTGCGGGTAGCTGTTTTTCTTCCTGTTGCCGTCTTCGAAAATAATCGATACAGAGATTGTGTGCGATCCGGTGCAACCAGGTCGTGAGTTTTACCCTGTCAGGGTCGAACCGGTCTCGTGACGTCCAGAATCGAATAAACGTTTCCTGGGCGATATCTTCCGCCTCCATACTGTTACTGGTCATGCGCCTGACATAATTGAAGATGCGCTGAGTATGCAGGTCGAGGATCTGCCGGAAAGCAGACTCGCTTCCGGCAAGTACCTGTTCAATGATTCGTCGATCATCTTCCTCAACCATGGATCGTGCTCAATCAGGAATCACCGTGCGGACCACCTCTCGCACCAGGACCGCCCGGACCATGCCTGCCACCATGGGGCGGTTTGGCATTGCTCAATTCTTCCTCCGTCAGATAACCGTCATGGTTTGCATCGATACGATTAAACGCTGCTGCCTGCGCTTCTTCCCGGGTCACCGAGCCGTCACCATCGGTGTCAGCGTCCTTAAAGAAGGAGTGCACTCGAACCGTCATCTCTGCCTGCCGTTGCGCCATTTCGGTTTGGCGCTCAGCGATCTGCTGGTTGATTTCCTCCAGAGTGACCGCGCCATCGTTATTGACATCCATATGCTCCATCATGCCCCGATCCCGTGGCGGGTGAAATTCCGCGGCACTAATCATTCCGTCGCCGTCGGTATCAAGTTTTTCCATCATCCGATCCATTGGCTTGCCAACGGCAGTCGCTGCGCTACCAGCAAGCAATATCAACGCAATTGTTTTCGCTAAGTTGTTCATCACAATTCCTTATCAGTATTTAGCCTTTATTGGCTTTAGACAGGCGGTGAATGTGTTCACCTTACAACGATATACGGATGAGCAATGAAAACCCGTCGCAATACCGTCAAGTATTTTGTTTCCTGGAAACGAACCACAATCGGTTGGAGCCGTTGAAGAAGGCTGGCAAGTTGGTTATCGTTCCGGCCTTTCACACGGTCGTTGATACTTTTGAAAAGCCCATGGCTATTATTATTCGGCGTATGGATGCTCTACGCATCCTTCGGCCTGATCGCCACCAGCCTTGCGCCACTCGCATCCCTGGTGATCATTGATCTGGGCATGACGCACGCCGAAATGGGTCTCGCCATGGGGGCCTGGCAATTTGTCTACATCTTCTCTGCCGTACCCTCTGGCATTCTCCTGGACCGGATTGGTGCCCGGCACGCGCTCGCTATCGCCGGTATTGTGGTGGGACTTTCTGCCCTGGCCAGGGTATTCGCTGATGATGCAACCGGCCTGATTCTTGCCGTTATGCTATTCGGGGTCGGTGGGCCGATTGTCTCGGCAGGTGCATCCAAGGTTGTTATCCTGTCCTTCACCGGTTCTTCTCGGGGCCTGGCCATGGGTATCTATATGACAGGCCCGGCCATCGGCAGCATTATCTCCCTGACAACGACGCATTCGATCCTATTGCCATTATTCGACAATTCATGGCGTTCGATACTCTCACTGTGGGCGGGCATCGCTTTCCTGTCTGCTTTTTTCTGGTTCGTTCTGGCAACGGTGGCCAGTTCAACAGCGACAGGCAAACAAACCGGACCACACGTTTCACAAATACGGGTCATTGGAGAACTGATAACACGACCTGCGGTTGTTATCGTGTTGCTCATGAGCATCAGTGTGATGATGTTTAATCATGGATTGAATAACTGGCTACCAGAATTGCTTCAATCTCACGGTTTATCCGCGGTGCACGCCGGTTACTGGGCTGCTGTCCCGACGGCAATTGGCATCATCGGCTCGCTGATTATTCCCAGACTTGCCACACCGGAGTGGCGGTTCAAGATCCTGATTGGACTAAGCCTGGCCGCCTTCAGCGCCAGCTTAATGCTTCGTTTAACCGAGCCGACTTCGCTCATGACGGGACTACTCCTGCAGGGAGTAGCCAATAGCAGCCTGGTTACAGTGCTGATTCTTACGCTGCTGGAATTACCGGAAGTCAAGGAACGCCACGCAGGAGTAGCAAGTGGTATGTTTTTCTCAGCATCTCAGCTGGGGGGTGTTCTGGGACCGTTCACACTGGGCTACCTTTACAGTCCGGAACTTGGGTTTTCGAACGGATTAACCTTGCTCACGGCTATTTCGCTGACCATCCTCGGTGGTTCCATACTGCTTCAGTATCGATTACGCAGAGAGGCTTCTGCGAAAATTTAAACCTTGGGCTCGGTGCAGGCGCTCAGTGCAGGCAGCTTCCCGATAATGGCTAGTCCCCTATCTATGCCGCTGGTTTCAACCTGGCGCCAGAGACAAATCAGGGTTAGCGCAAGCTCACGATCACACCGTCGCGAATCGTTCACGTAACAGGTTTTTCTGCACCTTGCCCATCGCATTGCGCGGCAGGGCGTCGATGACTTCTACGCGTTTAGGCACCTTGAAGTTGGCCAGTTGGGTCCTGCAGTGAGAAATGACTTGTTCTGCGCTGGGTGGGCTACCGCTTGCAATAATCACGGCAACAACTGCTTCTCCGAAGTCCGCATCGGGAACGCCTATGACAGCTGACTCATTAATGCCTTCAATGTCATCAATGACGAGCTCTATCTCCTTTGGATAAACATTAAGACCGCCGCTGATAATCATGTCTTTGGCGCGACCAACGATGGAGACATAGCCATCCGGATCGATCGTGGCTTTGTCACCCGTATTGAAGAAACCATCAAAGGTGAAATCCTCGGCGGTTTTTTCAGGCATGTGCCAGTAACCGGGGAAGACATTGGGGCCTTTTACCTGCAAATTGCCGGTATCACCTTCAGCCAGGTCACGACCGGAATCATCGACTATACGAACGGTCACGCCGGGCAGCGGCGGACCCACAGTACCTGCGCGTCGCTCGCCTTTAAGCGGATTGGAGGTGTTCATTCCTGTCTCGGTCATACCATAGCGCTCAAGGATGGTATGTCCGGTTCGAGAACTGAATTCGACAAAGGTCTCAGATAACAAAGGCGCGGAACCTGATACAAACAAGCGCATGTTCCAGCAACATTCAGCATCGAATTCCGGGTTTGCCAGCAACCGGGTGTAGTAAGTTGGAACCCCCATCATGACCGTACAATCGGGTAATGCTGCAATGGCTGCTTTATCGGTAAAACGGCTGTGCCATACCATGCTCGCCCCACTCATCAACACGCAGCCGAGGCCGACGAATAATCCATGCACGTGATAGATCGGCAACATGTGCAGCAGCCGGTCGGCAGCTGAAAAACCCCAGGCGTCGACCAGCGTTTCGGCATTTTTACGCAGGTTATCGTGGCTCAGCATAATGCCCTTTGGTTGCCCTGTCGTACCTGATGAGTAAAGCAGCGCAGCCATGTCTGCACCTTTGCACCGGATCACATCCGCTTGCGCACTGGCGTCTTTCGCCTGCTGCATCAAGGTGCCGCGACCATCGGCATCAAGCGTCAGCAGCGCTTTTACCCCTTTTGTCGGAAGCACAGATTCAATGGTAGCAAGCGCGTCACTGGCGCAGATCACAATGGTGGGCTCTGCATTCCCGAGAAAGTACGAGAGTTCTGATGCCGTGTAAGCGGTATTTAGCGGGTGGTACACCAGTCCGGCGCGCAGGCAGGCTAAATAGAGAAATAGATTCTCGACTGATTTTTCAACCTGCACAGTGATCCGGTCACCAGGAATCGCGCCGAGTTTTAAGAGGCTGTTGGCGATTCGAGCAGAAGCCTCCTGCGCTTCTCTATAGGTTACGTTCCGGCCATCGGCATCAACCAGCAACTGCGTATCCAGGTCGCTCGGAAAGTGCTGTTGGAAATGCGCATACATGTTCGCGTTAGCCGCCATACCGCTGTGGTCCCTGCGTGGAAAAGAGTGGCGTGATTTACGCACGCTGATCATTATCGTTCAAGCTGCACCGCGCTTTCCTCCCCGGCAGCCAGGCCTGATTTACATCATGAAAGGACGCTAAGACCTTATAAGATCATGGTGTCTGAACGTTAATATTATTTGGGTACCGCGTTATGACAAATCTATCGTAACGAGCAACCGCGTATTTTGACCCTGAAATCCACCAGGCCCTGAAATTAGAGGCCGGTGTTTACCATAGCCCGGTATTTATTAACGCCTAATATTGGCTAAAAAATATGCTACAAGTTCACATCGACTGCCGCTGCGCATTGATTAGCAATCTCGCGCGCTTTCTCGACGCTATCAGCCGTCGCCAGTACGACGCCCATTCTCCGGCGTCCGGACACTTCAGGCTTACCAAACAGGCGCAGTTGCGTGTTGGGTAAAGACAGTACGTTTTCCAGATTTCCAAACTGAACATTTTTACTTTCTCCCGAGACCAGAATGACACTCGAAGCACTGGGCCCCCGTTGGTTTATCTGCGGTATCGGTAAATCGAGAATGGCCCGGGCGTGCAGCGCAAACTCGGAAAGGTCCTGTGACACCAGTGTCACCAAACCGGTGTCGTGCGGCCGCGGAGAAACTTCGCTGAAGATCACTTCGTCACCCTTGATAAAAAGCTCCACACCAAACAGCCCCTTGCCGCCAAGAGCAGCAGTGACCTGCTCTGCCATCGCCTGTGATGCCTGCAATGCTCCTTCGCTCATTGCCTGCGGTTGCCAGCTTTCCTGATAGTCGCCGCCTTCCTGTCGATGACCAATAGGTGCACAAAATGAAGTGCCATCCCGGTGCCGGACGGTGAGCAGTGTGATCTCGAAATCAAAGTCGACAAATCCTTCAATGATGACCTTACCCTTACCTGCACGCCCACCTTCCTGCGCATAATCCCAGGCATCATTGATTTCCGTCTTGTCCCGCACCAGGGATTGCCCTTTCCCTGAGGAACTCATGATGGGTTTTATGATGCAAGGCAGGCCGATCTTGCCGATGGCATCCAGGTATTCCTGTTTGGTTTGGGCAAATTCATAGGCGCTGGTTTTAAGGCCAAGTTCTTCAGCTGCAAGTCGACGGATGCCTTCCCGGTTCATGGTTAACTGAGCGGCCTTGGCCGTCGGGATGACGGTGAATCCTTCATTTTCAAGCTCAGCCAACGTGTCGGTCGCTATGGCTTCGATCTCCGGCACAATCAGGTCCGGTTTTTCCGCCTCAATCACAGCTCTCAATGCCGCACCGTCCAGCATGCTAATGACATGTGACCGATGAGCAACCTGCATGGCCGGCGCATTCTCGTATCGATCAACTGCGATGACTTCGACACCCAGACGCTGAAGTTCGATCGCAACTTCTTTACCCAATTCTCCCGATCCACAAAGCAGCACTTTCTTTGCGCGCGGGCTTAGCGGTGTACCAATGGTCACTGACATAAGGTGTATATTCTGTTTTTATTAGAGAGCTAGCATGTTATCAAGCCGCCTGACCACACGCACCCCAACCGATGTTTGTATAATCAATTTCTCGCACCACTTATCCACAGTATCCCGGAGCTAACTATGACCAACCTGCTTTACATCAACGCATCCCCAAGAGGTGAGGTCTCTGCCGCAAACCAGGCAGCTCACATTTTCACAGAAGCTCTTCCCAAAACTGTAAAGGTCAACCGACTTGATTTGTTTGATGCAACGTTGCCAGAAGTCACGCTGGAGATAACTGCTGCAAAAATGAAGTTCGCCATGGGGCTCGAGCTTGACGATGAAGAAGCCCGGCAATGGTCCGCCATCACAAACCTGGTCAGCCAGTTTGTAACAGCTGATCGTTATCTGTTTGCTATCCCCATGTGGAATTTCAGCATTCCCTATAAACTGAAGCAGTACATTGACCTGGTGACCCACCCGGGGCTCACCTTCACGAGCGACGAGAACGGGCCGAAGGGGCTTGCGTCAGGCCCTGCAACGTTGATCTATTCGCGCGGTGGTGACTACAGTCCGAAAGATGGCAAACCTGATCCATTCGACTTCCAGACACCCTACATGAATGCATGGACCCGGTTGGTTGGCCTGGCCCCGGTTTCAGAAGTTCTGGTACAAAAATCAATGGCAGGCCCTGAGGTGCTGAAGGCAACACTCGACGCGCAAAGGAGCCGGCTTGTCGCTCTGGCCGAAGAACCGGGATAACCGATTACAAGGCGCCGCTAACGTCTTTAAGATTCCTGGACAGAAATACGAGTAATTTTTGCCAGGCATCCTCGCTTTGAATCTCACGATAACGATCAGGCGTCGGGAAATTCTGGAAAGCATGTCCTGCCCCGTCGTAACGATGAAAGGTGTATTCGATACCAGCCTCCCGTAGTGCTTTTTCGTAGTCATCCACATCCTCCGGTGTCGGATTCTGGTCTTCATTGCCGAAGAAACCGATGACCGGACAACTGATCTGGCTCACCCGCTCGATAGCAGGCGGAAAGCCTTCACCAAGTGCCAGCTTGATTCTTCCTCCATAAAACAAGGCGCAAGCGGCAAGACCCTGCAGATGGCAGGCACCCAGCCAGGCTACCCGGCCACCCCAGCAGTGTCCGACTATTCCGATTCTGGTGCTATCGACATCATTCCTGTCATTCAGCAGTTGACGCGTCGCCTTCAGGTCAGAGACAGTCCAGTCATCTCTGGTTGCTTTGGCCTTTACCATCATATCTTCGTCTTTGGGCCACCAGTGGAATATGAATGGCACAGCAACAACGTATCCTGCTGATGCTATGCGAGCCGCGGTGACCAGCGTGAATTCATCATTTTCAATACCCGTATGGCCGACAGGAATGTGCTGCGCCAGGATGACGGCTGGATGACGCCTCTTCTCCCCGGGTTTGAAGATGAAGATCTCCATAGCGCTGCCATTAACATCAACCGTTTCAATTTCGTATTCCATGACAAACCGGCTCCGCGTTATTCTCTGTTTCAGCCAATAATGGTTTCGCCGTTTTCAGCCACCACGGTGTTCTCGATGTAACCCAATTTTTCGATCTCGACACGAACAACATCACCCACTTTCATAAATGAGGGCGGCTTCATGGCAACGCCAACGCCGCTTGGAGTACCCATAAACAGGACATCACCAACATCCAGCGTGAAAGACTGACTGAGATGGGCAATTGCATCGAAGCAGTTGAAGATCAGGTGTTTTGTGCTGGAATTCTGACGCTCTTCACCATTGACCGTGCACAGGATATCAAGATCATGGGGGTCACCAACTTCATCCGGTGTTACAAGCCATGGGCCCATCGGTCCATGTGTGTCGAACGATTTGCCAATCTGGAACGTGGGTACACGCATCTGCCAGTCACGCACGCTGACATCGTTGCCGCAGAAATAGCCGCCGATCACCTCATGAGCACGTTCAGCAGGAACATGCTTGCAACGTTTACTGATGACCAGGCAAAGCTCAGCCTCATAATCGAGCTGATCCGAAACCACAGGCAGGTTGATGTCAGCATAGGGGCCGTTAGCGCAGTTTCGTTGTTTGTTGAACCACATCTGGAACTCAGGTGCTTTAAAACCCGTTTCTGCGATGTGATCACCGTAGTTAAGACCAATGGCGAGTATTTTCCCAGGCAGTGGCACGGGTGCATACAACGTAACAGAGGATACGGGTATTCCCGACTTACCGCTTGTCGCTGCCTCAATGGCATCGTTATCAATACCTGCCTCAAGCAGAGACATCATGTCTCCCTCAATTCCACTATCTCTTAGTGACAGGATTTCGGCATCGCGCACGAGACCGACTCTCGGTGTCGCGTCGTCAATCGTCGAATAGGTGGCCAGTTTCATCGCATCTTCTCCTTCTTGCTGTTTAATATTGGCAGTTTAGTTCTTATCCCGCCATATCCCGACATCAACGGCTACCCAAACTAAGCCAGCCCATAGACGGGTACGCCAAATCAAAAATTTAGGTAGTGCTCTGTCATATCTATAGGCATTATTAATGAAAGTGCAACCAATCCCTGGAATTACTCCCACGATACAAACAAGCCCCACGGGCACCTATTACTCTCAGAGGCAAAAAAAATGGTTAAAGCTGAAATCATAGAACGCCAGAAGGAAATCTCGAAGACGCCCGCGCTGGAAAGAATCGCGGCGATGAAGGAATCACTTGTGGCGGCAGGCGATGAGGCCCAGCAGCTTCGACATCTACCCGCGTGGGCCTCCAAAGAGATGTCGGACCAGGGTCTCTACCGTTACGCCCTGCCCACGGAGCTTGGTGGTGAGAATCTTCGGGCCCGCGAACAGATCGAAATCATTGAAGCCGTTTCCGCTATCGACGGCTCGGTCGGCTGGTGCACACAGATCTCTTCCGAGATCAACGCGCTGGTGATCCGTCGTATGGACCCAGCGCTGGCAGACACAATCTTCGATGACTGGGATGCCCTCGTGTGTTCAGGACACGGGCCCGCCAACGGCCCTAACCCCGGGCGAGGTGCCCAACGCGATGGTGACGGTTGGCGGTTGAACTACCAGGGCTCATTTGCAAGTGGCTGTCAGAACGCGAACTGGAACTATCTGATGGGCGCGATGACCATCGACGAGACCACAGGTCAGCCCGCGCAGGCGTCCTTCATGGTGCCGCGCGGCGAATTCGAGATTATAGACACCTGGGACACTGCTGGAATGCGGGGGTCCGGCAGTCACGATGTAAGAATGACGGATTGCTATGTACCGCCTGAACATCTGCTTCCTTTCAGATCCCTGGCACCGAGCGAGATCTGGGAAAACCCGACGTTCAGAAACCCCACCCATGCGGTCTATAACAAAGCCGCGGTGGCGCTTGGCGTCTGTCGCGGGGCGATCGATACCTTTATAGAACTGGCACAGGAGAAAACACCCTGGGGTTCTGTCTCGACGCTTAAGGACCAACCCCAGATTCAATACCGGATTGGTGAAGCCCAGGCAACGCTGCTGGCCGCCCGATCCTTTGTTATGGAAACCCAGGATCGTCTGGAAGAGCATCTTGGGCCACTTCCTGAAAATGGTGGGCGGCTATCGCCAGACTGGGAATATTTCTGGCCTGCGCTGCTGGCTTGTGCACATGCTGCGCAATCTGCCAGAAAAGTTGTCGGCATGATCAATAACACGGCAGGTACCACCGGAAGCAGAATGGACAGCCCTCTCGAGCGTCAGCTGCGGGATGCACAACAAGCCGCAAATCATGCACTCATCTCATACAGGCACTACGAAGAGTTGGGAAAAACGTTCGTTGGGTACGAGCCACAGGCTGGTTATATGGAACTCTCCCGCGCATGATGCGTCAGCACAACCAACCGCACTTATCGCAAACGGACATCACGTGACGAAATATTGCTCAACGGCCAGAGAAGCGATTGAAAACATAAAAAGTGGCGAGAATATTTGGTCCCACTCGATGGCCGCGACGCCAAAGAGGTTGCTGGCCGCCCTGGCAGATTATGCACCGGGAAACCTGCGCGCCGTTAATATCCTGCAGCTACACCTTGAACAATCGCAAGTACTTTGTCGTCCCGAACTGGAGGGACACATCCGCAACCGGGTCTTCTTTGCCGGAAAGGAGACACGTCAACTCATCAATGAAGGACGAGCAGACTACGTTCCTATTTTCCTCTCTGAAATCCCGAAATTGTTCCGTTCAGGTATGCAAAAGCTTGACGTGGCGATGATCCAGGTTTCAAGCCCGGATCAACACGGCAACTGTTCCCTCGGCGTGTCCGTTGAAGCCACAAAATCTGCCTGCGATGTTGCCGATAGAATAATCGCCCACATCAACCCGTCAATGCCAAGAACGCATGGCGAGAGCTTTATCGCGCTCAAGGATATTGACTACGCCTATACGGAAGATGTCCCTCTCACAAGCCTGCCACGAGGAATCACGACTCCCGTGCAACAGAAGATCGGGGAACTGGTTGCAAGCCTGATCAATGACGGTGATTGTCTGCAGATGGGCATCGGTGCAATCCCGGATGCTGCACTGGCTAACCTGCATCATCTTAAGCATCTCGGTGTACACACAGAGATGTTTTCGGATGGGCTTCTGCCCCTTCTCGAATCCGGTTGCGTTGATAACTCGCAAAAAGCGGTTCGTCGGGGGAGAACTGTAACCGGCTTTACGATTGGCAGTTCAAAAGTCTACGAATTCGTTAACGACAACCCAACCGTTTTATTCCTGGATATAGAATACGTCAACAACCCGATGGTGATTAGTCGAAACAGGCAGGTGACGTCAATTAACAGCGCACTGCAAATTGATCTTGGTGGCCAGGTAGTGGCTGACTCAATCGGTAACCAGATCTATTCCGGCGTTGGCGGACAGGTTGATTTTGTGATGGGCTCTCATTTTTCCGAGAACGGAAAATCGATCATTGCGTTTCCCAGCACCGCCGCGGGCGGCAAATTATCACGACTTGTCAGCACACTCACCCCCGGTGCCGGCGTTGTCACCAGCCGTGCCAACGTTGACTACATCATCACCGAGTATGGTATTGCACGGCTGCGCGGGCGCTCCCTGACCGAACGTGCCAGAGACCTGATCGCTATCGCGCATCCAGACTTCCGGGAATCTCTTGCCCGCGAGGCCAGGGACATCTTCAGGGTTCGTATCCAGTCTTCCTGACGATGAATAGTGCGTCATCAACACTGAAATAAGGCGCACTTTACGTGTCTTTCATCGCTTATCCTGACGTCTCACCCGAACAACCTCACAGATCATGAGCACGCCAGCGGCAGATCGCACGCAACAAATGCTGACAGCACCGCCCTTGCCTCTCCTGTTGAAGTTGGCAAGCCCGAATGCTGCAGCATTTTTAGTACAGTCAACGGTGAACATGACCGAAGTCTGGTACGTTGGACGATTGGGCAAGGTGTCCCTGGCTGCAATGGCATTGATGTTCCCCCTGTTGATGCTGGTCCAGATGCTGGCCAATGGCGCAATGGGCGGGGGTGTTACCGGCGCAATCGCCAGAGCCATGGGAGCCCACGACACAGACACCGCAGAGAGACTGATCTGGCACGCACTGACCATTGCGCTGGTCGCCGGGTTTGGCTTTTTCGTATTAATGTTACTTGCACTGGAACCCTTGCTCCGTCTGATGAGCGAGGACCCCGCTGTGCTGAGACAAGCACGCCTCTATGCACTCATTTTGTTCAGCGGATGCACACTGATCTGGAGTACTGCGCTACTGAACGCTGTCTATCGAGGCATGGGGAACATGAAGTTTCCCGCATTACTGATGTTTCTTGGCGCGTTTATCCAGATTCCGCTTTCCGGCACACTGGTGCTTGGCTGGTTTGGTATACCGAGCCTCGGCATCGCCGGCGCTGCAGTTTCAGTGATCACGGTGGCTGCTTTTAGCAGCGTCCTGTTGATCCGGGGTTTGCTGAGTGAACAATCTCCGCTGAGACTTCGCTGGTCCGCCCGACAATTAGGAAAACCCCTGTTCGCCACGATACTTCGGGTAGGATTACCGTCCGCAGTCTCTCCCATACTGACCGTCAGCACACTCAGCGGTCTCAACATTCTTGTCGGTTCATTCGGCGTGGCGGCGCTTGCCGGTTACGGTATCGGTTCCAGGATTGAATTTCTTATCATACCGCTGGTTTTCGGACTGGGTATTTCAATGAACGCACTCATCGGCGTCAATCTGGGCGCCGGTCAAATTGATCGTGCCATCCACATCGGCTGGGTCGGCGCAAGCGCAGCTGCTTTGTTCACAGGTATCGGCGGTTTCGCGGTAGCACTTTGGCCGGAGGCCTGGGCATCGTTGTTTACCGATGATCCACAGACGTTGACATCCGCAAAGGGATACCTGCAATTCGTGGGTCCATTCTTCGCTCTCCAGGGACTCGGTATATCGCTGTTCTTTGCCTCGCAGGGTGCAGGTCGTATGACCTGGCCCCTGATTGCGGCGGCTGCACGCTTACTGATCGCCATAGGCGGTGGTGCTGTGTTGCTATACGGTTTCAGCGCTTCACTGAACATGATCTACCTGGCCAGTGGCTTTGGCATGCTGGCTAACGGCGTCATCACTGCCGGCGCACTGAAACTGGGTATGTGGCAGCGTTGAAAGCCAGAAGTTGACGTTAACGTAAACGTTAGACTAAGCTTTATGCCCCATGAGCAGCCAATATTCCATACGCGAGTTATCACAGGAGTTCGATGTCACCACCCGAACCCTGCGCTTTTATGAGGAGAAAGGGCTGTTGTCGCCCTCTCGATCCGGCCAGAACAGAACCTACTCAGCGGCTGACCGGGCCCGGCTGATTCTGATCCTTCGCGGTAAAATGCTGGGACTATCCCTTGAGCAAAGCTCGGATCTGATCGCCATGTATGACCCGGCGTCCAACAACAAAAAGCAGCTTGAAACCCTGATCGAAAAGATTCAATCACGACGACATCAGCTCGAAGCCCAGAAGCAGGAACTCGAACGTATGATTGTTGACCTTGAGACATGGGAAGAACGAACTCGGGCTGCAATGGACGGGAAAGAAAAAGCAAAAAAAACTAACTAATAGCTCCACTCACAAAATTCGTTGGGGAGAATTTTCATGAATACCTCTTATGCCATGCTCGATCACGGCCTGGGTGAAGACCTGGATATGTTGCGCGACCTGGTCTACAAATTCGCCCGGACCGAAATTGCACCACGCGCGGCCGAGATAGATAAAAGTAACGAGTTTCCCGCTGACCTCTGGCAGAAGATGGGTGATCTGGGCATTCTCGGTATCACCGTTGCAGAGGAATTCGGTGGCAGCAATATGGGTTACCTGGCCCATGTTATTGCGATGGAAGAAATCAGCCGCGCTTCAGCATCGGTTGGCCTGTCGTACGGCGCCCACTCCAATCTTTGCGTGAACCAAATTCACAAGAATGGCTCTGCAGAACAAAAAACAAAGTATTTACCCAGGTTGTGCTCCGGTGAACATGTCGGCGCCCTCGCCATGTCCGAACCGGGTGCCGGCTCTGATGTTGTCAGCATGAAACTTAAAGCCGAGAAGAAAGGCGACGTCTATGTCCTGAACGGTAACAAGATGTGGATCACAAACGGACCAGACGCAGACACCTACGTTATTTATGCCAAGACCGACAGCAATGCCGGGTCCCGGGGTATGACAGCCTTCATCGTTGAACGCGGGTTCCCTGGATTCTCCCGGTCACCAAAGCTCGACAAGCTGGGTATGCGTGGTTCCAACACCTGCGAACTGGTGTTTGAAGATTGCGAAGTCCCCGCGGTCAACATTCTTGGTCGCGAAAGCGAAGGTGTTCGCGTTCTGATGTCGGGTCTCGATTTCGAGCGAACCGTTCTATCGGGCGGTCCTGTCGGCATCATGCAGGCCTGCATGGATATTGTTGTACCTTATGTTCATGACCGTAAGCAGTTTGGCCAGGCGATCGGCGAGTTCCAGTTGATGCAGGGTAAGCTTGCCGACATGTACACCGTGCTGAATGCATGCCGGGCCTATCTGTACGCGGTCGCACGAGCCTGCGATCGAGGTCTCGAGAGCCGAAAAGATGCAGCCGCCGTCATCTTGTACACGGCCGAGCAGGCAACACAATGTGCACTGCAGGCTATTCAGGCACTGGGGGGTAATGGCTACATCAATGACTACGATACCGGTCGTCTGCTTCGCGATGCGAAGCTTTATGAGATTGGGGCGGGCACGTCGGAAATACGTCGTATGTTGATTGGTCGCGAACTTTTTTCCGAGGCGGGCTAAGCCATGAGCGTCATCAAGACAGAACTTAACTCTCGCTCCCTGGACTTTATTGACAATGCAGCGCATATGCAGAGCCTGGTAGACGACCTGCATTCCCAGGTGGAAAGAATCAAACAGGGCGGCGGTACACGCTACCAGGAACGACACGTGTCCCGGGGTAAACTGCTCCCTCGCGACCGGATTGACGCACTGATAGATCCGGGCTCTCCCTTTCTCGAATTTTCACAGCTTGCTGCGCACAATATGTACGGCAAAGATGACGTGCCAGCCGCAGGGATTATCACCGGCATCGGTCGAGTGAACGGTCAGGAGTGTGTCATTGTCGTTAACGACGCGACGGTTAAAGGCGGTACCTATTTCCCCGTGACCGTGAAAAAGCACCTTCGCGCACAGGACATCGCGCAGGAAAATAACCTGCCCTGCATCTACCTGGTGGATTCCGGCGGCGCCAATCTGCCGAACCAGGATGAAGTCTTTCCCGACCGGCACCACTTTGGCCGGATCTTTTACAACCAGGCCAACATGTCAGCACAGAACATTCCACAGATCGCGGTGGTGATGGGGTCTTGTACTGCCGGTGGTGCCTATGTACCTGCCATGGCTGACGAATCCATTATCGTGAAGAACCAGGGCACGATATTTCTAGCAGGGCCTCCCCTGGTCAGGATGGCGACGGGTGAAGAAGTGACTGCCGAAGAACTTGGTGGTGCCGACGTCCATTCAAGAGAATCCGGCGTCACCGACCACTACGCCAGAAACGATCAACATGCACTGCAACTGGCCAGGAATGCGGTCGGCCGACTGAATCGGGTAAAACCCGTATCACTGGATGTGAAAGAGAGCCTCGAACCTTTGTACCCGGCCAGTGACCTGAACGGCATCGTGCCGAAGAATGTACGCCAACCTTATGATGTTCGAGAGATCATCGCGCGCGTCTTTGACGGCTCTGAGTTCGATGAATTCAAAGCCCTTTATGGCACAACGTTGGTATGCGGCTTCGCCAGACTATACGGCTATCCCGTTGGCATCGTTGCAAACAACGGGGTGTTGTTCAGTGAATCTGCACAAAAGGGCGCGCACTTTATAGAACTGTGTGCACAACGAAAAATCCCGCTGATCTTCCTGCAGAACATTACCGGCTTCATGGTCGGTCAGCAGTATGAAGCTGGCGGCATTGCCAAGCATGGTGCCAAGATGGTGACTGCGGTGGCCTGCGCGAAGGTACCCAAACTTACGCTCATCATCGGCAACTCATACGGTGCCGGTAACTACGGGATGTGCGGTCGGGCCTATGACCCGAATTTCCTGTTCATGTGGCCCAATGCCCGTATTTCAGTCATGGGGGGTGAGCAGGCCGCCGGTGTTCTCGCCCAGGTAAGACGAACGCAAATCGAGAATGCCGGCGACGAATGGGCGATTGAGGATGAACAGGCATTCAAACAACCGATCATCGACAACTTTGATACCGAAGGGCATCCCTACTACGCCAGTGCACGACTCTGGGATGACGGCGTAATAGATCCGACAGACACAAGGCGAGTACTGGGTCTTGCTCTGTCCGCCTCACTTAACAAGCCAATCGCTGAAACGCGGTTCGGCGTCTTCAGGATGTAGCTGATGTTCCAGAAAATACTGATTGCCAACCGGGGTGAAATCGCCTGCCGCGTTATTCGTACTGCGAAAAAACTTGGCATTAGAACCGTGGCAGTCTATTCAGACGCCGATTCAAATGCCCTGCACGTAAAGATGGCTGATGAGGCCGTGCATATTGGCGGCTCTGCACCCGCACAGTCCTACCTGTTAATGGAAAGGATTATTGACGCTGCAAAGAAAACTGGCAGTGAGGCGATTCATCCTGGCTACGGTTTCCTGTCGGAAAATTCAATATTCTGTCAGCTCTGCGCAACCAGCAATATCGTTTTCATCGGCCCGCCCGTGGGCGCCATTGAAACCATGGGTTCCAAATCTGCCGCGAAACAAATGATGCAAAAAGCAGACGTGCCTTTACTGCCGGGATATCACGGCGCAGAACAGGACCCTGACCTGTTAAGAGACGCAGCCAAAGAGATTGGCTACCCGGTGTTACTGAAAGCAGTATCCGGTGGTGGCGGAAAAGGCATGCGACAAGTCCATAGCCCGGAAGACTTTGATGCGGCGCTTGCGGCCGCAAAGCGGGAAGCACTGTCAGCGTTCGGCGACGATGACATGCTTGTGGAAAAGTATCTTGAACAACCCCGTCATGTTGAAGTTCAGGTCTTCTGCGACTCTCTGGGCAATGGGGTCTACCTGTTTGAACGAGATTGCTCAGTCCAGCGACGTCACCAGAAGATCATTGAAGAGGCTCCCGCGCCCAAACTACCTGACGATGTCCGCAAGAAAATGGGCGAAGCAGCACTGCGTGCAGCCCGGGCTGTCAATTATGTCGGCGCCGGTACGGTCGAGTTTCTGCTGGATGCGACCGGTCACTTCTTTTTCATGGAGATGAACACCCGACTTCAGGTCGAGCATCCTGTCACAGAAATGATTACCGGCCAGGACCTGGTTGAATGGCAGCTAAAGGTAGCAAACGGCGAACCACTGCCCCTGGCGCAATCTGACCTGACCATCACCGGTCATGCCTTTGAAGCCAGAATCTATGCCGAAGATCCTGACAATGAGTTTCTACCTGCGTCAGGACAACTGACATGGCTGCAACAACCGGACGAATCAGCGCACGTACGGATCGATACCGGCGTTGTTCAGAATGACGAGGTGGGTGTCTTTTACGACCCAATGATTGCGAAGTTGATTGTCTGGGATGAAAACCGTGATCGTGCCCTGCAGCGCCTCGCACAAGCACTGGCGGCCTATCGCATTATTGGCGTGACCACCAACATCGATTTTCTGCATCGTCTGGCAACCCACAAGGCATTTATCGCTGAAGAACTCAGCACTGATTTTATAACCAGGAACGAAGCCTCACTTTTTGAAAGCAGACGATTACCGATCGAATCCCTGGCACCACTTGCATCGCTATACCTTACGTTACGACGTCAGGCGCAGCAGATACCCGCTTACGATCGAACTTCCCCATGGCATGCCTCCGACCACTGGCGAATGAATGCTCCCGCGGTACATCTCGAGACCATTGTTGTGGGCGAAGCAGAATATGTTGTCCGTATAGAAGCGAGCGGACCGCAAAGCTTCAACATGAGTTTCGAGAACACTTCCTGCATCGTCAGAGGCAGTCTCGAAGGAAACGACCTGATTGCTACTATTGACGGACATCGACAGACTGCCGTCGTTGCAGAAGGAGCGACAACAATTTCCCTCTTCACTGATAGCGGCACCTTTGAATTCACGCCCGGAGTCATCGATCTGGGAGAAGAAGTGGCCTTTGACAATGGCTCTGGTTTTAAAGCACCGATGAACGGCACGGTTGTCGATATCCTTGTTAAAAAAGGTGAGACGGTCAGCGCCGGTGACACACTGGTGATTATGGAAGCGATGAAAATGGAACACGCCATCAAAGCACCTGTTGATGGATCTGTCAGCGAAATCTTCTACGTCAAAGGTGATCTCGTCGATGGCGGCGCAGAGCTTCTTGCCTTTGAGCCTCTTCCCCTAAAAACCCGGAATCAGGACTGATGAGCAGATTTTTTAAAGGTCGTGACTTACCCAAACCAGTTCGTCGAATGATCCGGGGGTTGGCGCTTTGATTCCACTATGGCAGCCGGGCGAAGACAGAATCGCCAATAGCCAAATGACACGTTTTCAACACTATGCAGAACAGCGTTTTGATCGAACCTTCCCGACTTACGATTTACTGCACCAATGGTCTGTGACCGACACCGATGATTTCTGGGCCGCCATTTGGGACTTCTGCGACGTCAAGGCCACAACACCCTACAGGCGCGTAACTTCAAATCTGGACAGGTTCCCAGGCACCAAATGGTTCCCGCGTAGCGAACTTAATTTCGCGGAAAATCTGATGCGATATAACGACGATCAGATCGCCATGGTCGGGTTGCTGGAAAATGGTCAGCGGAGCAGCTACACCTACGCAGAACTTTTTAACGCAGTAGAGCGACTCGCATCTGCCATGCGACACCACGGGATCACCAGGGGTGATCGCATCGCGGGTTTAATGCCAAATATTCCGGAAGCCGTGATCGCCATGCTGGCAACCACCAGTATCGGCGCTATCTGGTCATCGTGTTCACCGGATTTCGGCATCAACGGCGCCTGCGACCGGTTCGGTCAGATTGAACCGAGACTTTTGTTTACCACTGAGTCCTACATTTACAACGGTAAGGTCATTGATTGCCTGGAGAAAGTCACCGCTATCCAACAGAGGATCGACAGCATCGAAACAATTATTATCGTTCCATTGCTGGATCAGGCTGCGGACCTGACACCGTTGGCAAAGACCCAGGGCTACGGCGATTTTGTTGATGAGGACGTTACATCTTTAACCTTTACACCCCTGCCCTTCGATCATCCGCTCTACATCATGTATTCAAGCGGCACGACGGGTATTCCGAAATGCATTATTCATGGTGCAGGCGGCACGCTCATCCAGCATCTGAAAGAACACAAACTGCATACCGACATCGCTCGATCCGATACGCTTTTTTACTTCACGACCTGCGGCTGGATGATGTGGAACTGGCTTGTTTCCGGCCTAAGTACCGGATGTACGCTGGTGCTTTACGACGGCTCACCCTTCGCAAACAACGGCAACGTCTTACTCGATGCAATAGATCACGAAAACATCACGGTGTTCGGCACCAGCGCCAAATACATCGCCGGACTGGAAAAGCAGAGCCTAAAGCCAGGGGAGACTCACCGGTTAACGTCGGTGAAGACGATCCTGTCAACGGGATCGCCCTTAAGTGAAACCAGCTATGAATACATCTACCGCCACGTCAAAGCTGACGTTTGCCTGTCATCTATTTCCGGTGGTACCGACATCGTTTCGTGCTTCATGCTGGGCAACCCCAACCTGCCGGTCTATGCCGGTGAAATACAATGTCCGGGACTGGGCATGGCCGTGGAATTCTGGAATCAGGACAACGAGCCGGTGACGGATGAGACCGGTGAACTGGTTTGCACCCGGCCCTTCCCTTCAACACCGATAGGCTTCTGGCAGGACCCTGACGATGAGCGATTCCTCAACGCCTACTTTGCTGAACATCCAGGCACCTGGACCCACGGTGATTACGGGGCACTGACAAAGCGCGGCGGCGTTGTGGTTCAGGGTCGCAGTGACGCGGTGCTCAATCCTTCGGGGGTCCGGATCGGCACCGCAGAAATCTACCGGCAGGTCGAAACCATCGCTGAGGTTGTTGACAGTATCGCGGTCGGGCAGGAATGGCAGGATGACGAACGGATAATACTGTTTGTTGTATTACAGGCGGGTATTTCACTGGATGATCAACTCATCGAGACCATCAAACAGACCATTCGCCAGAACACGACGCCCCGGCATGTTCCAGCGAAAATCATTCAGGTTCCTGACATTCCCCGCACCATCAGCGGCAAGATCGTTGAACTGGCGGTCAGAAATATCATCCACAATAAATCCGTGGAAAATACCGATGCGCTGGCCAACCCTGAAGCACTCGACTTTTTCAAAGAACGCCAGGAACTCCAAGGCCCGTAATGCTACCTGTAGAGGTGACCTGTATCCACTTAGCGGATTCCTTCGCCGGAACCTGAGCGACAGGTCCACAACACTGCTTCTTAAGGCTCTGACTTGACGTTCAAACGTCGCAACAAGCGCGATCTCTACGGTCCCTATATTGCGTCGTGTGAACTTTAGGGCCTCTCAACATCCGGGGCTCACGGCAAAAGAGAGTCTTCACCCATATCCAGCAGTACTTTATCGATACAACGGGAAACAGCCGTCGTCGTTCTGATGCGCTCAACCAGCGGCCAGGTTGCCTGCTCGCCTTCAGTAAAAAGGGATTTCGTTTCCTCTTCTGTCAGCGTTTCATAGAACTTACCTGGCCTTGAAGCCTGTGCCGACGGCATGATATTAATATCTGCGTTGTACTCTTGCGTTGCGGAACTGAACCAGTTGCGCGCCAGGACGTTAACGGGATAGGTGTCACGTATCTGCTCCATCACAAAAGGGTAAACGGTTTGCAGCCATTGTCTGGTAGCGGTCTCTAAGGTGTCGTTCAAGCCACAAAATGGCGACAGCATAGATGCACTCGGAGAAGTTACCGTTGGATTCGCCTGGCTGCTGATAAAGTAATTCACGCCATAATGCCTGCTGAGCCGTTTCGCCGGAAGTTCATCCATGATCGACCCGTCGACCCAGGTCCGTGACGGAATATAAGGCTTTCTCTGGCCGTTATGATCTCTTGCAGCAAGCTGCACAGCCGGGAACATACCCGGGATTGCGCAGGAAGCAAGCACAGCTTCTCTAATGAGCGCATTGGGTGCCGTTGTTGCATTAAGCAATCGCGATCTCTGGTGAATGCTTTTCGGGGCTACAGATATGTTGATGTGCAGCCCTGATACCTCATAGGCTTCTTCAAACGTGAGATCAGGCACCAGGTTTCGCAGAAGATTCTCTAGATCGTAATGATCAATGTTTCTTCTACCTGAAGTGGGTTCATGGGTTTTCATCAGCTTGAACAGTTCCCTGCTGCGCGCCAGTTCGTGACGGTTTTCTGGTGGATGCGTACCCAGAACAGCTGTAATCAGCGCGCCAGTACTTGCCCCGGAAATGACACGGGGCAGTAAATCCTGATCCACAAGCGTCTTGATCACACCCATATGGAAGATGCCAAGCGATCCCGCCCCACTCAACATCAGAGCCGTTCGCCCAAAACCCATGCTGGTCCGGCGAAACAGTGTTCGCTTTTCAGTTTTCGAAATTTTACTACTCGTGGACTCGTCCAGTGCCTGAATCGCCAGGACAACCTCGTTAACGTACTTCTCAACCAGTTTCTTAGTACCAAACTGTGCACGCATGTACAGTTCTGGTGCACCCATCCCCGCCATGTTTCCATGCAAACCTTCTTTGAGGTAATAAAGGAGTTCCTGTGCATCACCAGAACGCTTGATCTCGACCAGTTCGTCATACCGACGCTGGATAATCTGGTAGTCATAAAGCTCTGATTTAGCTTCTTTTTTCCATTTCTCGGCACCAGATTCATGGTCATGTTGGATGGCCTGGGTCTTCCAGCTTTTATAGGTTTGCATGATTGGGTAAATCTCTTCCTCAGTTGTGCCATTTCACCAGCAGGATTCATGCCGGAATAACGCTAGCGTCACAGTTACTGAAGCCTGGCACGGACATTGCGTCACATAATCCCATCACCCTTTGAACGAGTTACGATCAATATGACGTCAAAAGCCACTCACGGGCACCCCTCCACCCGCGATTACATGGGGGAAGCGCAACGGGCTCATTTCAAGCTGGTTCTGTCCAACTGGAAACTTCAACTCATGGAAGAAGATGCCGGTCACGCACAAACGGTGACGGGAGGCTCTTTGAACGGGCACGTTCGGGAAATAATTGCGGACCCTTTGGACCAGGCAACGCAGATAGCAGATCTGCAAATAGAGTTACTCACCCTGGGTCGGTTACGCAAACTTATCGCCAAGATCGACAGCAGCATTGATCTCATCGATCACAACGACTATGGCTACTGTGCCACATGCGGCATTGAGATTGGCATCCTGAGGTTGCAGGCACGCCCCACGGCGACCCAGTGTATCGATTGCAAAAGTCTTGACGAACTCAAGGAGCGTCAGACGGGTGGCCGGATAAGTCTGGTAACCTGAAAAATATTTCACCACCAGTGAGGAGTTCGTGAAGTGTCACGAGGCTGACATTATTCAGCGCTCAACTTCTGCCGCACATTCATTAGCACCTGGCCATACATATTCAAGCCTCGCTGATCTCTGCCCAATCCCCAGTAATAATCGTACTGGCTGGGGTCCAAAAGGAGCTTATCTCCGGTTTCAAGCAGCCGGCTGGCTATAACGTCGTACATCTTGCATTTGGTGTACAAGGCACGGGTCATATAGACCGACTTCACTTCGTCCCAATCAGGACGCCGGGATCGGAAAAACTGTTTAAGAAATCCAGGTTCTCCTCGCCTGATCGCGACCTTTGCTGATTCAGACGCTCTGATCCACGCCTGAAGCTCGGGCTTATCGAACTGCATTGCCTGAAAATAGTGCTCAACGGTTGGCCAGACCTGGTCGTCCAGGTCAATCGAGTGATCGGAACAAGTGCCCAGAAGCTCGGTTGAATCTCGCCGTGCTATCGCGACATGTTCCCCGATAGGCGGTTTGAAGAGTGGTGACATGATTACTCCGTCAGGTTGGAAGCGGGCCGCACAATGCTGGCCGCACCGGTCTTGTACATAACTATAGCCCTACTATACTTCTGATCGCTGCTCAAACGACACCCAGTAAATCTGGAACCTGCACGGGGATGATGAATTGACTATTCGCTACGGTATTATCGGCACCGGTATGATGGGCTGTGAACACATCCGTAACCTTGCCGCAATGGAAGGAGTAGATATTACCGCGATTGCAGACCCCAATGAAAAACCACGTAACTGGGGACGCAAGGCCTGCGGCGATCGATTCGCACCGGACGTTTATCAGGACTACCGCGAGTTAATCGCCCGCGATGATGTCGATGCCGTCGTCGTTGCATCACCAAACCACACCCATATTGACGTGATGCGTGACATCTTCCGGACAGACAAGCACGTCGTGCTTGAGAAACCCATGTGCACGACGATAGCAGATTCGAAGGAACTCATGGCATCGGCAGAACATCATCCGGGTATCGTCTGGATTGGTCTCGAGTATCGATACATGTCACCTATTACCGCGACGCTGAAACATCTCGATACCGTTGGCAACATTCGTATGTGTGCGATTCGCGAGCATCGCTTTCCATTCCTGAAGAAGGTCGGCGACTGGAACAGGTTTAACCGTAATACCG
>Ga0222633_1000661_pt1 | contig 27149 bp, 22 predicted proteins | sample AntAcemetageno48_FD_179816 | JGI IMG/M metagenome (GOLD analysis project Ga0222633, IMG submission 179816) | Saline water microbial communities from Ace Lake, Antarctica - #48 | ecosystem: Environmental > Aquatic > Non-marine Saline and Alkaline > Saline | place: Antarctica: Ace Lake | collected...
CCCGCACTTTCGTCAAATTCCACATCTCCCACGAAAATCCCCTCTTGCACAGCAATCTGCCACCACTCTTCATCGTCCTGCCGGTAGTCTGATGTTCTTCCCGTCTGTGAAGCGTTCGCGCCGTATCTGTTGGTGAAGAAAACCTCGCCGTAGACAGTATATCCTGATACCTCGTTCAGCTTTCGCAATCGGGCTCGAAGATCACGGGCGAGGCGGTTTCCCGTGAGCTGTTTTAAAAGAACCTCCGACTGTTCAGAATCTGAATTGGTCCATTCGTCATCTGTATCCGCGAGAAACGTTTCCACGTCCGGCACCTCATCAAAGTCTAAATTCGACTCCCGTAATGTCTCTTGCACCAACTCGCTTCGACTGTAGGCATGCCAGTTTGCCGATCGGGTCAGAATGAGTCGATCGATCTCGTTGAGGATCGCCTGCACCTCAGCAGCTGCGGCAGCCTCAATCGCTTTACGTAATGTCTCGTCGCCTACCCGCGTCGCGTAGATTCCAACGCTCAAAATAATCAGAGCCGGTACAGCGACAACGAGAACAAGCTTCGTAGCTAGTTTCATGGCTCAGAGGGTAGAAACAGGCATCCCCCGTTTTACAAAACCTTCACAGCTGGGTCAAGGCGCCCGAAAAACGTATTTTGATACCATCTCCAACGAAAGCGAACTTTCCGCAAAACCATTGACGCCCCGCAGGGATCGCGGATCGTTCCGGCATGGATTTCCGCTGGCTCGGAAGAATCGGCTATCCGGAGGGGTTGGCCTTGCAAAACGACCTCGTCAACCAACGACAGCGTGGGGAGATCGGCGATACCCTGTTGTGTCTTGAGCATAACCCTGTTTACACGATTGGCCGGACACGTGATCGATCCAGCCTCCTTGATCCAGAGAACCTGCCCTATCCCGTCGTGGAGACGAACCGCGGGGGACAAGCCACGTTCCACGGTCCCGGGCAGTTGGTTGGCTATTTGATTCTTGATCTTTCTGCCTATGGAAAGGATCTGCACACCTATTTGAGACAAATTGAGTCGTTTTTGATCGATTTCTCGACAGATTTCGGAATAGAAACAACGCGCCGGGAAGGACTTACCGGAGTTTGGGTCGAAAACAGGAAATTAGCTTCCATTGGCGTCGGAGTTCGCAAATGGGTGTCGATGCACGGTTTCGGAATCAATATTTCCCGAGATTTGTCCGGCTACGAGGCGATTGTTCCCTGCGGTATTTCAGATGTAGTGATGACTTCTATCTCTCAAGAATCGAACATAGAACTGAGTGTCGAGCAAGCGGCGCTGCGGATTAGTCCTTTGGTTGAGAGTGCCCTCAACGATCTTCGAGTAGCGTGATCCCTAATTCGTCCGTATTGGTTCCGAACACTTCCCATTTCCATGTATCTGGTTGCAGTAAATCTCGAAAACACACGGGAAATGGCGGTAGCTCAGGCCCGCGAAGGCCGCCCCGTGCTGATCGGGCGCAAACCCGAGATCCCCGACGGCGCCGATGCCGATATTCTACCCATTTCCTGGAGTGATCGCCTCGTGAGTCGCAATCACTGCGAAGCAATCCGCCATACCGATCAACTTTCGATTTCCCGACTCTCTGCTCTGGAGGGGAGAAGCAAGCCCAATGGTCTCTACACAAATGAGAGCCCAGCTGATCGCGTTCTGATTGAGGAACCAGTCGTCCTCCAGCCCGGTGACTCCCTCATGATAGGAGCGAAAGGAACCACCGCGATCTACTGGCTGGAATCTCTCAGCCAACTCGACAACGAAGTGCAACGGTATCTCGACCGCCTGGAGAAAGAGAAGGAGACGTTCGAAGAGTCACCCATCAAACAGCAGGACTACGATGAGGTCGAACAACTCGACGAATACAGCCTCCGAATGCAGCTGAAGCTTCTGCAGAGAGAGCTGCCCGAACAAGTTTTGAGCGGCTGGACTCATGACGAGGAGCTGTTTATCCGGGCGTCTATTTTCCTGGAAAATGCCCTCCCTGGACAAAAGGGAGTCACCGCGATATTCCTGGCGGTCGAAGAAACCGAAGACGGTGTGGAATACGAACTCCTCAACCCGGATCCTCTGGCGAGAGCTGACTTCCGACCGAGCAACACGCTGTTACGTCAAATCAATCTAAAGAATCCCAACGCTGCCGACATTCGCATTTGGTCGTCGCAGGAGAATCATCAAGTATTCTCAACAGAAAGCCTGGGAGATCACGTAGATTGGGTGGCGATTATCCCCGTTGCGCGTTTGGACGAGTCGGCGGAAATCTACCGCGATCAATCCAGCCGCCCTGTCTATCTCTACGTCGAAACCCGTCAGGCATCAAAGACCGCTGCAGAAGCGTTTATTCCCTTTCTGCGGCTGATCACCTCACTCGTCGCCAGCCTTTTATCCGCCCGGGCCGACCAAAAGCTGCAGGACCAGATGGCGGCCTATTTCTCCCCCGGTCTGCGTAAAGTCCTGCGCGTCCTCGACCAATCGGAGTTGGAACCAGCCATGGTCGAATGCACCGTCATGTTCGCCGATCGCCGGGGTCATTCTCGAATGCTGGAGATTGCAAAAAGCGATGAAGAGATTTTGGACCGACTGGACGAAAACCAGGAAGTGGTCGGCCTTATCACCGAGGAGGTCTTCCAAAGCCGGGGCGTAATCACTGACTTCGCGGGCGATGGCGCGCTGGGTCTATGGGGCTGGCCAAATGTAGCCGATGCAGAACGAGAGCACGCGCTGCGTGCTGTGGAAGCGGCTGAAGAAATCATGACCCGATTGGCCGACCGGGTCATATTTGAAGAAGAGCAAGACCGATTGATGGCAGCAGTCCGTATCGGTATCAGCACTGGCCGCATTGCCGTTGGTAAGACAGGCCCCGCGCAGCAGTGGCACATCAGTGTTTTCGGCAGCGTCGCCAATCTTGGTGCCCGCCTCGAGCGGATTGCAAAAGAGTTTAGAATCCCGGTGCTCATTTCTGATGCGACTTACCTGGCAATCGAAGGCGTGGGAAACCGAAGCTTCCGCCGCCTGTGCCTGATCCGACCTGCAGGATTCGAAGAGAGTTACCCAGTCTACGAGCTCGTTCTCCCCAGGGAAAAAGGCGGATCCGGCGTTTCGGCGAAGAACATCCGTATTTACGAAAAGGCACTCGGGCACTTCAATGAACTCCGGTGGGATGAGGCGCTTGCCCTCCTCGACACCATGCCGAAAGATGATCCCCCCACAGCGTGGTTGAGGGAAAAAACGCTCCTTTTTCAAAAAAATCCGCCTCCCGAAGGATGGGTGGGCGAGATTCAAAGCCTTTCAAAATAGTACAGCTCAGTGGCCGAAGACGAACAGATCAAAATCAAGGATTACCAAATTCACTCTCCCCCCCTCGGGGAAGGTGCCTATGGTCGGGTCTTTCGTGCGACCTATCGGGGAATCTCAGATCGAGCGATGAAGATCTTCCGCCCGGGCGCCGTCGATCTTTCGACAATGGCGAGGGAATTAGAGAAACTCTCACTTGTTGCGGAGCATCAGGGCATTGTGACCCTCCACGATTTCGATCTGCTACACGACCCGCCCTACTATGCGATGGGTCTCCACGCGAACCAGACCAGTGATGGCACCTGGAAGACGCGCACTCTGGAACAGCTTTGTGGCGCAGTCGATGCACGCGAAGGCTGGCGACTCATTCGAGGCATCGCAGACGCACTCGCATACTTACACCGTCACCAGATCATCCATTGCGACATCAAACCGTCGAATATTCTTCTCACCGACGAGACCCCTGTTCACACAAAAATCTGCGACTTTGGTCAGAGCCGTGGACTCACTGCCGAGAACTACCAACCTGTCGGCACACCGCTCTATGCCAGTCCGGAACAGCTGCGCGATCCAAAAAATTCAGCCGATGGTCGTGGATTCCGCTGGGATGTTTATAGCTTTGGTGTCGTCGCGTTCAAACTGCTCACCGGTGAGCTCCCTCGCTTGCAGGTTTTTTCGGAAGCGGAACGCAAATCCTTCGATCCTGAATCAACCCTGGTTGAAGCCAGCCTGGAAGCGACCATTGCCGAGACAGGGAAACCTGTCGACGGCGAGCAACTCGCGACCATGACTGAGGCAGTAGAGGAACTAAAATGGCCTGCCGACATCTACGTCCCCTCTGCCCGGAAAGAACTGATTGAGCAATGCCTCATGCTAGATCCACTCGAGCGTCCGGCTGACATGCGCGAGGTAGCGAACCGAATTCAACACCTCGATCAACAGGTCGTGGTGAAGAGAGCCCGCCGACTGAATACGATTTTTGCCACGCTCCTTGTCGTTGCGATCTGGGCATCAGGTTTCGCTTTTATTCAGGCTCAGCGGGCGAAAAGGGCGACGCAGGACTTAACGTTAGCCGCCGAGGAATCTGCAAAAAATGCCGATGCAGCTGTTGACTTGATGTTGCTATTCGTTAACGAGCTAAATCGCGGTGAAATTTCCGGTGCGGGCGAAAACCGGCTCTACTCGATTGTCGCTGAAAACTCGGCAACCTTTCTTGAGAATCGCTATAAGAACCTCCGCCCTTCAAACCGTATTCTCCGACTGTCAGCGCAGACGGCCTCACTCCGGGCCAAACAAAGCCTGCGCGACGGCGATTTTGAATCCGCACTGAAAGATTTTCAAAGCGCCTACGGAATACGCTCACAATTAGCCGAAGAACCGGGTGCTCCCGACGAACTCACTCTTAGCGCCGCTGATGACTTGATGGAAATCGGGAAGATCCACGAGCAAGCCAGCGAGTTCGAAAGCGCGGCCGAGGTCTACTCCGATGCTCTTGAGTGGCGAAGCCAGGTAGGCGGCGTCGAAGGCGTTTTTTCACTGCAACAGATCAGCGGTATCGCAGATACTTACCGATCATTAGCCCGGGTCTATTTTCTAAGCGGGGATCCCAAGCAGGCAGTCGCAACAGTAGAGGAGATTCTCTACATTCTTGATCGTCGGATCGAAGACGGAAGGCCATCTGATGTCCCTGGATATGCGATCGAAGCAGTAAGAACTCTAAGTCTGAAAGGATTCTTCGAAATTCAATCTCCTGATTTAGTCGCAGCGTCGGAAACACTTCAGGAGCTGACCGTTCTTGCTAAATCTTTAAAAGAAAACAAAGACAAAGTGGTCGCGAATGAAGCACGGGAGATCTACTTGAGTTCGGTCAACCGACTTGGGAGGATTCAACTGGACCAGGAGCAACCCGAAGCGGCCCTCGTTCTCTTCCGAGAAGAGATCCGCCTTCGAGAAGATAACCCCTACGATATCGAAGGCCGAGTTGCGCTTGCTGACGCATACGCTCAGGCAGCTAAGTGTCTGGATCTCACTGATCCTACATCCCGATCACTTGCCATCTACTATTTGGAGCATGCTGTTTCGCTCGTCGGTCGATTGCCTTTGGATATTCGAAACCAAGAGTCGACACAGGTGAAGGTTCTTGCCTACAACGACGAGCTCTCTGTTATCCTCGAAATGGAGGAGTGAAAACTTCTTCCCAAACAGCCGCTTCATCTGGCGATCCGGCGTCTTCGAGTTTTGCGAAGACCTCTGCACGAGTCGGTTCATTGATCGACTCTTCCGTCAGTTGCTTTTCATCGGCCGGATAGTCAGGAAAACAACCACACGCGATGTACCAACAGGCCCACGCACGCCATGATCTCAATTCGCGGCGCGGCTCTACCATTCGGGTAGCGAGGTGCTGAAAATGGCGCCGGGGGTTCCCGATAAACTGATCATTCGTTCGATTTTCCATCACCCATCTCATGGCTTGATACGGAAGTGGCCACCTGAGAAGCTCCGGTTCGGATCCGCTCAGATCTGCTGAGAATGCCCGGTTCATCAGCAAAATTGCCTGAGCAGGAAGACCCCGTAGCCATAGAGATTGTGCACATGTCAGAGCGAGAAGATAAAACCGGGGGCCGCGGTCGTCTCCCACTTCACGAAGATCCCGGGCGGAAAGCAACTTCCCGGACGCCGGAAGAAAAGGGCATTCAACGAGAGGTCGACCCATGACTCAGACTCACTTCTCAAATAGAAAATTCCCAAACGAAGACGGAACGTGGAAGTCCGGGGCCTCAGTGCCGGGATCGACCCAGGGCATCCAATTCTCAACAATGCTGTCCGTCCCATGCGAAAACTCTGCACGGTAGACACCTGTGATCATATTCCCATTGTTCAAAAGCCCTAACGCTCTCAACACATTCAATTCAATAGAACCCTCCAATGAATATCCCTTGGAATTGACGACTCCTGTAGTGATCAGACTGGGAAACTCCCAATCATCATCGATCTGTCGATACAACTTTGCACGGTAGTCATAGGTCCAACCTCTCGGATCCATTTCAGCACCGTAGTAGTGTTTCTTGAGTTCGGTTTCAGCAGCGAAAAACAACTCAACGCGATCAGAACCCAAAACCGCAATGTCTTTGTCGCTCGATTGATTTAGGACGATATCTTCATCCTCCACATCGAAACGAAAACACATCTTGTCCTCGTTCCAAACTGCGCGGAATTCCGTTCGCGGACAATCGGCCTCAACCCACGGCAGCGAAAAGTCATCGAGGAGGACTCCTCCAGTGAGGTCCAGCTCCGCAGAATATTCTACCCGGTATTCTTTCATAATTTGGCCGCTAGCAGATTGGGGATTTGATCCAAACTCGTAACAATGGCATCTGCAAGACGTTTTGCATCTTCAATGCCTCCGTTTCCTAACCGAAGACTTCTCCCATCACCTGCAAAAAGGCAGGTCTTGAATCCAACAGCTGCGGCAGGTTCGACATCTTTGACCATGTCATTCCCGACATAAAGAATCTCATCCGGCAAAATCCCCACAGTCTCTGCCTGTATTTTCATCACTTCGTAGACAGCCGAGGAGGGTTTCCCTTGCCGCAACCTATAGGAGTAGACCATCCAATCATCAGCAAATCCCATTTCGTGCAGAGTCGCTTCGAAAAGGCTTTCCAGAACGATTGGGGTATAGAACTGCGCATTGGAGATGATTCCCAACTTCAGGCCCGCCGAATCCAAATACTCCAATACAGGCCCCGCTTCGGGCATTGGCCACACAGGATTGGATGCGCATTCGTAGATAATCGCAATTTCTTCAATCCTCTCATCGGAAATTGATCCAACAGAGTGTTGGTGAAGAATGTCCCGCCAAACCTCGCGAATTTCAACTTCCGGACAATCGACGCCCAGTTTCCTTCCCAAAAGCAACGCTCTCTCGATGTGATCGTCGTAGCTCAGCACGAGCGAGGCCACGTCGAGAGTCCTGCCGAGTTCGTCAATCACCCGTCCCATCGCGGCTACTCTTCGCTCATTCGCACCTGCGCCAATCTCCCCGGCATCTGAAATCACCAATGTCCCGTAAATATCGAAGACAACTGCGCGGACTCCGTCGAGCAAAGCAATCTTCGGCTCAACCCCGGTCGGTTTCGGTACCAGTGGGCGTGATACATCCCGTATGTAGCCACGATGATCCATCTCCGTCAGTTGCGAAGAAGATTCAAACGTTCCGGACTCAAAAACTGATCGAGAACCTTTTTGGTCGACAGGTTTTTTACTCTTCCGATCGAACTCGCATCAACAGTTCGATAGAGTAAATCCAGTTTCTCGCCGTATTTCTCCAAACTGTAACAGGCACGAATCTCCTTTCCGCGCTGTTCTACTTCCGCGTAACTGCTGAAAGAAAGCGTTGGAATGCCAACTTCGTCGAGCAGGCTCGGATCGCTCTCCAGCATCCGTAAAACTTTGAACTGGAGAGCTTCATTCAAAACCCCGAAATCAATACGATCCTTTTTCACCCATGCCTTCCACGCCGTCTTCACAGCCCCCCTCGGCAGTCTGCAATCGTAGGCCAGGTAACTGCGACGCAGCAGCGACTCGATCTCACTTCTCAACTCCGCTTCATCCAACCAGGCAACAGGGAAATCGATCCGTTGATAAAGAGTATCGAGATGGACACCATTTTTGCGAATGTCCCGGGTAATCTCCGGCAGATCCCGACCAATAACGCACTTCCCGATGATCCACGGCTCGAGAAATGCCAAACCAAACCCTTCCCCCACACTCGTCGTCACAACCAGGTCAGACCAACCTAACAAATCAAGAAACTCGTATTCCTCACTCTCTGCGACCCCAAAGGTGATCGGGAGCCCCATCACTTTCGCTACTCTCTCCCATTCTTCGTGAACCGCTTTCCACTCTGGATTCTCCGGGCGCAGCGTAGTAGCGAAATCTACGCGATCTCCGTAGAAGAGTGCCAGCAACAGCAACTCGCCAATATTCTTTCGACGAATTCCCCGGGTGGGATAGATCGCGAAAAGTTTATCTTTTGAGAACGGACGATCCTCCGGTTTCGTCTTCACCGGAAGCTCAGTAATAGCATTCGGCAGCACATGCAGATTCCCCCCCGCTATTCCCGCAGCTTTGAGAAAGTCATGGTCGCGCTGGTTAATGGTGGCGTAATGGATTTGCTTCGCCGTTGGGTAGAGCGTTTTCTCGAAGTTCGATTCAGAGTCGAAATAGGATCGTTGAGCCGAGTAGCTCCCGGGACGCCCGTCTTCAGAAAAATCGTGTAACTGCAAAACGATACGATGCCCCTCTTCTGCCAGTTCCTTGACCACGGTCGGAATCATCACATTCTTTGCGAGATTCGGATTGTGAAAATGCCACACGTCAGGCAGCGAGCCAAAGTGAGCAACGGCGGCCCGCTTCAACTCATCCATCAAACTGCCCGCTATAGCTGAACTACCGGTCTTTCGATAGTTCAACGCCTGGACCACTTGCACGTCCTCTGAGTTGCCGTCAGAAAGTGGAGGCTCTCCTGACAAAACAACAACATCATAACCTTTCTGCTTCAGAGCTTCGCGCGCCGCATCGATCACACGCGTCACGCCCCCCCGACGAAGGTGATAGTGAATGATCGCAATTTTCTGTCTTTCACTTTCTGCCATGTCGATTTCGGTATTCAGGAATGCTGATCATCGGCGGACGTTCTTCCTCGATCATCTCGCGGGCAATCATTTCGTATCTGCGCCCTTCGGCTTGAAACTGACGGAACAGACTACTCAAATCCGGGGTCCCGGTGATCAAACCGTAACTGCGAAGACGATTAATGAAGCTCTGCAAAATGCCAAATGACATCTTTCCCAAATCTACAGTAGGCTGGTTGCGGTGAACTCGCTTGTCGAGATCAGTCTGTGCAAGAGCTCCCAAGCCGTGTGCCTGATAGACGTCGATAAGATGTGCCGTCTCCACTCCGTAACCAATCGGGAACGACAATGTCTCCAGCAACTCGCGGCGCACCGCATATTCCCCCGAGATCGGTTGGATCAATGCCGACAACTCCGGGAAAAACATCGAGAAAAGCGGCCTGACGAGAATTTCGGTGACTCGTCCACCACCCGAAGGACGCACCTCATCCGACACGGCCAGAGGCCTGTCATAGAACGCCTTTACGTAGTGAACTTCCGGCCGATAGAGCAGCGGAGCAACCAGGCCGGTAACGAACTTCGGATGAATGTTCTTAATGTCCGCATCGACATAGCAAATGATATCACCTTTCAGCTGGTGGATCGCCTTCCACAAATTCTCGCCCTTTCCGGGTTTATCCCCGTGTTTCGGAAGAATATCCGCCGAGAGATAAGTATCGGCTCCATAACTTGCTGCAATTTCCAGGGTGCGATCACTTGATCCCGAATCGATCACCGCGAACTCATCCACAAAAGGATATCGATCCATTAACTCACTTTTGAAAACGATGACTTCCTTTCCGATCGTCTTCTCCTCATTAAGAGTAGGGACGCACAGACTAATCGTGACTCCCGCCTCTTGCTTAGCCCGAAGAAGTTCCTGCATGTCCCAAAATTCGCTGTGGTGGAAAGTATTCGTCTCCAGCCACTTCGCGATTTTCTCCTCGTTTCCTGCCATAACTTTAGAATTTGGGGCACTCCTTATCCATAAAGTTTAAGACTGACACAACTTGTGCGAGGCCGTCGAAGATTGGTTCCAACACTATCGACTCTTGTGGGGAGTGACGATGCCCGCCTTCAGTGATGCCAAGCGTTAGTGCCGGAATCTTTTGTTCCAAAAGCGCAGCCAGTTCTGAAATACTCGGCTCATCGTGAGTTTCAACACCGAGTTCCGCCAACGTCGACTCTGCCGATTTCACCAATTCGTGATCAGGTCGCAACCGCCCCGGATTACGGTGGGCAACCATCTCGACCCCTACGGATACGTCCTTCTCGGATAGTAGGCCACCAACCGTTCTGATGATCTCTTTTTCCAGTGCAGCGACTTTGGAAGCACTCTCACTCCGAATTTCAAACCGAATTGTTCCGAAGAGCGGTGGCACGTTAAATCCCGATCCCGCATTAATTCCCCCGACTAAAATCGTGGCGGCAGGTCTTTCCCGACGGTCGATTTTCAGCAACACATCGACACAGTCAGCAAGAACACCCACGACTCCATCGGCCGATTCATCCGCCCGCTTTGACACGGCCGAAATCTCGCCACGCGCCATGCCAAGGCTCGTGTAACTCACACGCCCCAGAGAAATACCTTCGAGACACAGTGCCGACTCAATCTCTCGTTCAGAGTTCTCCAGGAAGAAGCGCATACCTCCGATATTGCCACGTCCAAAACTCCTCGAAGTTCCAAGAAGAATGAGATTGGACTCCAGCTTGATATCAAGGGTCTGAAGTATCAAAGGCAAACTGGCCAGTGCTGCAATGCCAAGACTGTTGTCCGCAACCCCCCTCCCGCTCATCTCTCCAACACCGACTGAGACGGTATGATCATCGTTCTGCGACCAGATCTTGTCCAAATGCGCAGCAACCAGGAGGTTGCGGGTTGCGCTCTTTCCGGACAGAACTCCGGCTACATTTCCAGCTTCATCGTTTGCGATATTGTCGAGACCGGATTCCGTGAACCGATCACTGAGGAAGCGCGTCAGCCTCCATTCGTCACCGGTCGGCGCCGGAATTTCTCCAGCCATCACCACATTGGCAAAGAGAATCTCGCGCACCGACTTAAGAGCCTCGCGGTAGGAAAGGACTTCGCTACTCATCAGCCCCTTCTTCCTTTTTCCCCTCTTGATCCTGCTCTTTATCTTGTTTTTGATCCTCCTCCAATTTCACCTCTTCCACGACCGGCTCGGGAATAAACTTGCCGTCATACACCTTGGCCGAAGCGAACTGAACCTCTTCTCCCGAGAAAGGCGTCGCCGTCAGCACCGGTCGTCCAGCCAACGGAAACAAGAGTTCCTCCGCGAATATTTTGTGGGAAATAAGCGTCTCCCCGGGCCGCTCGGCTTCGTCCTCCCAAACACGGCCCGTCACCCGCCAATTCTCATCCTCTTCGATCACTGCGAGTTCAATGAAATATAACTTCTCCACATCAAGAGGAAGCATTGCCTTCGCCAACACTGCACCCCGCCGAATCAATTCCACTTCACCCGTCGCCGGAACGGCCTCAAGTTGGAATCCGTTTTCGCCGTACAATCCAACTCCAAAACGCGACTTGATCCGCGCCAATCCCGGAGATCGCCCTTTCGCAATGATCGTCGATCCCTTCACCCGGATCTCCGGACCAAATTCAAGCCAGCCACGATACAATGGCTCGGGCGCCACCTTGATTTTCTTTGCTGTTTTATCGACTTTCCACTTTCCCTTTTTCGGTGTCGCTCCGCCCGGATAGCTGCCGTCTTCCGCATTCGGTATGTCGAGAAACGCGATCGGCTTAGACGCGGTCGGCCTCGACGCGGTCGGCCCCGACGGTTTCGGCTCCTCCTTTACTTTCTCGTCCTCCTCGCCTCCGGCAATCCCGAAAGCAAACACAACCATTGCTAGAACAATCGATCTCATTCGCGTCGGATCGATTCCATCAAATTTCCCCGAAGCACAATCCTCGCCGCGACCGCGCAGAAAATCAGGCCGCCCAGTAAAACTGCAAGATTCACACCAATCAGCAGTCCCCACGGCAGAGCCGATGCGGCCTGAGTCAGTTTCGGCAGCACGGCGACAAATGCTGCGATCAAACCAAGTAACACTCCTGACACGTGCAGAAACCAATGCTCCGAAAGAACCATCCTGGCCAACATCGACCGGGTGAACCCCATCGCCTGCATCACGCCGAGTTGCCCACGCCGCTCCAAGACATTGCGTCCCACAATGATCGCCAGCCCCACTGTCCCGAGAAAAATCCCCAACCCTCCCAATGTGGAAAAAATCGACAGGTAAGTATTCTGTACCGCATTAAATTCATCCAATCGCTCCGACGCTGGACGCATTTCCAATCCGCGATCTCCGAACATCCGCGTCATCTGCATCGCAACCGGCTTCAGCTGTTCCGTATCTCCGTCCACCAGGAAAAAGGAATACCCGCCCGCGTCCGGCAGAAGCTTGATAAAGTTCTCTTCCGAAATCAGAAGGCTCCCCTGCAAAATAGACGTATCCAGCATGCCTACAATCTCAACGGCGAAGTTCTGTCCTGACTCCGTCTCGTAAACGATGCGATCACCGAGGCCTTTTTGCAGCGCGTAGATGGCAGTGTTCTGATCGACCACTCCCGGCACAACCGCCAGCCCATCGTCGGCACCTTCCATACTCTCACCTAGCAGGGTCCAATCATCGACCAAAGAGGGTTGAGCTGTCTTCGTGAAGGTGAACGGATCTAATACGGATATCGCCGGTACCTTCACTCCCATCAAACGCGGATTCTGGGCACGATTGAGGTTCAGGCAACTGGCATCGTCGCCCTCACTTACGCGAAACGAAAGAATCTCGAACTTCGAATCGAGCCCATCGAGACCGTATTTCTCCCTGCCGTCAGCAGAATTAAGATCTTCATACACAGGAAGAGTCGACTGTCCCACGTAGGCGAACCCACCTGTCCCTGAGCCGCGCCGCTGAGCACCACGCTCACCGTCGAGTCGAAACGAATTGATCGCCGTCACCATGAACACACCCGCGGCCATGAGCCCGATCACTGCGAGACTCCGACTGCGCCGACGCACCGTGTGTTGGCGCCCGAGCGCTCCAATCGAATGCAACACCGATGATGGACGTAGAAATCGCCGAATCAAAATTGAGCAGAGAAAGATTCCAGCGAAGACGAACAGGAACCCTGCACCAAAGAACAGCCCCTGCTCGGCCATCGTGCCTTCGACCTTCGGCGCAAAGAGACAGCCCAGTCCAGCAAGGATAGAAACGATAAAGCCAACGACGTCCCACTTACTCTTGGCGGAAGCGACTCCACCTGACTCATCACTTCCTGATATCAGCAGGCTTGGTTGGACTTTCGAAATCCTGCGACTGGCAAACCAAACAACTAACAAAGCAATCAAGACGGTTGCGAAAAACGAAATCAGCAGGGTCTCGACGCGCAGGTAATAGACGAACTCGATCCCCGCCGCCGCGTCCTGCCACACGCCGGACATCCCATATAGCGCCAGCTTTGTGTAGATGTATCCGCCGACCAATCCGATAGCAGAGCCAATGACGGACAAAATCAACGCCTCAGTCAAAAAGAGGCGCCGAACCATTTTACCCGTGAATCCCATCGCCATCAGCAGTCCAATTTGCGAGGAACGCTGCTCGATTCCGAACACGAACACCAATCCGGCAAGAGCAAGCGCGGCGGCGATCAGGAAAAAACTCATGCTGGCGAACAGCGCGCCGAAGTCGAATGAGTTCATCACCGCCGAATCCGCCTCGGCAGGTAAATCGCGGTAGGCCATCCCGACGTCTTCAAGACTCAGGTTCTTCCGCAACTGATCAGCTAGTGGCGTTGCTTCGTCAGCAAGGCGAAAGCGCACCGCAGTAGCATTTCCAAAACGGTTCGCCCACATATCCCGGGCTGCCTCCAGATTCACGAAGGCCTTCGGAGTCGCTTTATACTGATCCCAAAATTCATCATCTTTGTCACGAATGCGATCCCGGTCGATCGGAATTCCGGGCTCCCAGTCATCGAGGTCTTCCACATCGAAGATCCCCGGAAAATTCGGTGTCCAGCTCGTGTTCCAACCATTTTCGTCAATAGGCAATATCCTTGCGACTTTGAACGACCGACTTTCCTGAACCAGTTGCCGCCCGCTGCTGACGACGTTGTAAACCAATGTAACATCGCTTCCCACCTCCGCACCGAGATCCTCGGCGAGCCAGTCTGACAGGATGATCTCATCCGCCGAAAGCGAGCCGTCGACTATGCTGTTCAACTCGGGAGCCGTTCCCGTCACCATCGAGTAGGGAGCATCCCGATCGTTGCTCTCGATTCCCGTGGCAAGATAAGTGAGCACCGGCGCGCTGACTTCGGATACCTTCTCCAAAGCGTTGACGATAGGAGCATCGAAAAACACCCTTGAGCTGACGAGTTGTCCGGTCACACCCTCTCCGACTTCATCGACCGCGAGTTGGAGATCCTCGAGATCCCAACTCGACTGCGCCGCTTCTTGCAGCTTCTCCACCGGAACGAAATTTGATGCTGCCAGTATGTTTGCCCGATCAAGCTGCTCGAGAATCCCCTGCAAACGGGACAGCTTTACAAAGATCGTAGACGGCGGCACCTGCTCGGCCCGCAGCGAGTAGAGACCGAAATGATCGCTATCGAGAACGGTCGTAATTTTCGCCGTGAAAGGAGTCGTTTGTTCCGACTCACCGGAAAGAGGCGCATCTTTCGAGAGGGCTCCCGGAATCTCTACTCGAACGATGAGTGTGTCACCCGCACTCCCTTTGATGCGAGTTGCAAGAGGTTCATTAACGGCCATCCAGCGCTCGTCTTCCCAGCCTGCGGGCGTCTCACCACCGACTGACAATTTCCAAAAGCGGTCGTCGACCCCGAGTATCTGGATGCGATTCACTCTCTGCCCGCTTTCGCGGTTCGATGCCGTACCGGCCACTTGCAGAATGGGCCCAACCACTTCCCCGTTTCCGAGTTTCTCCGAGACACGATCAGCAAAACTCGCCGAAACAAATCGCTCCCCCGTCACCAAAGCGGGCCCCATTTTCGAAATGCGAGCCTCAGCGTTTCGCCGAAGACTCTCCTTCACAGAATCTCCGACGACAAGCGCACCACTCAAAATTGCCGACGTCAATGCTACCCCGGCGAGGACCGACAGGTTGATCCAGCGGTAGTGGAACAGCGAACTCAGCACCAAGCGGAATGCACTCATGCTGCGCTCTCGATTTTGCCGCCGTTCAATGTGCGAATCTCTCCGACCGACTCGGCAATGGCGCGGTCATGCGTCACCACGATCAGTGCGAGGTCTTCCGAGTCATTCAGCTCGACCAGCAGATCGATCAGTCGCCTGGCATTATCCTCATCCAAAGCGCCCGTGGGCTCGTCCGCAAGCAACAGCTTCGGCCCGTTGATCAGCGAGCGCACCACGGCAACCCGTTGTTTCTCTCCACCCGACAACTGCGATGGCGGACGATCCAGTTTGTCACCAAGCCCGACACGATTCATCAGCTCTCTGGCCCGACTTGAAGCAGCCTCTGGATCAACATTCTTTCCAAGCGCCAGCGTGGGTACTAGCACGTTCTCCAGCGCCGTGCATTGAGGCAGGAGGTGATGCATTTGAAAAATGAAACCGATCTTCTGCGAACGTATCCGCGCAATCTCCGCCTCGCCCAAGCCTGCGATCGCTGTTCCATCGACGATGACCTCGCCTTGTGAAGGCGCGTCCAGCGTTCCCAGAATATTGAGCAGCGTGCTTTTTCCGCACCCCGAAGGCCCAACGATTGCGAAGCGATCACCCGCGTTAATCGTCAGATCCAAGCCATCCAGAATCTTCCGCCCGGCATCGGATTCATACCACTTCGTGACGGACTTCAGTTCTAATATTGGTTCAGACATCAAATTAAAAAATTACTCACTGTTTCACCCACCGCTTGCTCTTAAATTCGAATCTCGGCAACGAGCCTTCCTCGACCATTCGAACCGGTATCCGCAAGGTAAAGGCGTTGGCCAATTCTTTGGCAACCCGCTCCGCCAAACTCGGATCCGCTTTGCCATCGGCCTCGATACTCACTTCCAACTCAGCCATCGATTGCCGGGTCGTTTGGATCACCTGAAACTCCACCACCTCGGGGAATCCTCGAATAATTTTCTCCACGGCTGTCGGGTAGACATTCACCCCCCGGATCACCGCCATGTCGTCGACGCGCCCCAAAACACCGCCTTCAAGAGATAGAATCGACTCACCGGCCTCATCGGGCTGATAGAACGCCTTCTCAACCAAATCACCCGTTCGGTAGCGCAGCAATGGGCAGGCCGTTCGAGTCAGAGTCGTCAGGACAAGCTCGCCCTTTTTCCCCGGCTCCACCTCTTTGTGCGTCTCGCGGTCGATCACTTCAGCAAAATACGCCTCTTCAATCACGCAGAGACTGAGTGGTTTGTCGATATGCTCATAGGTCACGGGGCCGACCTCCGTCATACCGTGATGATCAAAAACTCGCGCTCCTTTCCACAGTTCAGAAATACGATCACGCACCGCCGGGATGCTTCCGCCCGGTTCTCCCGCAACGATGATCTTTTTCAATCGATAGGCCGCCGTCTCGTCAGTCTCGTGTTGTGCGAACACCTCCCCAAGCCGGAGGGCGTAGGTCGGCGTGCAACACAAGACGTCCGCATCATGGGCGACCATCGCTTGCAGCCGTGCCTGACTGCTGAGTCCGCCGCCCGGAATCGAGAGATTCCCCCGTCGGGTCGCCGACTCAAAGGCCGTCCAAAATCCCAGAAAGGGCCCGAAGGAAAAAGCAAAAAACACCACGTCTCGCGGTGATACGTCTGCCCCCTCGAAGACGCGATCCCAGCAATCCAGCATCGCCGACCAGCTTTCCGTTGTATCCAGCGAGGGTAACGGACCTCTAGTTGTGCCGCTGCTCTGGCAAAAGCGGGAGTAATCCTCGATCGAAAAAGTCAGATTCGAACCATAGGGCGCGAATTCTTCCCGATCCCACACCAGATCCATCTTCGTCGTGAATGGCATTTTCGCCGCGAATTCCGCCAGCGATCCGACCGACGCATCGATACCCGCAGTCTCTAATCGCGCACGATAGAAATCGTTGCCGCAAGAGAGTTCACCAATCAGCGATTGCAACAGCTTCAGCTGTGCGGATTCGATTTGATTACGGTCGGCCATCTCCTGTCACACTAAGAGCGGAAGGGCCTGTCGATCAAGCAGCCAGACGGGAAATTCCCGGCCGGAGATTATTCCGATTTCGGAGTCTCGACCGATGCGACTTTGGCGTGACCTGCCGGAGCCGGATCGGGCTTGAATTTCACCACCAGATAGCCACCTAGTGCCGCCATCATAATTCCAGCCACAAACTGCCAGCGCAGAGCGCCAAAACCACCCGCCGGGGGATGCATCACGAGCGATACGATCGCGTTCACAATTGGAGCTCCCGCAAAAATAATCGACATCACGATGGCCGGTGCACTCTTGTTGCCCTGCGCGAACAGCGCGCCCAGCGACATCAGAACGAAAAATGCTCCGATCGCTCCGAGAATTCCCGCGATCAGCGAGAGCCACATTCCCTTTCCCGGAAAGTTCCAATCCGACCCGCGCACCACCAGAATCAGCAACGGAGCCAAGACAGCAGTTAAGAAGTAAGCCACCCCGACAAAGAGAAACGCCTTGTAGCGACCATTCACCTGATCGGCCATCCCGATCTGGCCCATGTGGAGAAAAATGCCGTAAAGGCCCCAGGTAAGGACCGTTCCCAGGGCGAAATAGAGCCACGCGTAACTGTTCATAGAATCTTCCAAAATAGTAATCAGCTTGCCGCCGAATCGGGGATCATCCCCTCCGGAGCAGCCACAATTTTCTCGCGCCATTCGTCCGGAAGCGCAACCGCTTTCATGCGGCGTGTATCGGCATCAAACGAAACACACACCACCGTGAACCGCCCTGTCGCTGCTACAGCCCGCTTTTCTTCCAAGTCCGGATCTTTCCAGAATTTGAAATAATACTTCACTGTTCGGTTCCGCACTTCCTCGATTAGCAGCTCGATCTCCACCTCTTCCTCGAAACGCAAGGGTAAACGAAAATCCGCCGACGCATGGACGCGCGGCCATCCCACTTTCAGATCGCCTTCCTCCGACCCGTCGCTAAAGGGATGCACCGAAAAGCCGAGCGACCGGTAAAAGGCATGCTCCGCCACCTCCATGAATTTGAAGAAATTCGAGAAATGCATGATCCCCGCCACGTCCGTGTCGGCAAACTCGACCCGGCGGCGGAAGAGGAAACGATGATTCATGCGCCTACCATGCCACCGTTCCCGCCGATGGCAAAACAGGGTTCAGCGGCGGAGTCAAAAGGGTTGAGTCGGTGACCTGACCCTGTTGAATTATGGTCTCTCAAGTCATTGAAAGTCACCACTGTGTTTCAATGCGCTTCCGCCTGCCGCTCCAAGTTCAACGGCGGCGCGGAGTTGGCTTTTGCGTGGTTGCATGGGCTCTACTTTGGAACCGCCCCCCAAATCGATGGGAAAACACGCGCGTAATCGGCAGCCGACAAGGCCCTATTTTCTCTCTAATTCGGGCGCGGAAATCTCGCCTTTCTTCAGCTTCGCCTCGAACTCTGCTTTCACGGCACTCACATAGGGATTGGGCGGACGCATGCTCACCGGTAAATTGCGACGCCGACTCACCTCTCCGGGAGGATAGTTCACTTCGAGATAGGTGAGGATTTGATCTTCTATTTCCGGAGGGAGAGGCCAGAGTCCCTGCTTTTCCTGCATCCAGTCAATCAGTGAGGCCCACGTTTCGCGGGTCGCTCCGTAGTTGGTGAACAGCTTCGGAGAATGGCAGACGCTGCACATGGCTTGCACGGTTTGCCAGTTTTCGTCGATGATCATTCCGGTGAGCGGATCAATTGCGGGCTCGGCTCCTTCGTCGGCAGCGCTCGCGCTGAGGACTGACAAAGCAACGATCATTGCCACGGCGATTATCGCCCGTAGTTGCCGGCTGCAGGAATGTGAAGATCTGATTTTCATGTTTCAGGGAAACAAGCGATTCACACGGCCTGGACGGCGATGCGGTGACAGGCGTTGTTCAGGTAGCCTTTGGGATTCCACCCGGGCAGGATCATCGGCTGGCTGATTCCATTTTCATCCGTAGCCCTGGCCCAAATTTCGTAGTAGCCGATTTGGGGGAATTTGATGCCCTTCTGCGACCACCGTTGCCACGCGAAGCGATTCGGAGGGTCTTCGAGTTTGGCCTTTTGCCAAGTGCGCCCAAAGTCAATTGAGGTGTGCACTTCCTTTACCTTCAATTCGCCGGCCCATGCTTGCCCGCGGCATGAAAAAGCCTCACCTAACGGCGCCTCGACTCCTGACTGAGGAAAAGTGACGAGAGACTTCACCGGCATCGAATCGATGATGAGCATGTCTTCCTCGGGAACTTCGGTTCCCGGTGCGACCGAATATTTGGGGATTCGATAGGAGGTGCCCGTCATCTTCGCCCCGTCATGAACTTGGTCACGGACAAGGAGTTTATACACCCATTTTCCCGACGTGGAGGCCGGATACCCACCCGTGATAAGTCGAAGCGGGTGACCATTCATCCAGGGAATATCCGCGTCGTTCATGGCCCAGGCGATCATGGAATCTTCATCAAGAGCCTTGGCGATGGGAACGCCACGTGAGATCGGATCTTTCGTAGCATCACCTGAGAGATGGGTGTCTTTTCCGTAGTAGGCGGTGTAAACAGCCTTGTCATTTACACCGCAGGCTTTGAGGACATCGCGCATCCTCACGCCTGTCCATTTCGGGCATCCCACCGCGCCGATTGTCCATTGATTCCCCGAGGCGGGTGGCGAAAATTCACTTCTGCCGTTTCCACCACATTCGATCAAGATCTGACTGGTTATGTTCTCGAATTTTTCTTTCAACTCCTGGATCGTGAATGTCGTGGGTTTGTCCACTCCGGGACCGCCGATCTCCAAAGTCCATGTCTCCGGATCGATCTTGTCCTCTGGCGGAGGATTCCCGTTGTTGCGGACAAAAAGATACTTCGCCGGAGTGACCGCGTCGTCGAGCAAATAGGCGGGGGCTTCCGCGTTTACGGGGCGATCATTGAGAACTATGAGTCCGTCTTTTCCCTTGATGGTAAATGGCTCCGGATTCTGGGCTAGCGCGGCGGGGATGAGGCCTGCTGGAAACCGGTCTCCGAAGACGATATCCCCCCCGATGACAGCCGCCATCGCCGTGAGTGCGTTGCGACCGAGGAAACCCCGTCGGGATAAATCCGGATCGAGCGGATCGTTTCCCCAAAGGACCCGGGACGCCTCTTCTCCCAGTTCTCCATACAGCTCGTGAATTCCCTTTTTCTCTTTCATAGGTTTGTAGCGGGTGTATCAGACGGCGGTGTGGCGCCGTGTCCAAAACCGTCCAAGGCAGGCATTTTATCGGAACGATCTGGCGAGGGCGAGAACGGAATCGTGTAAAACAGGGGAACGGTTGGCGCTCTGCTGACGCCCCGCGCTGTTGCGGTCGCCCCTGTTGAGTTAGAGGGTACGTATCGACAAAACTCCCCGCAGTGCTAAATTCGATGAGATGAATGAAAGCGAAATTTACATTTTGGCAGGAAGCGGACGGAATGTTTCTCGGTTTCTTGAATGACTACCCAGATCATTGGACTCAAGGCGAATCTCTCGATGATCTGAAGGAATATCTTCGTGACCTCCACGAGACTTTTTCATCCGATCCGATTCCCGGAATTCGACAAGTTCAAGAACTCGAAATCAAAGCAATGTGAAACGCCGCGATCTTGTGCGAACAATCTAAAAAGCCGGTTGCGTTCTCGTTCGCGACGGTAGCAAGCACGATATTTATACCAATCCAGTGACTGGAAAGACAGAGCCAGTTCCGAGACATCGTGAGATAAATGAGCGTCTCGCACGGAAAATCGTGAAGAGTCTCACTCAAATGGATTGACCCGCCCTCGAAAACATCCTCACACACTCGCCTCCAACTCGGCCATTCGGTCTTCCATCTCGGCGGTTTGGAGCGTCGTGATGATTTCCTCGAGATCCCCCTGGATGACTTGATCCAAATTATACAAGGTCATGTTGACCCGATGATCGGTGAGTCGGTTCTGAGGAAAATTGTAAGTCCGGATCTTCTCTTCGCGACCGCCCGATCCGATTAAATTTTTGCGGTGGGCAGAATATTTTTCGTGCTCTTCACGAATTTTCGCCTCAAGGAGTTTCGCACGCAGAATCTGAAGCGCTTTCTCCTTGTTCTTCCCCTGACTGCGTCCGTCCTGGCATTTCACCATGATACCGGTCGGCAAGTGGGTCACCTGCACGGCGGAGTCAGTCGTGTTGACGTGCTGACCGCCGGGACCGCCCGAACGCGTAGCCTGAATGTTCAATTCATCGGGCTTTAGCTCAACATCGACCTCTTCAGCCTCTGGTAGAACGGCGACGGTCGCTGTGGAGGTGTGAATGCGGCCCTGCGTCTCAGTCTCGGGGACGCGCTGGACTCGGTGCACTCCACTTTCGTATTTCAGAAAACGGAAGACTTCCTCACCGGAAACTTTGAAGATGACTTCTTTGTAGCCACCGACTTCCGATGAGCTCACTTCCACGGACTCGGTTTTCCATCCGCGGGTCTCGGCGTAGCGCTGATACATGCGGTAGAGATCGCCGGCGAATAGCGATGCCTCGTCGCCTCCGGTACCGGCACGAATCTCGACAATGGCGTCGCGGTCCTCGGTGGGATCGTGCGGGAGGAGTGAATACTGGACGCGACTCTCCAATTCCTCGATCTGCTGTTCGAGTTGCGGGATCTCCTCTGCGGCCATTTCCGCCATGTCTGCGTCGTTGGATTTGGCCAATTCAGAATTGTCAGTGAGTTCCGCCCGTGCTTTCTCCAACGCCTCCCAGTCGGCGAGTAGCGATTTTGTCCGGTTATACTCTCGAGTCAGTTCCTGAGCCTTCTGCGGATCGTCGTAAAAGCCCTCCTGCGACATCTCGGACTCAAGTTCCGGAATGCGATGACGTTTTTTCTGAATGAGGGATTCGTAGTCCACGACGGTATTTCTTTAGATTGGCAGGAAAAGGGGCAAGAAAAAACGGTGACGACGCCCAATTCGGACACCGTCACCGTTTTTAAAAATTAAACTGTGGTCAGCTAAGCGCCCAGATCGGACAACTTCGGCTTCTTGCGGCGTTCGCCGGCAGCTTTGCCCTCGCCGAAACGCTTTTGGAACTTGTCCACACGACCGGCAGTATCGACGAATCGTTGCTCACCAGTGAAAAACGGATGGCAAGACGAGCAAATACCGATGCTGATATCCTGCCTCGTGGAACGGGTCTGAATGACGTTTCCGCAGTTGCACTGGATGACTGCGTCTTTGTAATCGGGATGGATATCAGCTTTCATGGTCGTATACCGCTTTTTTAGAGGGGGCGGAAATTAGTCGTGAACCTTTCGACGATCAAGGAGATTTTTCCTTACACCGCTGTGAGCGCGAAAAGGGGGAATCCTTTCTCTTCAGACACCGAAATCAATCAGTTCAGGCCTGAAGCAATCTATGTCATCCTGTAAATCCATATTCACTCAATGGCTCCTCTGGACCAACCTTGCATGGATTGAACAGGGAATAATGAGATTTCATGAATTCATTCTTCAATCGCAGCCATTCTTCTCATGCGCATCCATTCGCGCTAAAAAACGATCGACCGAAGTAAATCTACAAGAATCTTAATCTTACTCCTCTTCGCAGCGACACACGGGGTAAATCGAAGATTACGAGTAAGAGTGGGAAAAGAAAAATGCGATTTTGTCACAACTCCGCTCCCGTCTCCGAATAGATAGGTGAATGAAGTTGCTCTCACCACCCTCGACGACGCAGCCGGCATCGCTCCGACACGGATTCTCAGAACTGATGCGACTGCATCACCGCGAACTGCTCGTCTTCGCCGGAGCCGCCACCCGCGACCGCGAAGCGGCCCGAGACATTGTGCAGGAAGCATTTGTTTCTGCATGGCGTTCGTTTGAGAAATACGACGAGGAACGCGACTTCGGTGCCTGGATGCGGGGGATCGTCCGCAATAAGACGAAAGATTGGTTCCGCCGCCAACAGCGCGAACCCATCGCCGACAGCGATCTTGTCGATATCGAAGTCGACATCGCCGCCTGGCAGGCGGCGCGATTCGACGGGAATAACGTCTTCGAGGTCGTGGACGGGTGCATCGGCAAACTCCCCGCTAATTTCAGTGCTGCCGTCCGCACTTTCTATTTCGAAGAGCAATCCGGCGACGAAGCCGCCACAGCGCTCGCAATTTCCCCCGCCAATCTCCGGAAGCGTCTCGAACGCGCCCGCGCCCTGCTACACGACTGCATCGCGCTGGAAACCCACCCCCGCCTCCAACCCCAAACCGAACAAAGTCATGTCTGATTCCAATTTTTCCAAAAACACGCCCAACAAGGATGAGCCGTGGGCCGATGCGCTCGTCGACACCCTGCTGCGCGAGACCGCAGACGGTGGTGCCTCCACCGAAGCGTTCCTCGCATCGGTAGAGAACGCCATCGATGCGGAGAACGACCCAACGAGCAAGGTCGTGCCCATTGCGAAGCCGAACCCGAGGAGACTGTGGATGTGGTCCTCGGGAATCGCGGCGGTATTGGTGATTGGAGTCAGCGCGTGGCTTGCCAGTGTGCAAATCCGGGAAGAGCGCCAAATGATTGCTCACACGGTCACATTTGAGTCTGAACCTGGAAGTGAAGCCGCCATGATGGAAAAGCTCGAACTCAAACGTTCTCCGGAAACGGTCGAATCGCAGGATGAGCTACAAACATTCATCCGAATGAAGAATGAATATGGTCTCCCCAACCCTCCCGTCGTTTCGAATACTCCGGAACCGATCAAAATAGGAGACGCCCCCGGAAACGATGTGCTCAGTTCGCTGGACGTGCCTGAGGCAAACTTCATGTTTGAAAGCGAGTTGTCTCAAATTGGGATCGGTGGCTTCAGCAAAGAAGGGGAAGCGAAAAACAACGACTCATACAGCGTGGCAGCGAGTGGAAGCGGCGAAGGGTCAGTGCGCCAACGGATGAGCTATTACGATACAGCCTATGATCACAACCGGGTGAAGATTCTCAGCGAAATCGCGGAGGGATGGGAAGCGCCGGTTCCGAAAAGTATTGCTGCCCTTGAGCCTCAACGACGGCAATCGAATCAAACGATCGGCCACGGTGGAACAAGTTTCGATAGCTCCATTACCCTCGAAGGAGCAGAGTCTCAATCCACTAACTTCGGCCTTGTTAGTGAAGCAATAACTGGGCGGCCTATCTCCCAGGAGAGTGCGAGTGTTCCAGGCATTGCCGGAACAAATCGATACACGATGACCGGACAAAATGGCGGAGAGCAGCCCGTCGTTTCCTTTACACGCGGAGGAACGATTTCGGCAGAAGGAAACAAGGATTTTGGTCGAATCGAATGGGATAACAGTACTGCAGCCCTTGGGTCCGGAGGCACTGTCATTGTTTCCAAAAACACAGAATCGAAAGCCTCGGCTCTTCCCACTCTGCTGGAAAAGCAAACAGCCGTTAGGCCAGGATTAGAATCCTCCAATTTCGGAAACGTTGCGTTGCACGCAATAGCGGCAACACCCGATATGAAGGCGACCGGAGACCTCGTTGCGACCGACGATCTTATTGTTCGCCTCGAGCTTCCAGTCGTTGGGAAAGCGTTCGCATCTACCGCCCGCCCTAACTACGGCGAACTCATCGACAACCCCTGGTTCGCCCCGATCGACGCCCCGCTTTCAACCTTCTCCATCGATGTCGATACGGCCTCCTGGACGAATCTGCGCGCCATGATCCGCAGTGGACGCTCTGCCGACGCAATCCCGAACGACGCGGTCCGGATCGAGGAATTGATCAACTACTTCTCATGGGACTACCCGCAACCGGACGGCGAGCATCCTTTTGCTTTCGCCACAGAGACTGCCGACTGCCCGTGGAACAGGAACCACCGCCTCATGCGAGTCGGCATTCAAGGACGGGAGATTGCAAAAACGGACCGCCCCGCCGCCAATCTCGTCTTTCTCCTCGACGTCTCGGGCTCGATGGACAAGCCGAACAAACTCCCCCTCGTGAAGCGCGCTATCTCCGTGTTGGTCGAGAAACTGAAGGAGCACGACACCGTCTCCATCGTCGTCTACGCCGGGGCCGAAGGCCTGGCTCTCCAGCCCACTTCAGGACGGGACCAAGTCGCCATCCAAGATGCGCTCGACAACCTTGACGCGGGTGGATCGACCAATGGCGGAGCCGGGATCAAACTCGCCTACCGCATGGCCCGCGAGCAATTCGTCGAAGGCGGCATCAACCGCGTCATCCTCTGCACCGACGGCGATTTCAATGTTGGCACGACGGGCACGGAGGAACTCGTCTCGCTCGTCGAAAAGGAAGCCAAGAGCGGCGTCTTTCTCAGCGTCTGTGGCTTCGGCCAGGACAATCTCAACGACGCAATGCTCGAAGAGATCACTAACAAAGGGAATGGCAACTACGCCTACATCGACAACTTCCGTGAAGCGCGGAAAGTCTTCCTCCAGGACCTCATGGGAACGCTGGTGACCATCGCCAAGGACGTGAAAATTCAAATCGAGTTCAATCCCGCTGAAGTAGCCGGGTATCGCCTGATCGGCTACGCCAACCGCAAACTCGAAGCCGAGGATTTCGAAAACGACGAGATCGACGCGGGTGAAGTGGGATCCGGCCACGCCGTGACCGCTCTCTATGAGATTGTTCCTGCAGGCGCGAAAGGCAATCCTGCCGACGACGAGATCGGGCTGCGTTATCAGGCGAAGAATCGCCCCACGCCAAAGCGCAAACTGATCCCAAGCGGCGAGTTGGCATTGCTCAAGCTTCGTTACAAGCTACCCGACGGAGAGCAGTCCATCCTCATGGAGCAACCCGTCATGCCGGGTGGTGGAAAATGGAATCGCGCCAGCGAAGACTTTCGCTTCGCGTCGGCGGTCGGACTTTTTGGAATGATCCTCCGCGAGCATGAAAGTGCCGGCGATGCGGATCTTGCGGACGTGATCGACATCGCGAACGAAGCAAAGGGCAACGATCCTCAGGGCTGGCGCGCAGAGTTCGTGGATTTGGTAAAGCAGTTGGCCGACAGGTAGAGGCGAGCGGCTCCCTCGCCTATTTCACGGGTTCGCGACCGGGCCGGTCGCGCTTACTTACTCCCGCCAGCTTCCGCGCATACGCGAGCGTATCGATATCTGCCGGAGTCTTGTCGCGGCGAATCGCTTTGATCCTCGGAAAACGCATCGCTAAACCCGAATCGTGGCGCTTGCTGGGATTGATGGAATCGAATGCGATTTCCAGAACAGTATCCGGGTCGACGGTGTGAATGCCTCGCACTTTCTCGATGGTCTTTTCTTTGAAGTGCTCAGTCAGTTCTTCGATCTCGATATCAGTCAGGCCGGAATACGCTTTCCCGATGACACGTAAACCACCGGTCTGTTCATCGCGGACAGAGAAGGTGTAGTCGCTCAGCACATGCGAACGCTTGCCATGGCCCTGCTGCGCTTTCACAACGACGACATCGAGCGTCGGCATCGCTTTCTTGAGTTTCAGCCATTGCTTGCCACGTCGACCGGGCGAATAAAGGCTACTTGGGTCTTTTGCGATGAGGCCTTCGTTGTCGCGGCGGCGCGCCTGGTTGAAGGCTTCATCAACCTTTTCCGCAGTCTCCGCATAGAAAACGTCGCATCGCGAGATGGCGTCGGGAAACGCGATCGATTCGAGCGCTTTCCTACGTTCCGAAAGCGGGCGGTCCAGCCAACCTTTTCCGTGAATACCCATGAGATCGAAGGCAACGAATTTCACAGGGACAGCTTCGCCGAAAAACAGATCGCCCTGGTTGCGGCGGCCGAGACGCTTTTGCAGATCGAAAAAGGAGAGCTTCTTCCCTTCGGCGAACGCAATGATCTCTCCGTCTAGGATAACATCGCTTTCAATGGCGGCGGCGGATTGGATCAACTCCGGAAACTCGGCGTGGAGCGGTCGCAGATCACGAGAGTAGATTTCGACCCGATCATCGAGCTTGTGCAACTGCGCCCGGATACCATCGAACTTATCCTCCAGCCAGATGCGGCCGCCCCCGAGACGCGAGA
>Ga0222633_1000662_pt1 | contig 27083 bp, 17 predicted proteins | sample AntAcemetageno48_FD_179816 | JGI IMG/M metagenome (GOLD analysis project Ga0222633, IMG submission 179816) | Saline water microbial communities from Ace Lake, Antarctica - #48 | ecosystem: Environmental > Aquatic > Non-marine Saline and Alkaline > Saline | place: Antarctica: Ace Lake | collected...
AGATTCCCGATCAATTTTTTAACGAGATCCTTCGCTGTGTTCAGCGGAAATCCATTCATCGACCCTGACACATCAACAACAAAGACGTACTCCCGGGGAGGTAGATCCTCCGGAGTGATTCTCTCCGGAGGTTCGACCGTAATGAGAAAAAAATTCTCTCCTCCCTCCGGATCTTCGTGAAGCAACAGACCCGAGGTAATTTTCCGATCCGCGAGGCGGTATCGCAGAATAAAGTCACGATTGGCTCCGCCGATTTTATCTGCCGTCAGAGCAATCGTTGCAGTCGAGGCCTCCTTGAACTCGATGCTGGTGGGATGGGTATCGCAGCTAAGATCCTGAATCGGCAGGCCCGCGCTCAATCTCACCTCAATGTTGAAGCCCGTCGGATCTTCGGTGCCCTCCTCGAGAAACGGATTGCTGCCCCATTGGTCGGCGGAGGCGTTGGAATCTCCGGCATAGCGGGGGCCAACTACAGTGGGATAGACAAACTCATAGACCTTCTCACTGGGCTTGAGCAATTCGGTATAGCGGAGCACAGCTTCGATGGTGTCGCCGGGAAGAATGTTCGCCACATTCATTTGAAAGACGTTAGGGCGATGTTGCTCGAGAAGCGAAGCCGTTTTCCCTGCGCTCTTCGCTTCCTCGTATTTTTGCTTCGCTTTCTTTCTCTCGTTGATCTCGGCCTCAATGATTCGATCACCGATTTTCAAGGTCAGTCCATGGACGGCGGATCCCGTGCCTCCGGGAAAAACATAGAGGGCCTCGATGGTGTGTTTTCCCCGGTTCTGATAGACTTGACGCACTTCGACATCGGCAATTGTTCCGCTGATCTCGACTTTCACGTCGGTCGACTGTAGAGGGAAATTTTCCGTTTCCGATTCTCCGACCGACCCGTTTTCGATTATTTGGAAATACGGGGCGAGCGTTTGTTCTTCATCCGGGACCCCGGCCAAGGCAGACGAGAAGAACATGCAGACGAGGGCGAGCAGTAGCTGGATTTGTTGTTTCATGATGGTTCGATTGATTTTCGAAACCACTGTGCTGATTCAATGTGAACCGCGTATGAAACGAGCGTGAAAAAGGCGAGAAATGGCGAGTTGGTCGAGGATCGCAATTGCAATTGCAATGACGTTCGACAACTCCCGGTAAATCGATTCAGAATTCAACAGGGCTGCCTCATCAACCCAACCCTGTTGAGTTTCATCGATTTGCCGCCTGTTGCCGGGGCATTGATTCCCCTCCGGCCCCTATTTGCCCTTCGGGCCGTCTCGCCACAGCATCAATTCCCGCGTCAGTTCGGGTTCGATCTCTTTCCCCTCAGCGGTCCCCATCAGATTCGTCAGTTCATAGGGGTCGTTCTTCAGGTCGAAGAGTTCACGTTCGTCCGTTACGAGGTGCTGGACCAACTTGTATCGCTTTGTTCGAACGGCACGGGTCACGGTAAAACGAACCGGATCGTGGTAAGAGAAAAACAACCGGTCCCGACCTTCCCCTGTTCCATTGTAAATCCCGAGCACGCTCTCCCCTTCGACGGATTCGGGAATCTCGACTCCGGCAGCCTCGCAAATTGTCGGAAGAATATCCATCGTACTGACAAGTTCCGACGTTGATTTTCCGGCGGATCGAAGAGTCGGATGCCGGACGATCAGCGAACTGCGAAGCCCCTCCTCATACATCGTCTGTTTTCCAATGATGCCGTGTGAACCGAGGGAAAGCCCTTTCACGCTCGCGAAGACGACCAAGGTTTCGTCTGACAAATCCTTTTCTTCCAGCGTGGTCAAAACCCTTCCTACCTGCTCATCGAGATGTTCGAACATCGCATAGTATTCCGCCGTCGCCTCTCGCACGTCCGCTTCGTTGCGGGGAAACGGCAAGACAGTTTCGTCGCGGATCAGTGGATTGAATTGCTCGAAGGGCGGCTTCGGCATGAAGTTAGGCGGCACGGAAATATCATCCGGTCGATATTTTCCCTCATATCCCGGCGGAGCCAAAAACGCATCGTGTCCCACCGTGTAGGCGAGGACCAGAAGGAAGGGGCTAGCGTGGTCCTTTTCCAGATAAGCGACGGCATCGTCGGTGAACACTGTGGAGGAATAGTCTTCCGCCGCTTTTTGCGTTTCCGGACCGCCTCCGAAATCGGTTAACGCCATTTCGAACTGATCGAATTTTCCACCGGCCCAGCATCGCCCCCCGCTGGAATATCCGCGAGTCCACGGCTTACCATCGTTATGCCATTTACCGATGAAGCTCGTTTCATAACCTGCCGCGGCGAGCAGTGTCGGGAGCCGCGGAGAAGATTTGTTTATCGGAATGCCGTTTCTGATCACTCCGTTCGTCCAACTGTCCTGCCCGGTATAGATGCAGGCGCGAGCCGGACCACAGATCGGATTTGGATTAAAGCATCGGCTGAAGAACATGCCCTCTTCGGCGAGGCGATCCAGATTCGGGGTGCGGATCGATTCGTTCCCGGAACAACCCAGCGCACGATAGTTGTGATCGTCGCTTAAGATTAAGACAATGTTAGGCGGTGGTGCGGCAACCCCCTGGGAAGCAACGAGCGATAGTAGACAAATCAGCCAACGTTGATGCAATTGGATACGGGAACCGATTTTCATATCGAAATTCAGATCAACTCCGCGATCGGCTTTCCGCCCTCCTGGACAGCGAAGTGTGGGCGACCCGTGAAGTCCTCGAAAGTAGTGGAAAGCGGCACTCCGAAGTGATGGTAGATCGTGGCCGCGAGGTCCGCCGGCAAAACCGGTCGCTCTTTCACATCGCCGCCATCTTTCTCGGTAGCCCCGATCACCTGGCCATGACGGAATCCTCCGCCAGCCATCATCATCGACATGACGACCGGCCAATGATTCCGCCCGTCCTGACTTCCCTGAGTCCCGATCTGAGGCGTGCGCCCGAATTCCCCCATCGCGATGACAAGGGTATCGTCGAGCAACCCGCGATCCTCCAAGTCGGAAACGAGCGTCGTGAAAAGCCGATCAAAAACGGGCATCAGAGGTTTTAATCCTTTCGAAATACCTCCGTAGACGCCACCGGGAATCCCATGATTGTCCCACGTCCCGGAGGCTGGATGATCACTCAGATCGATTGTCACAAAACTACTACCCGCCTCGACGAGACGACGCGCGAGGAGAGCCTGCCGGCACCATTCGTGATCGCCATATTTTTCTAAAGTCTTCGCGGACTCCTGACTCAAATCAAACGCGGCCTGCGCTTTTCCTCCGGAGACCAAATCGAACGCCTTCTCGGTGAAATGCTCCAGTCCTTCCATTTCACCACTGCGATCAAGGTCAGAACGAAACGTATCCATTTGCTGATGCAACGTGCGCCGGCTCTGCAGTCGGTCCATTGTCAGCCCGGTTGGAAGTTCAAAATTGACGGCCCTCTTTCCGGTGGTGTAGGGATCATACTGTTTCCCGAGATAGCCGCCCCAGGCGATGTGCGTCGGATGCTGAACATGCAATGCCACATAGGGAGGCATGTCAGGATCATTCGCTCCATGATGCTTCGCGACGATCGATCCCATCGCCGGCCACATTTTCCCGTTCGGATTGATCCTCGGAGCAGCCGCCTCGTTCGCGGTCTGCATCACTTGATTCGGTTGATGACTGCTTCCCTTGCAGACCATGGACCGGATCAAGGTCAGCTTGTCCATCATCGCCGCCTGCCTGGGGTAATGCTCGCTGAGATGCACTCCCGGCAGCTTCGTCTTGATCGTTGAAAAGGGTCCGCGAATTTCCGAGGGAGCATCCGGCTTGGGATCCCACGTGTCGATGTGGCTCGGACCTCCGGTCATCCAAAGCAGTATCACGTTTTTCCCACTCCCAGCCGACGGCTGCAAAGACCGGGCTTTCAGCAATCCGGGCAATGTCAGTCCCGCCATACCCGCCAGGCTCGATTTGAGAACACTTCTGCGACTGTTCACGACAAGCCCATCCCGATGGAGCGGATTCAAATCCGTGAAGGCATGCCGCCAAACCGACTTTTTTCCCGTTCCCTTCCCGAAGGTGGACTCTCTGTCTCCGCGATCCGCCATGGAGCAAACACTACTTTAACACGACGAAGCACGTCAACTGCCCCAAGTCCCTGATCGCGCTCCCAATGACACCTGAATCGAAGTTCGAATATGCTGGTGGTCTATCGGCGGGAAGTAAAGACTGAAGCAGATTCTAATTTGTGTTAAGTAGAAAAAATGAGTGGAGTGTTAGAACGTTTCAAACTGGATGGAAAGCGAGCCTTGGTAACGGGCGGAAGTCGAGGGCTCGGCCGTGAGATGGCTCTTGCGCTGGCTGAGGCCGGTGCAGATGTCGCGATCACCGGTCGCGATAAGGAAAGCTTGGAAGCAACAGCAAAAGATCTGGAACACCACGGAGTCACGGTGTGGAGCCATCAGGCAGACGCAACCGATTCAGAGCAAACTGAGTCGATGTGTGAAACCGTCCTTCAGGAAACAGGGGGAATTGACATTTTGATCAACAACACGGGAGGTCGTCTCGTGAATGTTCCTGTCGAAGAACAGTCCCTGGAAGACTGGAATCGAATCATGGATCTGAATCTGACGAGCACGTTTTTGTGCACGAAAGCGATTGGGGGAGCCATGATTACTCAAGGTCGACACGGGCGAGTCATCAACGTCGCGTCCATTTCAGGAATGATTGCCAATCGGGGAATTGGAGGACGCAGCTACGAAACGTCCAAGGCTGCGGTCATTCAGTTTACGAAGGCAACGGCTGCTGACTGGGCTTCCCACGGAATCACCGTGAATGCGATTTGCCCGGGTGGTTTCATGACTGAGCCTAATCAGCGTTGGGCCAGCGAAAATCCGGATGTGATCGTCGAATTCGAGGCGGCCATACCGATGGGGAAATTTGGTGAGCCCGAAGATCTTGGCCCGCTTGCGGTCTATCTTGCGAGCGACGCATCTCGCTACATGACCGGTGCGGCCTTGGTGATCGATGGTGGATACACGCTCTGGTGATCAGGGCTGCGAGTCGAAAAGGACGTGCACTTTTTCGACGATCTTTTCCTCGATGACCGGCTGCCACGGTCGGCTTTTCGCCTCGTATCCTCCTTCGAGCAGGACGCGCTTACTGGGGACATAGCCATTGTAATCGTTGGTGTAGCCTGAGACCCAAATTATCGGTCCATCTTTGGACTTCAGCTCTCTCTTGAGTCGAAGGGAATAGTCGACCGTAACTTCGCTGCCGAGTCCGATCATGGCGAGTTCATTTCCGAACTTCACGACCTGAACCGGATAGTCATAGGTGCCCCGCTCGGACTCTTCCGTGAAAGGAATGTTCACCGTTTCGAATTTCGACTGAATCGCTCCACTCAATTCCTCCTGATGAAAAGTCGCCTTTTGGTTGAACTCCAGAGCTGCCTCGATTGCAGTGGCGAGAGACCGGCCGTGTCGCTGCGCAAAATAGAGCAAGCTACGGGGATAGGGATTTTGATCACCACTGCATCCGTTCATGAACATCGCGGTGACTCCCTCATGATCAGCTTCAAAATATTCCTGAGCGTATCCGGCGTAATCTCCCAGCCACTTCATGAAACCCATCGTCGTATTGTGGCAAGAGTAGCCAAAAAGAACGGTCTTCAATTCTCCTTCGGCATTGGTAACACTCAGAACTGGAACGGTGTGATCGACGACACCCTTTGGGTTCGGGTGATTGCGAAAGCCCTGCGGACTCGGGGTGCGGCGATTCATCGCAAAAGCGCATTTTGCAGAACTGTAGCGCACATGGGAAGGCTCCATCGTATCGAGCGCTTCTCCAATGATGGCAATCGTCTTGGCAACGAGTTCATCGTAGTAGTCCTCAGTATCCTCCCGTCCATAAGACGGGCCACAATGCGTGTGAGAGGCATTCATCATGAGCGACTCACGGGGGAGATTAAATTTTTCGGCAACAGCGGATTCGATGTCGGTGCGAAACTTTCCGATGATGCCAATCAAATCTGTCGTGACAATGACGAGACGATTTCCATTGCCGTCCTCGATCGCAAGAGCCTTCGCGAAGAGATCCTGCTCGGTTCCTTCCGAGGGATTATCCTTCCTGCCGGCATATCCGGACATTGGCATGGGACGCCCCGGGGTGATCGTCGCGGTGGCGCATCCAGCCTTCCATTTCGGTGCCGGTTTTCCCTCTTCAGCAATCAGGAGCGAGACACCCATTGCTAAAGCAACCACGGGCAGGATCAACAAAGTGCGACGGCGATTCTTCATGACAGCTATTGCAGCGCATGACTGGAGCCGTGCCTAGAACGCAATGACGGAACCTCTACTCGCGCACCCACGGCGCCTTGAGCTTCTTCGCCTCTTCTCCGAACGTCTGCGAAACCACGAAACCACTCGCCTGCGATGTGTAAAAGATTCGGCCATTGGAAACCACAGCACCGAGACACTCGCGGGAATCGATGGCCGGTCCGGTCGACACCAGTTTTCCATCCTTGGAAAGATCGATCATGTCCATGTTCGCACCGAGAACATACGGTTCGGAAAGGGTGAATCGGCAGCAGGCGTAGTTGTGTCCGATGCTGTTGACGACCTTGCCGGTCTCCCGGTCGAATACATTTCCTTTTCCTCGAAGTGCGTTCGAGAACACATATTTTTCGCCAACCGTGACGACATTCAGAGCCGAGGTAACCGGATCAGATTTCCACACCAAGCTCCCGTCTGTAGCATCGAGGCACCAGACGAAGCGATCTTCGGTGCCTTCCTGGGCGATGTTGTATCCTCCGATAAAGATTCTTCCATCGCGAGCACTAAGCGTGCATTTCGAAGTGACATAGTAGTCATTGGTCTGCCAAATCACTTCTCCTGACGCAGGATCCATACAGGCGGTGTAGCCATTATTCTCGACCGGAAGACCACGCCGTTTCTTCTGACTCGTCGCGTAGCCGAAGAATACGGAGTAGTAGAGTTTCCCGTCGAGGATACAGATTCCACAGTCATTCCCGCCTTTGCCCTGATCGGAAAAATCCTTTTCCCAAATCACTTCTCCGGTGTCCAGATCCCAGGCCCAGACTGTGGGCTTCTGGTCTTTGGGATAATAGGGATTCGTGTTCGAGTAAATCCAACTCATGACCTCCCGACCGTCTTCGCGAGGTTCCGGTTCACCACCGAAGGTGAAATATTTCTCGGATCCCTGGGCCGCATACTCGCCCGAGCCCGAAGCATAGATCGCGATGTTGTCATGGACGACGGGTGGAAATTGCCGACTCCAGCCCGGTGATCCAGTAAAAGGAGTTTCCCAAAGCAGCTCTCCCGTTTCAGCATCGAGGCATCGCATCATGGATCTCTTCAAACCTCCCTGGGGGACCAAAAGTTTGCCATCGATATACAATGGCGACGTGAAGGAAAGATACACATCGGGCCAGTAGCGTCGCCAGAGAAGGCGTCCGGTGTCCTGCTCGACCGCGATGACCTGCCCCTCGGAGGTGTGCGTGTAAAGTCGGCCTCCTCCGCAAACCGGAAGATGCTTTACGGTTCCTTCGAGACGCCGGGCCCACCGCATTCGCAAAGGCGGCTCCAGGCCCTGATCATTGGCATTCGATCCCGCAAAATCTCCGTAGTTCGTGTACCAGTCGTATTCCGGTCCAGCCAGCTTACTTGTCAGAGGGCTCCGGATTTTCCAGATCTCAAGATCAGTCGTTGGCGGCTCCGCCTTTCCTCCGGGACCAAATACGTAGAGGTAACCATCCTCGCACGGGACAACGATGCGACCGTCCGCAACCGCAACCGGTGAGGTGATTGCTGCTCCGAAAGCGGTGTTGAGTGAACTACTCTCCTGTTGGTCATCGAGCGCAACCAGATGAACCGTTCCGTCGAGCCCGCCAATAATTGCATGGTCCTTTATCAGGACAGGTGGAGTGATGGAGGGCACCTCGCTAAGAATCTCCGGCTCCTCCTCGTCCGCCCGGTGACGCGCCAGACCGATCCCCGATTCCGGTCGAACCCGATAGACATCTCCGTCTCGAATACTGACAGGAGAGAAGCTGAGAAGACCGTGCAGGCGAATCGTCGTTTCGCTGCCTTTCACGAAATCAAAGGCCAGCGCCCCGTCCGTTTGCGTGATTTTTTCGACTCGACCCGAATTGTCCCGGCGGTGCCACTGTACATAAACGTTGCCCTCTTTATCAGCACTCTGGCCGAAAGTTGCCGGATACTCGCTGCCTGCAAATTTTGGAATCTCTCCGGTCGCTTTCAGCTTAGGACCATCGTCCGTATCTTCGAGAAAAATGGTGCGCCCTCCTGCCGGCATCACCACGGTTTTGCCGATCACGCAGATGTCCCGGGAGCAAACGAAGTGATCCTTCCAATTGACCCGGTCCCCTCGAAAGGCAACCCAGTCCTCACCTCTCCAACGGTTTCCTTCAAACCCTACGACCTCTTTGACAAAGTCCCAGGTCCAGATTGTTGTTCCGTCAGGCTCCAACGCGAAAACGCGAGCACCGAGGGTAGCAAAGTAGACGCGCCCTTCGCTGGGAACCGGCGTGCTGAAAATGGCATCCTCGCAGTCGATCTCATTCACGACTTCACCGGTCTCACGGTTGAGAACGTAGTAGTATCCTGCAGTTGTTCCGACGTGAAGGTAGTCGCCCACGATCGCAGGCGAACTCACATTGTTGCAATTCAGCTTTCCACCCTTGGTTTGAAAGCTCCAGACAGTATCAAGCTTGTCGGCCGTGATGCAGCGAACCAACCCCGATCCGTCGATCGCATAGATCTTTCCTTCGGCGATCACCGGGGAGGCGTAGATCCCATCGGAGAAAGGAACCGCCCCAAGTAACCCGAGGGCAGCAGGGTCGATCTCTCGTTCGGGTGCGTTTCCGGAATGTCCCGCATCGAACTGGAACTGGAGCCAATCTTCCCCCTGAAGGGAAAGGGAGCCCAGGAGGAAAACGGCGGTCAGGAATCCAAATCTCATGCCGCATCGTCTCTGACTGGTGATTTTACCACAAGCCGAAATGCCTCACTGATTCGAGGGTGCGGCGCTCTTTAGGATCGACCAAACAACGCCGATAAGCGCGCTGCGCCAGCAAAGCTGGGAGTAACAGGAGCGAAGTGCGAGCGCAGGGGTAGGTTCGTGCGGCCTCGCACGACCCATCGTTCTTGGGGTCCAAACAAGATCAGTTCGACACCGCCAGAGCGGTTTTCGCCTTGAGACTGTCGGCGCGACCGAGCCGGTCGCGGCTACCCAACCCCCAAATGTAAATTTATTTATATCACTTACTATCGATAAGTTACAAACACTCCATTCAACAGGGTTCAGTCAGTGAGTTAACAGGGGACAGCTAGACGCAATCCATTCCCTCCCCGCCGGCGATCATCGCAGTCTCACTTTCTGTTCCGGGATCAGTTTCAGCAGATCAGTAAGGTCGTAGTGATGAAGCGCCCCATGGACGACATTGTGTAATTGTGGAACTGGATCACGCGAGTCGATCACCGTCTCCCAACTCGTAATCCCCCCGTGTAGAGTGAGGGAATCAAAGAGTTCCGGCTCCAACGCTGCTGCATGGATGGCGACCGGGACGAACTCAGCCTCGACGTGAAGATGAAGCGGCCGCGATCCATCCTCTTCACGAAGCGACTTTGCAACGGCCAGCAAATCTTCGGTCCTCATGGCGAGGTAGCTGTCTCCCAGCATAAACGCGATCCAGGCGTCAGCGCCGTAGAATCGCCAGTTCTGTGTTTTACTGAATCCACTGTCGCGGAGATTTAGAAGGACCACTTCGCTTCCGGAAGGAAGGTCACGAGGGACGACTTCAGGCTCTTCTCCTTCCAATCCAGACGGCGTCCATTTTGAATCCAGACAAACGAGATGCACTGCGGATCCCGTCCCATCACCCGCTGGATGACTCCGGTAAATCGGCAAGAGAACTCCGGGCGCGGACGGATAGACTCCCGTTTTGCTCACCTCCCCGTCGCCATGATCGATCCAGTTCAGTTTCGGGATCTCCTCGGAAATCCCCGTCACTTCATGAATCAGGGTGCGTTTTCCCGCAGCATCCAACGACGCCCACTTTGCGCCCCTCTTATCCGCAAGCGCATCGGCATACTCACGATTCACCTCGAAGAGCGGCTTTTCGCCTTCCAATCCCAACACCTGCCCTTTCTCGGTGACATACAGATCCTCATCCACCTCAACGGCAACGTCCTCCGGCTCGAAGACCTCGATCGATCGCCCCTGCAACCATCTCGCAAAAAATCGAACCGCCCCCTCCCGCAGGCGCTTTGAGTAACCGTGCTTCTCCGATGCCTCGACGAGATCGATCCGCTCGGGGTATCCCAACTTCGTGTAGATCCGCTTTGCCTGACGAAAGGCATCCCACGTTCCTTCGATAGGAACGAAGTCATGAGTCGCCGCCAGAATCAATGTTGGCTTCGGAGCGCGAATGATTGCAAAATCCGGATGATCAAGCCCCTCTCGGGTTTGGGCGAACAAATTTTGTTCGGAGTCGCCCGGTCCCGGACTTTCGTTTTTCATTCGCGTGGTTGTCGTGAAACAACCCGGCGCAGCGGCCTCAATTCGATCATCGAGAGCCATGAGATAGCTCGTCATGTTTCCTCCACCGGAATTCCCGGTACAGCCGATGCGTTCGGGATCCACTTCGGGACGGGATTGGAGATAATCAATTCCACGCATGCCGTCCCAGATCATGTAGGACGACAGTCCGCGCCCCAATAGTATAGGAGCCACTCCCAAGGTGTGGTGCTCCCCCGTCGCTCCCGGCATTGCCTTTCCAGTCTTTGGATCAATCAGTTGCCTCCGCTCGCCTTGACCAATCGGATCGTAGCAAAGCACGACAAATCCGTGTTGAGCCAGCAGGATATTCACCTGCTGATAAACGCCTCCGGCTTTACCGTTCGCCGTATGGCCACAGGGATGAAGAATTCCCGGGAACGGTCCCTTCCCATCTGGAAGATAAAGATTTCCCGTCACGTGAAATCCGGGAAGAGATTCGAAGAGCACTTTCTCCACGGTATAACCGTCGCCTACTAATTTGCCGGTCACTTTCGGATTCAGCGGGCACCGCACAAACGTATCGAGATCAACTGTCTCCTTAAAGAACTCACGGAGTGTCTCCTGATATTCGCAAATCTCTTCCTCGGATTGTAGAATTTCGACCCGCTCCAATCGGCGATCCAGAGCTTCGTGAACTCGAGCGCGAAGATGCGAGCGCATCATCTGATTCTCTTTGTCGCGCTGGAACTGCTTCTCAAAGCCAATAATCGACCGCCCCTCCGACCTGTTCACGGCGTCATCCTGCGATCGCCCCTTGCTCGAGGACCCCACAATCAATAGAAACAAGAGCAGCCAGGAAAATCTCATTCAACACTGTAGTCAGCCTGAGTAAAGAAGTGCAATAGTGCGAAGCTATCCGCGTTCGCGCTCAACCTCCTCTTGCTCTGCGGTTCTTAAGTTCCTATCAAAGGCAAAATGAAATTCCCTCGTCGGCTTGTTTTCAAACTCACCGCACTGTTCACCATGGCTTCTTTGCATCCCGGCCTCACCGTTTCCGGAAATCCGATCAAAGGTTACCCGGACGAAATTCAGGAAATCCGCTACCCGGTTGAGGCCGACAACAGCGAGCAGCCAGCACTCTTCTGGAAGCCTTACCAGTATAGTGAAAAAGCGCCTCTACTCGTCGCGCTGCACACGTGGTCGAGCGATTACCTCCAGGCAGGCGGCGAAGCCAAATACGCTGAGTGGTGCGTTCAGAACAATTGGATTTTCATTCATCCGAACTTCAGAGGACGCAACCGAACACCGGAGTCAATGGGGTCAGACCTCGTGGTCGCTGATATCCGGGCTGCAGTCGAATGGGCAAAGGAAAACGCGGCGGTGGACGAATCGCGCATCTACGCGATCGGCGTGTCCGGTGGCGGGCATGCCACGCAACTACTTGCAGGTCGCACTCCGGAAATCTGGGCCGGCATCTCGTCCTGGTGTGGCATTTCCGATATCGCCGCCTGGCACGAGCAAACGTCGGCTGCTGGTCTGGAGCGATACGCCAAAGACATCGAGATGGCCCTCGGCGGAGCGCCATTGCCCCGATCCCAGGAAGAGAAGGATGCCATCCATCGCTCTCCACTAACCTGGTTGGGGAAGGCGTCGCCGGTTCCACTCGATATCAATCATGGCATCAACGATGGACGGGATGGAAGTGTGCCATTCACCCACTCGCTCCATGCCTGGAATGCGATCGTTCCGGAAAGCGAAAAGCTGCCAGCGGAATTCATTAAGGAGTTTTATGCAACGCAGAAGCCCTCTGCCGACGACGTTCCGAATGATCCACTCTACGGGGAGCGACAGCCGCTTTTCCGCCGCGCCCACAAAAATACCCGCGTCACCATTTTCGACGGCGGACATGAAATCGTTCATCTCGCTGCGCTCAACTGGCTCGCTGCCCAGAAAAAAGGACAACCAGCAAACTGGAATCCGCCTAAAGTAGCTGACTTACAAACTTCGGACAAAGACACCCAAAGCGGAAAATAGTCATGATCAGTAAATGCCTCCTTTCACTCTCCGTTTCGCTGTTAGCGCTCACCTTCGCCTCCGCAGATGAGGATGACTTCGCCGGAGATCTCCGCCTTTTGTTGCCCGCCGAGATTCCCATCCTGGCAGGCATCGAAACGAATGTCTATTTTGACAACGCACTTCTGGCGATCAATCCCGCCAACTACGCCGTCGACGTAATTTGCCGTCGAGGTTCCCAACAAAATGAACGGTGGACCTGGGTAGCTTCATCCGACCCGGACAAACGCGACGTTGGTTCGCACCCGCTCACACTCGAGTTGCGGAATCAAAAGAATGAGATCGTCGCGAGAGCTTCCACTGTTCTCCGAGTTCTCCCGCGGGATGTCGATGCCGAAACGTCCGATGAGAAATCGATTCTTATCCTCGGGGACAGCCTCACCAACGCTTCCCATTACCCCGGACAAGTCAACGAACGGGCCCGGGAAGACGGCTTTCCACTAAGACTCATCGGCACACGCGGTCCCGGCGCCGAAGCCCAGGATGGAGGCGGAGACGGCTCCGGAAATCGCCACGAAGGATACGGAGGATGGACAGCTAATCGATTCGCCACCCACTACACCGGAATAGCCCGGGGAGGTGATTACAAGAAATGCGGCAGTCCTTTTATCTACAAATCCGATCCAGATAACGAAGACGAAACGCCGAAGCTCGACTTCGCCCGCTATTGCCAGGAATACAACGAAGGGCAAGCCCCCGACTTCGTCACGATTCTTCTCGGCTGCAACGACACCTTCCACAGCACCGACGAAACCATCGAGGAGAAAATCGACGTCATGTTCGCTCACTACGAGACTCTCGTTTCGATGATCCACGAACTGAATCCCAAGACAAAGATCGGAGCGATTCTCCCGATGCCACCGGCAGCATCTCAGGATGCCTTCGGTCAAAACTACGGGAGCAGTCAGACAAGATGGCAATACAAACGAAACCAGCACCGCGTTCTTGAACGCATGACCGAGACATTCGGAAGCCGCGAGGACGAAAATCTGTTTCTGGTTCCCGCCTGGCTGAACCTGGATCCTGTCCACGGCTTCCCTGATAAAGAGGTCAAAGCAAACGCACACTCCGAGGCTGTCATCACCCGTCAAATCAACGGAGTCCACCCCTCTGCGGAAGGATATCGGCAGATGGGCGACAGCATCTACGCTTGGTTGCGTTCGTTTGATGCGAAGGACTAAGCGATCCTTCTACTCCTCGAACTGAACCGCATTCACCACTTCACCCATCTCTGAGTGGTGACGGAATGTGATCGCCGGTTTTCCGGCAGGACCACCTTCACGCTTTGTCTTCACCGTCAGGTAGCCACCCTTCACGCGAAGGAAGCGGTGGTAGTCTTCCCGGTAGTCCTTCTGGCTCCAACCACCCGCATGCTTATCGCTCGCCGGCCCACAGCAAAACTCCTGAATTTTCGTCTCCGGGTGAATTGAGTGATATTGCCAATGGCGATCACCACAGATGACGTATGCGTTTTTCTGCGAGGCAAGAAATGCCCTCACTTGATCCCCCTCGTGAGAAAATACTTCGTTTGAGTGATTGTCGTTCTTCCCCTTGTCACGATCCGGCCCGACGATCGGAGTCGGACTGATCAGAATCCGGAACGTGGCATCACTTGCCGCAAACGACTCTTTAAACCATTTCATCTGCTCCGCGCCCCATATTGTTTTGTCAGGACCATCGGGAGCCGTATTGGCGCTGCGGAAATCGCGCCCCTCCACCATCCAGATCTGCAGGTCCTTTCCCCAGCGCTGCGTCCGGTAGGTCTTTCTCCCATGCATCGGCACCTGCTTCACGAAAATGTCGAGCCCCTCAGCAAACGTGAAGGATCCCATCAATGGAGCATCCATTGTCGGCCAGCAGTCATTCACCCACGCATCGTGATCGTCCTTGATGAAATAACTCGAAACCCGGTTGTGGAACCGAACGTTGGTTGGAAGGCTGTAGGTCCGCTGCCAATGAAAATTGGCCAGATCGCGCGTCTTAGCGAGACGGTCGTAGTAAACGATGTCCCCGGTGTGAACAAAAAAGTTCAGATCAGGATGCTTCTCCAGAAGCGTGTCGTAGATGACGAAGCCGTCGTCTGAATTGCGATCCCAGAATGCCTGTCCTGTCGAGACGGCAAATTCGATTTCCTGGCTCGCGTCTTCCACAGGCGGGGCCGTCAAAAAGGAACCTTCGACAGCCGCTCCCGATTCCCCTTCCGAATCCCTCGACTCCACTTCGATTTCATATTTCTTTCCCGCTACTAGATCGCCTAGCAGGTGCTGCTTCGTGAAGTCCCACTCCTCTCCCACGGCAGCCCAATCTGTTGTCATCCATTCAGACTCGCCCGAAAGACGATAGCGAACTCGCGTTTCACCGTTCGCGCCCGGAACCGCCCACTGGATGTCGTCGACCGACTTCGCCGGTTCGTCGAAACGCACTCCCACCACTTTCTCGCGACGAAATTTTTCATCCGAAGCTCGCTCGAATCCACGCTTCTCGTATTCAATGTCAAACCACGGCCCTTCGATCGAATTTGAGGATGGATTCCGGGTGAGCCGCGTCCATACAATCGCGGAGTCCTGACTCACCTCACCGATTTTGATTCCATTCGCTTGATGGGGAGGAGCAGCCCATGTCAGAAAGGAACATCCAAAGGAAAATGATACAAAAAGAAGAATTCGCCCGGTCATAATAACGATCACTCTGCCACAAGATTGCTTTTTCAAAGCAAAGAATCATGCCTTTGCAGACTGGAAGGATGGGGCGCAAACTTTCTCTTCAAAACCAAATCTACCACAGCAATATCATGTTCCCCCGACTCCTTCTCGTACTCAGCCTCGCCGTTCCTTTTGCCTTCGGTGAGGAATCTCTTTTCACCGTCACCGCCCTCACCGAGAAGCAATCCTTCACCAAGGGAATCGAAGGCCCCGCCTGCGACAACGAAGGTAATCTCTTCGTCGTCAATATCGGAGAGAAAGGCACTATCGCCAAAGTCACCCCCGACGGAAAACCCGAGCTTTGGGTAACACTTCCCGAAGGAAGCACCGGCAACGGCATTCGCTTCAACCGGGCTGGACAGATGTTCGTCGCCGACTACTCCGGTCACAACATTCTTCAGATCGACCCGACGACGAAAAAGGTCACCGTCTTCGCCCACGAACCGAAGATGCACCAACCCAACGACATCGCGATCGGACCCGATGACGTTCTCTACGCCAGCGATCCGGATTGGAAGAACGGTGTAGGCGCCCTTTGGCGGATCGACACGGATGGCACCGTCACCCAGCTGGCCGACGACAAAGGAACCACCAACGGCATCGAAGTCAGCCCGGACGGAACCAAACTCTACGTCGCCGAGAGCAAGCAACAGCGCATACTCTCTTACGATTTAAACGACGAGGGGATCGCCAACGAAAAGGTCCTCATCACCTTCGAAGATCACGGCCTAGACGGACTGCGCTGCGATGTCGATGGCAATCTCTACGTAACTCGCCACGGTGCCGGCAAAGTTCTCAAAATGACCCCGGACGGGACTGTTCTGGAAACAATCGAATTGCCGGGATCGATGCCCAGCAATCTCTGTTTTGGTGGCCCCGACGGAAAGACCGTCTACATCACCGAAGTCGAAAATCAGCAGGTGCTTCAGTTTCGCGCGGATCAGCCGGGGCTTTCCTGGAAGCGTTGGGAGGAGTAGTTGATACAAATTTGTCTACCAGAGATCGCTTGATGACAGAACCTCGTCGACCTACCGAATTGGCAGCATCGCCCGGTCCGAGAAACATTCGATGGTGGTATGCTTGCCCCGCGCCGGAAACCACCCTTTCCGAATGATATGAACTTTCGATTCGTCGCCAACCGAATGGCCGCTGCTGTCCTGGCGCTCCCCTCCTATTCCGCTTTGGCAGTTGATTCGCCGGATTTCGAACGGGACATTCTGCCGTTGCTCCATCAGCGCTGCTTCAGCTGCCATAGTGAAAAAAAGGAGAAGCCGAAGGGAGGACTTCGATTGGATTCGGCAGAGGAGATTCGCGAAAGCGGCGTCATGGCGACGGAATTTGGTCGCTCCCCGAAGAGTGACGAGAACACCGCCGGGCGCGGGCATCATCCCGCAGTATTAACCTGGTGGGTCGCAGGTAGAGGGATGAAGGCTGGCTATGTGTATGGCACCTCAGACGAGGCAGCTCAACGTGTCGCTGAAAACCCCGTCACCATGCCTGATTTTAATGCTACCATAGCGCTCGCACTTGGGATCAATTTGGAAAAGGTCCATCACTCGCCTTCAGCGCGCCCGTTCACGGTGAGCCATAAGGGGAAGCCGATCATGGATCTTTTTGCCTGATCCTTAAATTTCACAATTAATTTTTCTATGCGTCGATTTCTGCTCCTCTTTTGTATTTTCTCCTCAGCTTGCCTTGCGGACGAATTTCGATCCGAATTCATCGCAATCCATTCATCTGAACCACTCAAAGATGCCCGGATAAAACTCACTGATCCGGTTTACAACATCCCGGCCTGGAAGCGGGCTGATGAAAGTATAGAGAGCGACATTTTTCAACTCGCCGAAGTCATCCACCTGACGGATCCCGAAATTGTAAAGAAAGGCGACGTCACCCATTGGAAGTTTGAACACGAAGCGATTCTGATCGAAGCCGAACGCAAGGCGGGAAAACTGACCTATACGTTCACCACCAGACAACCCGGCCATTGGTCTGTCGCTTATTCCGGAGCGCCCGCAACGCAGATGGAGAACGTAGCAGAGCTGTTTCAGCCGCTGATCTGGAACGGTAGAAGATTGCCGGAAGCCAGCTTTTTGATTCCCGACGACATTTGCTCGATACCTGGATGTCTTGTTCAGCCCGCGGAATCGGTGCGAACGATTGGAGTGATCGCGGACCCCTGGCAATTTCCCTATGAGATGCCGAATACAAAGAACCGGAAGTTCGGCGTCACAGTTCGCAATGCTGACGGAGAAGCACAGCCTTTAGTGTTTGCCCCCTTCCCGGGTTCGGGAAGTTCTTTCGATGCGGGTGACCGATTTCAGTTTTCGGTTCACCTGGTGTCTCAGCCATTCGCCCTGAGCAAAACTTTTGAATATGTAGCACGGGAAATATGCGGGTTCCGCGACCAACGCAAAAACACCCTGACGACTCTGAACAAAACGCTCGACAACATGGCCGACTACGCGCTCAGCGAATGGGCGGCATTCGACGCCGGGAACAAGTCGTCATACTACCCCGATGCAAAAGGCACGGTAAAAAACGTCAGCTGTTTGCACCCACTTGGAATCAGTTTGATCATGGATGATCCGCGCTTTTTTCACCAGCAGGCCGTGCCGATCATGGAATACCTGCTGTCGCGGGAGAGGTTCCTTTTTGCGATCTCCGAAGAAGGCCTCGGTCACAGCCAAATGCCGAGTATGAACCTCAATGGTCCGGCGATGCCGGTATCCGAGCTGGCCGCGCTCCACCGCATTTCGCGCGGTAATTCGCCGGTATTTCGAAAGGCAGCCGAACGGCTCTATCCGGTTGATCGTCGTTTAAACATGAACTGGATGACAAAGGGCGCAACCTGGCAGCGCTCACTGTCACTCTATCGTGCCACCGGCGAAAAGCAGTGGCTCACCGATGCCAGCGAAAAGGCAAATTTGTATATCGCGGAACGCATCAACGTCGCACCCGTGAATTTCGAGGAGGCGGACGACGGCACCTTTTTCGAATACATGCTTCCGTGGTGGAAAGAGCTGTACGAACTGTATCTCGATACCCGGGATCCCCGGCATCTGGCCGCAGCTCACGCAGGTGCGAGGCGCTACGCGCAATTTGTCTGGTTTTACCCGTCCGTTCCGGATCAATCCATCACAGTGAACCCGCGAGGCTTTGCCCCCCGACGAGGCAACCCGGCCAATGATGGCCCACTTCCCGTAGCAACGGAAACGGTTCCCGCCTGGCAAGTCTCTGATCAAGGACTGATCTGCGAAGGAAATGGCACGGTGCAGCGGCTGGGGATTTTGATTGCTCCACACGCTCCGTATTTCCTTCGGATCGCGAGGGATACCGACGACGGTTTTCTCCGCGAGATTGCGCGATCGGCGGTCATCGGGCGATACGCCAATTTCCCCGGATATCATCTCAATACCCGGTTTTCGACAGCTCAAGAAAAGCCGGACTTCCCCCTGCATTCGTACGAGGAGCTGAAGCCAACCACCTCGATGCACTACAATCATATCCTGCCGCACGTCAATCTGGTCATCGACTACCTGTTTTCGCGAAGCTACGATCTCTCCAACGGGGCGATCGATTTCCCCGGCGAATTTGCGGAAGGCTACGCCTATCTCCAGGGACGAGTCTATGGCTCGCAGCCTGGCCAATTTTACGATGAAGAAAACATCCATCCATGGTTGCCGAAAAAACTACTCGAGGTAGATAGCAGGCAGGTCAACTTCGTCGCCGGACGGAGCGATGATAAACTCTGTCTCGCCTTCATGAATGCTTCGGATGTGGGATTGGAGGAAGTCACGTTTCAGCTCAATCCCGAACGATTTCACGGAATAAGCCAAAGTCTGGAAGCACGCATTTGGCAGGACAATCAGCTGCTACCTGAATCGATCCAGGTCACAGACGGTCGCGGGACAATTTCGCTGTCTCCGAAAGGTATCACCGCTATCAGTATTTCGGGTATACAGCCAAAGGTTCAATTTCAGAAGGAAATGAGCGAGGTTAAATCCATACCCGTTGAAAATATCGGTGAAGAGAAATTAGGAGAATGCAGCGTAGAGGGTTCCGTTCTCGCGTTCGGCCCCGGGCTCCGCTGGTTCTACAGTTGGCTTCGATCTGATGCCGGTAAACCCGATTTCAACAGCGTGACTTTGACGATAGAATCCGGTGGCGAGACCAGGGAGATTGAGGATACAACATTTCCCTTCGAATTCAGCGTTCCGATTTCAGAAGAAAGCCAAGGCATTCGTTACTCATTGAAATCGACTCGGAGCAAACGATAGCCATCCCCGCGCAAACTTACGGCCGGCAGCGGTCCAATATCCCAGCGCATTACAGGGAGGCGACTAACCAGACTTGGCTCAAAAATTTTCATGAGAATTCTTCAGGCGCAGTGATGATTCAGGCGCAACGTTGAACTCCATGCCGTTTCCCTTCGACAACACCTACGCCCGACTGCCGGACGCCTTCGCCATTCCGGTCGAGCCCACTCCCGTGAGCGATCCGGTGATGATCCAACTAAACCGCGATCTAGCGACGGAACTTGAGGCCGACGTCGCCCGCCTCGAATCCGAAGAAGGCCTAGCCATTCTCTCGGGCAACCAGATTCCCGCCGGGGCCGAACCAGTCGCGATGGCTTACTCCGGGCATCAGTTCGGCGGGTTTTCGCCGCAGCTTGGAGACGGTCGGGCACTCCTGCTCGGCGAGGTCGTCGCTACCGATGGAGTCCGTCGCGACATCCAACTGAAAGGCTCCGGCCCAACGCCTTTTTCGCGACGCGGTGACGGACGCTCGGCACTCGGACCAGTCTTGCGCGAATACATTGTCTCCGAAGCGATGCACGTTCTTGGCGTCCCCACCACTCGCGCGCTTGCTGCCGTCGCCAGCGGTGACCGGGTCGCCCGCGAAGGCATGGTCCCGGGCGGAGTATTCACCCGCGTGGCACGTTCGCACGTCCGCATCGGCACTTTCCAATACTTCGCTTCGCGGCAGGATCACGAGAACGTCCGCATTCTCGCTGACTACGTCATCAACCGCCACTATCCCGATGCGGCGAAAGAGGAAAACCCTTACCTCGCTCTGCTCGAAGGTGTCATCGGGCGGCAGGCGGAACTGATCGCCCACTGGATGCAACTCGGCTTTATCCACGGTGTCATGAACACGGACAACATGTCCGTCTCGGGCGAAACGATCGACTACGGTCCTTGCGCTTTTCTCGACGATTTCGATCCGGGTAAGGCCTTCAGTTCCATCGACACGAACGGACGCTACGCCTTCGCTAACCAAGGACCCATCGGCCACTGGAACTTGACGCGGCTTGCCGAGACACTCCTTCCATTGCTCGACGACGATGAGGAAAAGGCGGTCGCCACAGCGGAGTCCGCCCTTGCCGTTTTCCCCGAACTACACGGCGATGCAATCCATCGGCGACTCACAGACAAAATCGGTATCGCTGACGCCGACACGGACGATTGGAATCTGGTCGACAACTTGCTCGAATTAATGACCGAGGGCGAAGCCGACTTCACCCTGACATTCCGCCATCTTTCTGACGCTCTCGAAAGCGGCAACGACGAGTTGGTGATTCGACAGTTCAACCAACCCGAAGCCACCGTCGCCTGGCTCGAACAATGGCGCGCTCGTCTGCAACCCTCCGACCAAGGCAAAGCGATCACGCTGATGCGGCGGTCGAACCCCGTCTTTATCCCGCGCAACCACCGCATCGAAGACGTCATCGTCGCCGCCTACGAGGGAGACTACGAACCGTTCTATCGCTTGAACAAAGTTCTGCAAAATCCGTTCACCGCTCAGCCCGAGTTCAGCGAATACGAACTGCCGCCCAAGCCCGAAGAGGTCGTCGAGGCGACGTTTTGCGGGACGTGAACGAACCGGTTCGGACTCACCTCCGACTCAGCAACATCTGGTTTTCGCTGGGCAACGATGTCGAGAATCGCCAAGCTGTTCCTCGGGAAAATTGATCCCAACGACATGAAGTTCCTCCCAAGAATTCTCCGATCAGGATTCGCCTGCTGTCTCGCTCTTCTAACGACGCTGGCACACGCGGAGGAAGTGCGCCCACCGGCGGGCAATCAGGAGCTGCGCTACTGGCTGGAGAACATGATCTGGCACCATCGCTTTTCGACGCAGGAAATCGAGCAGGCGACTGGACTCTCCCCGGAGGAAATCCACTCGGCGCAAAAGCGGCTCGGCATCACTTTGGAGACGATGCCTGAGACGTTTTCTCCGGGCGCCATTCGAATGATGCCCTACCCCGGAGGACGCCACCCGAGAATCGGTTTCCTCGAAGGCGCAGTTCTTCCTCAGCGGGAAACCAAGGTCAGCGTCTTCACTCCATGGGGAAACGGGTTTGACTATGTCGTTGTCGATGTCCCGGAAGCACTCTGGTCGAATCTGGGACTGACTTATCTCGCACACACCCACGTGGAAACGCTTTGGACCAAGGAGGGGATTCCGCTACCCAAAATGGAGTGGAACCGACACGAAGACGGATCACTCAGCCTCGATCGCACCCTTCCGAACCAGATTCGCTATCAGGCAAAAATTCGCCTGGTCGACGACCACCTTGCCATGGAACTTCAGCTGACCAACGGCACCAAAGATAACCTGACCGACCTCCGGGTGCAGAACTGCATCATGCTGAAAGGCGCCCCCGAATTCGCTTCCCTGACAAACGACAACAAATTGCTACAGGCGCCCTTTGCTGCAGTTCGCTCCGAAACTCATCCCAAGCGCTGGATCATCACGGCATGGGAACCCTGTCATCGCCCCTGGGGAAATGCGCGGGTTCCGTGCCTCCATTCCGATCCGCGGTTTCCAGACTGCGCCCCCGGAGAAACACAAACCGTACGCGGCTGGCTTTCGTTTTATGAGGGGAACAAGGTGGAAGAAGAATTTGAAAGAATCCGCACCGTTTTCTTTGATCATTTTTAGAGATGTCTCAATGTCTTTAATGCTGAGAAATTGATATGAGCGGAATCATCGGGCACACGACTTACGCCTTACTGGCGCTTAAAGCGGCAAAGGCGCGAAAACTTCCAGTTGCCGGGGTGATCGAACGTCATCTCTCGAGCTATCTTGCCGGTGCCTACCTTGGTTGTGATGTCCAAACGATGCCGGCGGCTATTTGCACCGATACCGGTCAAGGCGTTGGTCACGGGCCTTCACCGATCGAGAAGAGCCCCCTTACTGGTGGTGAAGTCCGTCCCTTCCATCTGAAATTTGATAACGAGGAAATCGCACCCCGCGAAATTTTCGAGACATTTTACGGACGCGCCCATTTGATCCTGGGATGGAAGAAGGAAGAGGATGCCGCGTTGAAAATTCCGCTCTCGAGCCTTTTCGACTACGCTGCAGATGTTGCCGGCGACTCCATTGAGATCTTCGGCCCCGGCGAACGCCCTCTTGCCTACACGATGGGCTGGCTGACCCACGTAGCGGGAGACGGTCTTATCAAGTCAGTCCTCGATGGGATCAATCTCCAGCTGCTCGATGGCAAATACACAGCGAAAAATCGACCGATTCAGGACCTCATCTCATACAACGACATCGGCATAGGAGAGATGGGGTTGAACTGGCCGGCATTACTCGACGATCTCGCAACAAGCCCGGTCGAGCCGGTTCAACTGCACTACATGCGATGCGCATCGCGCCAGGGGAAACTCGGAGCACATTTCGAGGAAGGCTGGAAGCCGGAACACGAGTCCCTTGTTCGCGTGGTTCTCGCAGAGAATCGTCGTTACCAGCGGGTCAGAAATCCACGCCTCATCAAACAGCTCTCCGTCAAAACGGATGCAACAGGGGGGCTGATGTGTGATCCGGAATTGAGCAAAATCACGGGAGGCATGACCTACCCGGAAATGCAGGAAGCCGCTGAGAGAGCAAATTTCCGACATGCCCTCTGGCAAATGGGAGAAATCATCGCTGACTTTTTTGAACGAGTAACGAACCGCGAGGAAAAACTTCAGGCCCTCCCCTCCTCCGATAGTCCCAGTTGGGAAGAATTGACAAAGCGTTGGGCCAGGTAAGGTGCGGATCCTCCTCCGCAGGTGACGTGTTCAAGGCGGCCAGAGAATCGCTCGCACGTTGTCAAAATTCACGAGTCATGATGAAACCTCCAACAGACACCTTGCCAGTATAATACCAGGGCCTCGCCCTCCCCCGCTCCGTCCTGGAAAAAATCTACCACGACAACGCAATCGAGTGATTTCCGGCTCTGGAGAGAGCGGTAGGGGCCAAGTGTGGAAGTAATTTTGTAACGGATTCGGATTAATCCTACCTCGTAGTGATCTTCAAATTCCGAAACTCAAGGGCCCCAACTTTTTCGCCCTCCGGACCTCCTGAATCACCCCCGAAACCAAAATTTTCTTTCTGTTCAGCTATCGCGGGATGTCGGCCAGAATAGGTTCCGCCATTGAATTCAACCGTGATATTTTCTCCTTTCAAAGCGATCCGGACAGGGTGCCATTCTTGATCCTGAAGAGTGATCGGAACTCGCACGAGATCGACACTCTCACCTTTTCGAATATGGGCGATAATCCGAAACTGGCTCCGGCTCATCACTACATTGAGAAGGTGTCCACGCTCATGACTGCCGTTGAACGGGACGCTGGCAAATGTGGCTCCACCCTCAATACGGAACTCGCATTCCACCATACCGTCTTTCAGTGGAAATCGCCTTAGCTTGACGGGGCCATGCCGACGTTCCCCGGATTCAAACCCGCGGAGAATTCCATCTTTCGCACTCCAGGTTCCCAGCCCCCAAAACCAGTCATCAGAAAGATTTGATTGGAAATCCTCGTTCAGTAAAACAACCGGCTTAATCGTTTCTGCCGGGATCATCTCATGAATGCGATCGATAATCCTCTGGTGATGACTCCCCCGCCCCACAGTATTGCTCTGCATGAGAAGCACTCCGGCCAGTTGCCGTTCAAAATCAAACCACGCAACCGGTCCGGAATAGCCCGGATGATTGTAAAGTGTCGACTCGCCATTGACGTCGCTTTTCATGATCTGAAAGGCGAGTCCGTAGCGCCCGTTGGTTCCCGGCTGCGGTTGATACAGCTCAGCAAGTGTCTCCGGCCGGATCAACTGCATGCCATCGTGTCGCCCATAATTGAGGTGCAGTTGCATGAGAATCCCCAGATCGTCCAAGGTGGAATAGACACCGCCGCCCGCCGTGGAGAGCCGTTTATTTTGGCGCTCTGCGACCTCAAGGGCAAATCCATCGGGCTCAAAGACACCCGTCTTTTCAGATTGATAGAGAGGAGCAAGCTTCTCGAGATCGGCACTCGTTGGCCGAATCGTTGTATGCTTCAACCCAAGGGGAACGAAAACCTTTTCCTCCATCATCCGGGTGAAAGGCTTTCCGGTTAACTTCTCCACTACGCACGCACTGAGATCGATCGGCCGTCCATAAAGCATTCGCGTGCCCGGTTCCACAGCGAGCCCAACCTTGAGACATCCGTCGATAAAGTCGCGGGGATTTTCAGGGTAAAAGAATTTGGCGTAGGCCGGATCATCCTGCGTCAATCCATTGTCTTCCATCCATCGGTTTCCCGGAACACCCGAAGTATGGCTCAGGGCATGGCGCAGAAGAATTGGCCGCTCGGGTTGTCCACCTCCGTCACGCAACCTGATCCCGGCGAACTCCGGAAACGTCTTAGCGATCGGATCATCAAAATCCAACACGCCATCATCAACAAGAGCCGCCATCAATGTCGCGGTGAACATCTTCCCGGTTGATGCGAGCCAGCAGAGTTGATCAACAGTAAAGGGCTCTTTGGTTTCCAAATCCACGACGCCGTGTGCCTCCCGCATCAAGACTTTTCCTTTATGAATCAACAAAATCGAGACACCGGGATAGTGACCTTCCTCGATGATGGCTTTGATCTCTTCCCGGACAGCAGCCTTCCCGGACTCGCCTGGACTTTCGGCAGCAACTATTGTGTTGCCAGAGAACAGGCAAATCAGTGTGAAGGAGAAGATGAGATTATTCATGAATCGTAAAACGCATTTGTATTTGAGGGGAAATCGATGCAACGCATTCGGTTATGGCGGCCCTTTTCACCATCAAGCCGAAAGACAGATAACGAATCACCTCTTACTTTGCAGAGCCCGGTCGAGTAACCCTTCGTAAATTTTCGCCCGCTCCGGCAATCCGAGTCCCCGGTTGCGATGTTCGAACATTTTGACGTTGATCGCCTCCCGCAGCGGAGTGGACAGTCTCGATAGCTTGGCGACGGTTGCGGGTGGTGGTTTGTCAGGGTAGCCGTCGGCTTGAAATCCTTCCCGGTAGTGATGCGCGCCGCGCTTCGCGTCGTCCATTTGATCGCGGGTCAGCTTCCGCGGGTCAGGACCTCCGTGGGGTCCGGTTCCGCCTCCGTCACTTTTCGATTTACTGATTCCGGAACTGCTAATCTTGAAGACCTTCGCCGACAGTTTCTCGTACCGGATCGAGACGACTTCGTTTCCGGCAATCTTGATCCGAGCCGTGACAGATTCGAGGTCGGTTCGGTCGCCCTTGATCCCAACCAGTTGCCAGCCCTCGGAGTTGGCCTCTTCTCCGACGAGGTAGGTTTGCCGGGACTCGAGATCAAACAACGACGCGAAAACGTCACCGTCCATTTGGGCAACCCCGGTAACGACGATCGACTCGGAAAGACCGATCGACCGCAGAAACGGTGACTGGTCTTTGAGCGCTGCGAAGTTTTTCTCCGTGACCGGCTGCGGCAACGCGGATGCGATGTCGGTCTCGGCTGAACCTTCGCCACGCAAGGCGGACGCGCCGGAAAGGAAAACGGCAGCACCGATAAAGACGATTTTGAAAGGATCGATCACAATAAGCAATCCCTCTATTTACCAGACAATCTGCCATTCGACCATTCCCCGATGACGGTACCTTTCCCTGAACAAAAAAACAACGACACTGGCTTTGATTCAACAGCGCCGTGCTCCGCGGAGCGGTAGCAAAGCGATACAGAACACTTAATGAAGATTGGGACGATGAGTGTCAGCGAGATGCAAATCCTCTACGAGATATGGCGCCAGCGACAAGAATGTCGCTGCTCCGAACGGACCCACCACATTCCTGTGGTGGTACGAGCACTTCGTCAGAGAAACATCGCGGAAGTCTGACTGAATCTAATACTAACACTACAACAATAATGAGGCTGCTTTTTACGATTCCCCTTTTCCTCCTGGTTTTCACTGGTTTCGGTTTTTCGGCGGATCGATTCATCGTCGAAGACGGAACTCCAAAAGCGGAGATCGTCATTTCGGATTCCCCCACACGAATGCAGCGCGTCGCGGCGGAGGAATTTCGGATGCAGATCGAAAAAATAAGCGGAGCGCGATTACCCATCGTCACGGAACCGTCGGGAGAGGCGGTGAAAATTTTTGTCGGCGCCAGCGATCACAACCCGGTCGACGCGGAGGGTCTGAAAAATGGTGCGTATCGCATTTCCTCGGGTGCGGCTTGGATGGCTCTGATCGGCGACGACACCGATTTTGAACCGACGCCGCCATTTGCCCGAAACAACGGCGACATCCCGCGTGCGCAGGCCGAATGGGAAAAGATCGTTGGCGCTCCGTATGGGATGCCGTCGAGAGGTCTTTACAAAAACCGACTCAGACTACCCGGCGACTTCGGCAAGCCCGAAGGCGCGGTAACGGAGAAAAACGAGACGCTGGAAATCTGGGGTCTCGACGAACGCGGCAGCTTCAACGCGGTGTGTGGCTACCTCCGCAAGCTCGGTATGCGCTGGTATTTGCCCGGCGAACTGGGCGAGGTCCTGCCAACGGTGAACTT
>Ga0222633_1000667_pt1 | contig 26801 bp, 22 predicted proteins | sample AntAcemetageno48_FD_179816 | JGI IMG/M metagenome (GOLD analysis project Ga0222633, IMG submission 179816) | Saline water microbial communities from Ace Lake, Antarctica - #48 | ecosystem: Environmental > Aquatic > Non-marine Saline and Alkaline > Saline | place: Antarctica: Ace Lake | collected...
AACAGGAACTGACTGCCAGCATCAGCGGTTCCTATAGATGACCGGCCCCTCTGGAAAGTGACACTGTGTTCGATGACCAAAGATTCCAAAACCAGGTTATGTTGAGTTATCGCTTTTTATTTTCTGTTTCCGTGCCAGTGCCGGCGGTGAAACAAACTACGCAGATCTTCGTGGATCGTGTCGGGGCTGGAATCAAATGTCTCCCAGCCAGCCCAATCCTGGCTCTCAGAGCAGTGGGGTGGGCGCTGCTCCTCGGCGTCCTGGTGATAGATATGATTGTCTGAGGCCGAAGTTTGAACCCCGGCCCCAGACCGGGACGGTTGTCTGGATCCCCGCCCCAGGTGTCATTCAAACGCTCTTCTATTATTACTGGGCTAGTGTCACCACACTGGAAGTGATGTTGAGCGTTCGCTCTTCAATCAACCAATTGCCGTGCCGACGTACCGCCTTGTCGGTATAGGTGCCACCGACAACGGATACTGAGCCTGCAGGCTGAGCACCGTTTGCGCCGTATGCGTGTGTAGCGATCAGATAGGAAACAATATCGGCCTTATTGCCTCGTACTTCGCTTGAGATAGAACCCATGTGATGCTGCGTGCTTTTGTAACCAGGACCACGGAACGCGTTGTTGACGAAGTTGGCCCACTGCAGTGCCGCATCAGTGTTCTCCGTTCTAGTATCAGGGTCAGGCACGGTTAGTACCGGAACGCCATCAAATGCCAGCGTAAACGAGAAGTCCTCTGAAAAGCAGGAACGATAGAGCGCAAGCGCGGCGTCAAAATTCGGGTTGCCGATATTGACGGGGTCTTCAGGGTCGACACCGGAAATTGCGGTATCTACAGCGCGGCCAATCGTATCGGTGCCCCTTGCATAACAAACGGGCAGATCTTCAACTCTGGCTTGCTGAGCGTCGGAGGATTTTCCCTTGTCCCCACCTGCCAGCACGTTGGCGCTGATAAGCGTAAACAACAATATTGCTATAGCCTTTCTAATCATCATGATATTCGCCTCTGGTTATTATTTTTATTCGAGGAACGGATTCAATCCGTCCCCTCAGGACATCATACAGATTTTGACTGACTTGGTAGACGGTGACAGGCACGTTGGGTGTGATGAGATCTTTCGCGCTCTGCGCATCACTTTTTCGTGCACTGCACAATCAGAAAAATTTCTCAGTACTGAAAAAAAGCCAGCATCTGCTGGCCTTTCATCACTCGGCTTGCTTCCGCTTAATAGCGACGTTAGCGCAAACGTGCCAGACCCTCGGTGAGTTCTATGTAGGTGCCGGCAGGGTCCGTCATAAAGGCTATGCACAGGTTAATGGCTTCAATGCAGAACGGTTCCCGATCAAAGGCGATACCCATTGGCCCCATTTTTTTGGCAAAGGCATCAAGGTCAGCTACCTCAAATCCGATGTGGTCAATGGCAGTGCCCTGGGTGGGAAGCGGTGTAGCATCAACGGCCGGCAGAAAATTGATCCTGTCCCCGAGGATAACAGCCGAGGATAGTCCGCCGCGCTCGCTCACCTGGCCGCCGAACACATCAACATACCATTGCCGCAGTGTCTCACCGTCTTCGGCGGTTATATTTGTATGATGGAAGGCGATGGGTGCTTCCTGCTCGGCATCCAGAACCATCTCAACCCTGACGCCATCGGGTAGATCCGCAAGAATCTGTCCTGCACCGTCATCGGAGATAAAGTGGGCGCCAACGGCTTCCAGCTTTGCCTTGAAAAGGCCGTAATCGTTGATCGTAAACCCGAATTGGCTGACGGTAGTACCCACAGAAGGCGCTGAGGGCTGACCTTCAGTAAAGAGGATAAACATACCTGGAAACATAAGTACCTTGAGAGGCCCGGAGGATCTTTCAACGCCTCCCAGGAGCTTCCAGATTTCCCGGTGTTTCGCCACATTCGGGACCACCAGGTGCATATGTCCACCGGCAATGATGGACGCGTTAGGCGTGGCCGTTTGGGCCAGGGCTGAACCTGCTGTAAAAAAAAGCAGGGTAACGAGAAGTGAAGTAAATGTAGTCGCCAGGTTTTTCAAGGTAGTCCCCTTATGTGTTTTTATTGACCAGAATAATTGGGGTCGGGGTAAAGTTGAATAAAAGTAGCCGTCAGGCTCTGTGCAAAAGTGTCAAAACCTGATCTTACCTACTCATGGTGCAGAATATCAGTCATTGGTACCGAGTAAACGTCGCCTAACCCGTTTCCCGGAGACTGGTACCACCTTTCGATATTCCTGACACTCCTGAGATCGGTTTCGATCGGTGCTTCGCTGGTAAAGTAGAATTGGTCACCGAACACCATTGGACAATAGTCCAATTGAGGTGTGTTGATGTTGCTGCCGAGCAAGGCTGGTTTTTTGAAACTGCCATTTTCCCGGTGGCTGATGTAAAGGTCACCACCGCCGACTTCTCCCTCTCTTAGTTGTCCGCCGAATATCAGATAGCTTTCATCGGGCGCGATAAAGGCGTTGAACTCGTATGCCGGTGAGTTAACCGGCCCGCCGACATTCTCAACCAGCGTGTGTCTCCCGTCTGACTGGGGTGAACGGTAAAGGTCTTCATGCCCCAGGCTGTCCTCTCTGGTTGCCGTAAAATAGAGCGTACCGTTTTTTGTCAGGCTGGGATAAAACTCATTCTTGTCAGTGTTCACTGAATCCCCCAGATGCTCGGGTTCTCCCCATCCGTCCGATGAGTAGCTGACTCGCCACAGATCCCAGTCGGTTCCGTCTCTGTCAGGCTTCGGCCGTTTGGAAGCGAAATAAACCCAGTCACCATTCGGGTGAAACGCAGCTTCAATATCCTGAAACTCGCCGGAAAAGGGTGCTGTCTCCAGCGCGGACCAGCGACCATCAATATTTTCGCTCATGGCGATAACGGAGAAGTGGTTTTTCGGGGCCACGACAGTTGTCAATATGAGGTTTCCATCGGGCGAAAAAGTGATGTCGCGATTGTTCATGCCTGAGTTAAACCAGACCGGTGACTTTTCCTCCGCCTGTAAGGATTGAAATGGCACGAGTGCAAGCAGCAGACTGACTAGCAGTTGTTTCATCATTGACTCCCGTTGAGATTGTTGGCGAGCCTGTTGCAGGGCGACAGGCAATACCAGTAATAATACAAACAACAGGCTGTCAGAGAGAATCTGGAGACATTGCACTCAGCGATTACCTGGACATATTGGAAAGCTGGAAAACCGATTAATCGATCACCAAAGAAAACCGACAAGCAGAGCCGCTGGTTTGAAAGAGTGGCTTCATTGAAGAAACGTCCGGGCGCGTTTGGTGCGACAACGGCTTAGGCAATTTGGCGAACAGGACGTGGATGGTCTGTTCCTGAAAGCCCATTGCCTGCGGCTTGAATTCGGCACTAAATCACCCGATAACACACGGCCAAGTCGTAAAAAGGCCCCACCCTATTCATGTGATGGCGAATATCTACATCGACGGTCAGGGCTTTCTCGTCATCATGACCAAATGACGAGAGCTCGGTTCAGAAGTGTGTGTCCCCGTTTTGTTTCTCTGGTTCGCGCGAGCTCTCTATGCCGACGCCAGGCGACGCACGGCATTTTGGGCTGAGGACTAGAAGGCCCGAAAATAAACATATGACTAGACTTTACTTGAACAAATGTGGCGGATATGCTTTCGAGCGTGTCTGAGATCAGACACCGTAGAATCCGGACCACCGCGCTTTTCGCGTGTCCGGTATTCGCGTGATAACTAATAAAAAGGGGAAACACCATGCAGACTTGTAGGCATCGCCTGCGGTACTTGGCTGCTGCCATCGGATTGGCGGCACTCTCGTCAAGCCCGGGCATCTTTGCCAATGAAATCGAAGAAATTGTCGTTCAAGCCCGAGCAGGAGAAGAATCAGTTCGCAATATTCCTGTCGCACTGACTGCTGTCGGCGAAGAAAGAATGAATCAATACGGCATCGAGAGCATGACGGATCTCGAGGCCATCACACCTCAGCTATCTATTTCACGGGCCGGTAATGGCAACGGCGCTACTGTGGGTATCCGTGGTATCGGTTCACCCACGACCAGCATCGGGATAGAACAGTCAGTTGCTATCGTGATTGACGGTGTGTATTTCCCCCAGGGGCGCGCCATCAACGAGGGCCTTTTTGACGTCAGTCAGGTAGCGGTCCTCAAAGGTCCACAGGCACTGTACTTCGGCAAGAATGCTACGGCCGGTGTGGTTTCCGTTATGACCAACAACCCGGGCGACGAGTTCGAGGCCAGCATTCGTGTTAACAACGAATTCGAGTCAGACGATCTGACGCTGGAAGGGATGGTCTCTATTCCCATCAACGAAAAGATAGGGATCCGCCTCGCCGTACAAACCTCTAAAATGGACGAAGGTTGGCTTCAGAACAGCGCGGTCGATGAACCTGCCGCTTATCTGACCACCGATGCAGCCACCTTTGCGCAGCGGACCTATGTCAACCCGAAAGCCGCATCAGACTGGCCCCAGGAAGAAACCACCTATGCCCGGGTCACTATCGCCGGCGATCTGTCAGACACGATGAACTATAACCTCAAAGGTTCTTACGCCAAGTTCGAACAGGGTACACCCAGTGGCGCACTGGAAATGTTCAGCTGCCGCGCATTAAACGGCGTTGCACACAGTTCCGTTGCAGTGAGCCCGCAGCCGGCGGGTCGCCAGACCCCACTGGTCCAACCGATTCCACTGCCCAGCGTTGACTGTGCAGCAGATGGCGGTCGTGGCTGGAACAACGTGCCGCCCGAAATTGCGCGCACCAACAAGCTGCTGCGTCAGTTCGGTGGTGACGATGGTGATCTCTACGAATCCTATTCCCTGACCGGGACGTTCAACTGGGCATTCGAGAGCTTTGATACCAAGCTTGTCCTGAATTACCACAACCAGGACGCTGAGTGGGTCGGTGACCAGGATGCCAGCGGCGTGACCACGATTTTCGCCGGAGAGAAGAACGATTTTGATAATCTCTCTGCCGAGGTCCGGGTCGTGACCCGATTAGATCAACCGGTCAACTTCGTCGTGGGTGCCTATCTCCAGAAGACTGAGCGCAACTTTAACCAGGTTGTTAACTTCGCAGGTGCACGCAACACGGCAGCTGCCCCGAATGACGAATACACCGCCTACGACAAAATCTCCGGTACCGATGGGGATACCCAGTCAGTCTACGGTGAAGTTATCTGGGACATCGCAGACCGCTGGCAGCTGACAGCTGGTGTGCGTTATATCGATGAAAACAAGGATTCGTATTTCTATCAGCCTTACGTGAATCCGTTTTTCGTCGGTCTGTTCAAGCTATACGACCCGGCAAACCCGGCAACAACAGTCGCCAGAGCCGATCAGAATTTCGACGATCTCATTCCGGAAGTCACTCTGCGCTGGGAAACCACGGATGACCTGACCCTGTATGCAGCCTACAAGGAAGGCTTCAAATCAGGCGGTTTTTCCAACAGTGCGATCCTGAGTAATCTATCTCCACCAGGCTTCAACGACTTCGTCTTTGATCCGGAAGAAGTAGACGGTTTTGAAGTAGGCGCCAAGGCGACTGTGCTGGATGGCTCCATGCAGCTGACATTCGAGGCATTCTTCTACGACTTCAAGGATCTGCAGGTTGACTACTTCAACTCAGCACAGTTTGCCTATGTCACCGAGAACGCCGGTGGCTCAGAGACTAAAGGTGCCGAGTTGCAGTTCGACTGGGCAACACCGGTCGATGGCCTGTATTTGACGGGTTCAATCGGTTACCTGAGCTCCACATTCACGGATTTCGAGAGCTTCTGCGCAACCGGGCAGACGGCAGCACAGGGCTGCATTCTGCCACCGCCACCCGCGACAGAAACTGCCGCACGTCAGAATCTGGACGGCAACGATCGCCCTGGAGCCCCCGAGTGGAGCGGTTTCGTCGGTGTGAACTACGATCGCCCGCTGGGTAACAACCTGGTATGGGGCGTAAGCGCCAACGCTCAGTTCAAGAGCGAGCAGAACCTGATCGCACAGGATCCAACGGCCAAGGCAGATTCCTATCAAACCTATGATGCCAACATCCGAATCGGCTCTGCCGACAGAACGTGGCAAGTGGCACTGATAGGCAAGAACCTTTCCGATGAGTACGTCTTCCGTGGTGGCGGTAACGTGCCGGGCACCGGTGGTAACACCGGTACCGCAGAAGGCTATCCGTCAGATCTGCAGGGTGTGGCTATTCGACCTCGCCAGATGGAACTCGAATTTACCTATAATTTCTAACCTGTCTCAACCCGCCGGGGAGGTCTTACCTCCCCGGATTCCGGGTTGCTCCTGCCAACCGGCAGAAAGTAAAACTGGGGTCGGGGTAAAATTTACGTTTGTAATTCCTACTCCGGCACTCCAGATTTGAAACTTCAGTCAAGTGATCCAACTCAGGTGACGAATAGTGCATTGTCACTCTAATAGGTAGACTGTCCCCTGTATTCCCCTGTCAGTATCGAGTGATCAAAGCTTGTAAAGGTGCTGATCAAATGACTTTTTTGTTTGCCCTGATCACACTGGAGCTAATCGGTGAGAAAATTCAAGTTTTGCCCTATGTGTGCCGCGCCCTTGATCGAGAAAAAAAAGGATCGCGTTGAGTGTTCTGCTAACTGTGGTTTTGTGAACTACGATAATCCAACGCCCGTAGCGGCGGTCGTGGTTGAGTTCGAGGGAAAAATAGTTCTTGCACATAATCGGTCTTGGCCTGGCACATTCTGTGGCCTGATTACCGGTTTCGTCGATCATGGCGAGGGACCTGCTGAATGCGCAGTTAGAGAAGTCAAAGAAGAGCTCGACCTTGATGCAACGCCTGCCACATTGATCGGCGTCTATCCATTCGAGCAAATGAACCAGGTTATTATTGGTTATCACGTCAATGCCAAGGGGACGGTAACGCTAAACGAAGAGCTCGACAGTTATATAGTAGTACCCCCCGAAGACTGTGTTGTCTGGCCTACAGGTACTGGTTACGTACTGCGTGACTGGTTGCTCTCCAGGGGCTATGAGCCAGAGATGATGACGCTACCTCGAAGTACCTGACAAATGTGGCCCGTACGAAGAGTGTCTGATAAAAAGAAAAACCTTTAGCCAAAAATTCAAACAGTAATAAAACAAAGAGAGGGAAGCATGGATACCAATGCAACAGATCAACTACTCACCACGACCCGCGCCGTTCGTCGCCGTCTGGACCTTGAACGCCCCGTACCCAGAGAACTCATAGAAGAGTGCCTTCGCATCGCTATCCAGGCCCCAACCGGTGGTAACAGTCAGGGCTGGCGGTGGATCGTCGTGACCGATGCAGAAGTTCGGCTCAAGCTTGCAGAGCTCTATCGCTCCCAGGCTGGCATCCTTGAGCAAATGCTGAAGTATGCACAAGACAACGGTGATCAACAGACTGCTCGGGTGTATCAGTCTGCCATCGACTTCGCTGGGGTGTTGCACGACGTGCCGGCATTCCTGATTCCCTGCATCCAGGGTCAGGTGAATAATGCCTCGAACCCCGAAGTTGCCGGGTTGTATGGCTCAATCATGCCTGCAGTTTGGAATTTCATGCTGGCTGCTCGCTCCCGCGGACTCGGTACAGTCTGGACATCAATACATCTGGCGAAAGAGAAAGAAGCCGCCGAACTGCTGGGCATCCCTGACGATTTTGTTCAGGTGGCATTGATACCCGTCGCATACACCAAGGGCACCGACTTTAAACCTGCAAAGCGAACACCGATGGAAGAGGTAACATTCTGGAATCACTGGGGAACCAGCTAAACCTGTTACAGAAATTAGGGGGCCGTTTACTGATTGATCTGCTAACCAGGCTGAACGCTAATTAGTAAACTGTCCCCCGCTATGCCGTAATTAGTAAACTGTCCCCCGCTATGCCGAAGGTATTCGTTACCTGAGAAAAAATGGGTCTGGAAGGTGTGTGTATCAAGTCGCCAGCTTTCACCCAGACGACCTGCTAATGAAGTGGTGTTGGCAAATTTAGTATTTGTCGGGCCTGTTCAGATGACGCGGGTTCACGTCCCATCCGTCGCGCCAGTTCAACGGCTTCCTGGACGAGTTCGACATTGTCCCGGGTCCGATCACCAGAGGGTTCCAGCCCTACTTGAATGTGGCCACCGCGTTCCAGAGCCATCTGAGCGATTCCGCTGGCAATAACATCGCCTCCCTGGACTGAAACCAACCAGGGCAAGTCATAGTTTTCAATCATCTCCAGATAGGCATCCAATGCCTTTTCAGTCGGTTGTAAACCAAATCCTGATCGAGGGCCCCCGAAATAGAACTTGATGAATGCGCCCTGTGGCAACTGGCCAGCATCGGCGTAGCCCTGCAAAAAACGCACAAAGCCTGGTTCGAAAATGGAAAAGGACATGCCGACATTCAGCCTTCGGCAGGTCTCGACCATGTACACGCCATCAGCCCAGGAATTTTGATAGATCATGTTGCCTGGTTTAGGACGACCATCTCGAGCGTAGCTGCCTATATCTGTGGTTCCCGGGTCCACCAGACCTATACCTAGCAAGCCCCACTGTGCCAATTTCTCTATATGCGCGTAGCGCTGCTCTATGGTTTGGCCGGGAGCACCTCCTGGCATAGTCGGATAGAAAATGGCGTGCGGATAGCGCTCCCGAATCCTTGACCAGGCCGCTTGATAGGGTTCAGGGTCGTGTATTCCATTGCCGCCCATGACCTGATCGCGGGTATGGTTATGAACGATGCAGGCGCCTGCTTCTATGCATCGCAGGCCCTGGGCTGCGACTTCATCTGGTGTATGGGGTACGCGTGGATTGGCGGTCTTGGGCATCCCACCATTCATGGCTACTTCAATGATTACAGGTTGACTCAACGGTACGGCTTCCGAAATTGCGATTCACGAAACTATACGACGAAATTCGGGTGTATCGGAGGTTTTTTGATCTCACGCCCGTTCTGCTGAAATATGCTTGAGTCGACGGCGTTGGAGAAAATAAATACTGCCAGAGGATAGGTGTGATGAACCGCCTTTTTCAAAGGGTGGTCTGGTTCGGTAACGCCTGATGTTCAGTCAAATTTATTCCGCCGAGCGACGGAGGCGTTTGAAACACATCTCCTCCGTCCCCTCTATTTTCTTTTAGCGGATGATGACCGGTAGTTCAGAGTAGCCTTTTACAAAGTTCGAATTTACCATCTGGACCTTACCGACCAGTTCGATGTTATCGAAACGGGTCATGATCTCTTCCCAGAGAACGCGTAACTGCATTTCGGCCAAACGGTTACCCATGCAACGATGGATACCAAACCCGAATGACAAATGCCTGCGAGCGTTCTTGCGATCAATCAGGAATTTGTCAGCATCCTCAATGGAAATGCTGTCCCGATTTCCAGAGACATACCACATCAACAGCTTGTCACCCTCTTTGATGTTCTGACCTGCCAACATAGAATCTTTCGCTGCGGTTCTTCGCATATAGGCCAGCGGTGTCTGGTAACGGATGATTTCAGGCACCATATTGGGTATCAGCCCGGGGTTATCCCGCAACTTCTGATATTCAGCAGGATTATCATTCAGGAATTTAACACCGCCGGAGATTGAGTTTCGCGTCGTATCATTACCACCAACGATCAGCAGCACCAGATTACCGAGATACTCAACCGGATCCATGTTCTTTGTAGATTCACCATGCGCCAGCATCGAGATCAGGTCTCCTCGGGGTGGCTCGTTAACTCTCTCGTTCCATAGCCCGGTGAAATATTCGAGACACTCATACAGTTCGGCCCGTCGCTGATCCTCGCTCTCAATAATCCCGGATTGCTCATCAGCTGTGGCCACATCCGACCAGCGGGTTAACTTCCTTCTGTCTTCAAACGGAAAATCAAACAGCGTTGCCAGCATCTGGGTTGTTAACTCTATGGATACCAGATCCACCCAGTTAAATTCTTCACCTCGTGGCAATGAATCAAGAATCGTACAGACCCGCTCGCGAATAGTGGATTCCATTTTCGCCAGGTTGGATGGCTGGACCACACCACTCACCTCTTTTCGCTGCCGATCATGCTTGGGTGGATCCATCGCGATGAACATCGGTAGTGGAAATTCCTCATCCGGGTCGGTCGCGACAATAGACCCATCAGACGAGAAGCTCTCATGATTGGTGTCGACCGCCATGATGTCCTCATAACGTGTTACGTTCCAAAAGGATCCGACTTCTTCATGATCTTTTTGAAGATGAACAGGTGATTCCTTGCGGAGCCGCTCAAAAACTTTCACATGGTAATCGTTATGAAACAATTTCGGATTCATCAGATCCAGTTGATCCAGGGGTATCGTATCCGGGTCTCTGGACATCCATTCCGTTTCGGTTGCTTCACTCATTCCATATTTCTCCTCTTCATTCTGGCCAGTGTACCGGTTTGGCGCTTATTTTCTCGAAGTTTCGGTCAGTTGAAGGTGCTGGCCTTTAAACGGTGCGCTTCGCTAATGACATACGCTTCACCAACAATTTCATAGGAAATCGGTGGGACTATCAGGTTAGGTTTTATGAACCGCCTTTCTCAAGTGATGGTCTGGTACGGTAGCTCCTGATGTTCATTCGAAGTTGAGCCACCGAGGTATATGATCCTTTGAGTGGTCAATGGCTGTAGCGGGTTGAATAGCAGTCACAGGTTTAAACAGTGGTGGTTGTGTTTCGATGTGATCAAGGATCTTTTGGATGATGTCGGTGATAACACTCAGGGTACCGCCGCATACAGGACATAGCGTAATCTCAAGCCGAGCGCGGCCCGTTCAAACACACTCTTGAGTCGTTGAAACATCAGGTTTCAGTGCAGTGTTAAGCGCCGGGACCGGCCTGTTTGCTGAATGCGGCACTCTGGAGTAGCGGGATTAGTTGAATAAGTCACACGAATGACACGGTGAAGCCAGCTGTATTGACGGTTTGTAGAACAGCGTGTTCCATGGTTAAGTTCTCGTTTTTTAAACACTTTTGTAGGCTCCAGACATGGCAAAGCGCGTTTATCTGTTCGAAGAAGGCACAAGGGACGATCGGGATCTGCTTGGCGGCAAGGGTGCCAACCTTTGCGAGATGACCAGACTCGGCCTGCCCGTTCCCTACGGTTTTATCGTGACGACACCAACCTGCCGGGAGTTTTTTGAGCACGGTAACAAGCTGCCCAAGACCCTGGATTCGGAGTACAAGGTCGCGCTGAGCATTGTTGAGCAGAAGATGTCTGCCAGATTTGGTGACCCCGACAACCCGTTGCTCGTGTCGGTTCGATCCGGTGCGCCCGTGTCTATGCCCGGGATGATGAATACCATTTTGAACCTTGGCCTGAATGATGCGATCACCGAAGGTCTCGCGCGGAAAACCGGCAATCCCAGATTCGCTTACGACTCCTATCGTCGCTTCATACAGATGTTTGCGGACGTCGTGCTTGATATAGATGGGTCTTCACTGGAAGACCAGATTCACGACTATAAGAAAATGCACGAAAAACCGCTGGATACGGACATGACCGCAGAAGACTGGCAGGTGATTATCGCCGGATTCAAGGAGACGGTGGATTTTCCGGAAGACCCCTTTGTTCAGCTGAGGCTGGCGATCGAGGCTGTCTTCCTGTCCTGGCACACACCGCGCGCGCGAGTTTACCGCGAAATGAACAATATCCCGGAGTCGATCGGCACCGCTGTAAACGTGCAGGCCATGGTGTTTGGTAATTTCGGTGATGATTCCGGTTCCGGTGTTGCCTTTACCCGGAATCCCTCCACCGGCGAGAAAACCTTTTTCGGTGAAGTTCTGTTTAATGCCGCCGGTGAGGATGTCGTAGCCGGTACTCGAACACCCCTGGGTCTTGATGCACTCAAACAACATTTACCAGCCGTCTATGACGAACTTTATCGAACGCAGTTGTTGCTGGAGACTCATTATCGGGATATGCAGGATCTGGAGTTCACGATCCAGGAGGGCAGGTTGTTCATGTTGCAGACCCGGAGTGGCAAACGCACCGGGCGCGCGGCAATCAAGATCGCCGTAGACATGGTGGTTGAGGGTCTTATCTCCGAGGCAGAAGCACTAATGCGGGTAACACCCGAGCATGTTGAGGCTTTTCTACATCCGATGATTGATCCTGCAGCGAAGCAGGACATTATTGCCTCAGGTCTCCCGGCGAGCCCTGGCGGGGCTACCGGTAAGGTCGTTTTCTCCGCAGAGGAAGCGATCGAGGTTTCGGCGGCAGGTGAGCCTGTGATTCTGGTGCGACGGGAAACAACCCCTGAAGATATTCACGGCATGAGAGTTGCGCAGGGAATCCTGACTGAACTGGGTGGCATGACGTCGCATGCGGCGGTTGTCGCCCGGGGGATGGGTGTCTGCGCCATCACAGGTTGCAGTGCGCTTAGTGTCGATATCAAAACCGGTCAGGCGACCACAAGGGATGGTATCCGTATCAATCGAGGAGACATCATTACACTGGATGGCAATGTCGGCGATGTGATGTTGGGTGATATTCAAAAAATTGAGGCCAGCGACAGCGATGATTTTCAAACGCTGCTGTCCTGGGCTGACAAGCATCGACGATTGAAAGTGCGTGCCAATGCCGAGACCCCGGAGGATGCAATCAGAGCCAGGGAACTCGGTGCTGAAGGAATCGGCCTCTGCAGAACAGAGCATATGTTTTTTGATGCCTCCCGGATTGATGTGATGCGGGCAATGATTATTTCGGAAAGCATTGAAGAAAGACGCGTACACCTCGACAAGCTCTATCACTTCCAGCACGACGATATGTTTCAGCTGTTTCAAGTGATGGACGGTCTGCCGGTGAATATCCGGCTGCTTGATCCGCCACTGCATGAGTTTTTGCCCCATGACGCCGAGGGCGTAAAGCATCTGGCTGAAAGCACGGGCAAGACCGAAGCTGAGATTGAAGCCATCTCAAGAAACCTGGAGGAGGTTAATCCCATGCTCGGCTTTCGCGGTTGCCGGTTGTCCGTCGTGTACCCTGAGATCACCGAGATGCAGGTGAAAGCTATTATCTCGGCAGCGGCCGATGCGATTGAAAAAGGCATTGATGCGCGTCCCGAAATTATGATCCCGCTCGTGATCAATGTCCGTGAAGTGAGGCTGGTGTCAGCGATTGTCGAGCAGATCATCAATGAAATAATGACCCAGCGCAGGGTGTCGGTACCCTACAAAGTAGGCACCATGATGGAAACACCCCGGGCCTGCCTTGGTGCTGATCGCCTGGCACCTGCGGTGGAGTTTATGAGCTTTGGTACCAACGATCTGACCCAGCTGACCTATGGTTTTTCTCGCGACGACGCGGCCCGGTTTATTCCCGAGTACCTGGAAAAGTCACTGATTAATGCAGATCCTTTCGTTTCGCTTGATCAGCGCGGGGTGGGCGACCTGATGAAAATTGCACTGGAACGCAGCAGAAAGGTAAAGTCCGGCATCAAGTACGGCATTTGCGGCGAACACGCCGGTGATCCTGAATCGGTCCTGTTTTGTCACGACATTGGTCTCGATTACATTTCATGCAGCCCGTTCCGACTGCCAATAGCTCGAATCTCAGCCGCTCAGGCTGCGGTCAAGGACAAGATTCGTTAACAGCGACTGAGGATAGGTGTTTTACACTACATTTCTCAAAGAATGGACCGGTGCGATAACGCCTGATGTTCATTCAAATTTAGGCCACCGAGGCTCAGTAATCTTTTGGGTGGTCAGTGTCGTCGCGACGTTTGTTGCCACTTATGGGTGGCTCAACTAGTAAACCGTACTGTAGAAATTCCGGTTCAATCTGGTCGCCGAATGTGAGAATCGAATCAATCTATTCCGCGTACCTGACTCTGTGCGAATAGCGGAAAGCGTCAGGGTGATCCAGTGTTCAATGTGTGGGTTCTCTGGTGTTATCTGGTTTCTTGATCCACATCATGATTATTCGAATCGGAACGCTGTCCAACGCGCTATGTGATTAAACTGTAGGGGCTTGCCGGAGTGACTTTCCAGGACATGAACGGTCACTCTAGAAACCTGACCGCAAGCAGTAACTGCTGATTGCAAGGGAGACACATAGTGAACATCACTTTTTTAGGTGGTACAGAAACGGTAACGGGTTCCAAGTATTTGCTGGAAACTGACGAAGCCAGAGTCCTGATAGATTGTGGGTTATTCCAGGGATATAAATGGTTGCGTGAACGGAACTGGCAGCCGCTGCCACTCGACATTACCTCGCTGGATGCAGTGATTCTGACGCATGCACATCTCGATCACTCCGGCTATGTGCCTGCGTTGTTCAAGCACGGCTTTCGGGGCCCGATATACACTCATCATGCCACTACGGCGCTCTGCGGAATATTGCTGGCCGACAGCGGACACATTCAGGCAGAGGACGCAAAGTACTACAGCAGGCACAAGCTGGGGAAACATGCCCACCCGGAACCGCTGTACGATAGTGTCGCCGCTGAAAAGAGCATGCGGTTATTCAGGTCGGTTGAGTTCGGAGAGCAGGTTCAGATCAAGGATATCAACTTTCACTTACAGTCTGCAGGCCACATCCTGGGCGCGGCAAGCATTATTGTAGAGGCTAACGGAAAACGTGTTGGGTTCTCCGGAGACGTCGGCCGTAGCAATGACGTCCTGATGAACGAACCAGAACCCTTACCCCCACTTGACCTGCTGCTGCTTGAATCAACCTATGGCAACCGACGCCACGAACATCCAGATCCTGCCGAGAAACTCGCCGCTGTCGTCAATCGTGTGGCAGCGAGCGGGGGCGTCCTGCTCGTTCCGTCATTTGCCGTTGGCCGGGCTCAGGCGCTGCAGCATATGCTGGCAACCCTGATTGATCAGGGCAAAATTCCCAGGCTGCCGATTTACCTTGATAGTCCCATGGCCATCAAGGTTTCGGATATTTTCTGTGAACGAAGCGAACTGCATCGGCTTAACGACGACCAATGCCGTCGAATGGAAGACCTCGTTACCTATACACGCACGGTGGACGAATCAAAGGCACTGTCTGGCCAGGCATTCCCCCACATTATTATCGCGGGAAGCGGCATGGCGACCGGTGGCCGTATTCTGCATCACTTCAAGCGTTTGCTCGACAAACCTGGTACCAAAGTACTTTTTACCGGATACCAGGCAGGTGGTACACGGGGCGCCAAGATGGTGGATGGCGCCAAAACCGTGAAAATTCATGGCCAATGGATTCCAGTAAAAGCAGATGTCGAGACAATCGAGGGCCTGTCAGGACATGCGGACTACCTTGAACTGGGCGACTGGTTAGCTCGCTCTGAGTTGAAGCCAACGACAGAGATTAAGCTGGTACATGGTTCACCTGAGGCACTCGAAGGGATGAGGGTACACATTCAGGAAAATACCCCCTACCCGGTTAGTGTCGCCGAGTACCATTCAATCCTTCGACTATAAAGCGGACCGATCCCAATTCTGGTGACTCTCAGCGCGGAATTAGTGTTACCCGGGAATCAATTCGATTGTGGTGCAATAAGTTTGGATCGAAATAGGCTGCCAGATTGCGTAAACGGCATCAAGCATATGGTGACACGTTCTTCATCGATGAGGTCTTTATCAAAATTGATGGAAAACAACATTATCTATCGAGAGCCCTGGACCAGGATGGTGAAGTAGTTGATGTGTTCCTGCAGGAAAAGAGAGATGGTCAGGCTGCTAAGCGGTTTTTCAAAAGAATATTAAAGAAAAACAAAGGCGATCCGAGAAAAATTGTGACGGACAAATTGCGAAGTTATGGGGTAGCTCATCGGGAACTGATTCCTGAAACGATTCACAGCACGGAGAAATATGCCAACAATAGTGCTGAGTTATCGCATCAACCAACAAGGGTGAGGGAGCGGTGCATGCGCAAGTTTAAGTCCATGAAACAATCTCAGCGGTTCTTAAATACTCATGCAGCTGTCTACAATCTGTTCAACCTGGGTCGTCATTTGGTATCAGCAGAAACCTACCGATTCCTTAGATTGTGTTCCTTTGCGTCTTGGGAAAATGCAGTGATGGTTTAAAGGCTAATTCGGCAAAATTGCGAGCTTGGGAAAGTTAATTTGGCAACACCGACTTACGCTTTGATTGGTGCATCCGCTATGTTTTCGCAGGAGGCAGAATATCAGTTTCTCACCGGAGAGTCGGCGAGCAGTGACAAAACCATTGATAGCTACGGGTGGACTTGACGGTCCGACCAGGTCGCGCCGACGCATCGGCCACCGACCCCAGCATTATGAATGCAAAAATGATTATTTACCTCAATTAGCCTCTTCTTACTTCGTCTGTTACTAATTGATTAACACAGCAGGATTACATCTGCTTCGTTGGTGCTCATTACGTCAATCAAGGTCAGTTGGGCACGGCACGGGCACGAAAAATCTCCCCCTCAATGATCAGCTCGCTTTTGCTTGAGGTGGCTTAATCAGAGATTCTGCGGGAATACCCAGTTCTTCATGTAACTTCCAGATCATCTTCAGAGTGAGCGAACGTTTGTGATTTAGTATTTCATACACACGATTACTCTTCCCAATCATCGGCTCAAGATCCTTGACTGTCAGGCCGCCGCGTTCCATCTCAAATTTGATCGCTTCGACCGGGTCCGGTAATTCCATGGGATAGTGCCTGGCTTCGTAGGCCTCAACGAGCGTAGTGAGCTCATCCAGTCTTTCACCCTCAGGGGAATCGAGTTCTGCATCCATCAGTGATTCAATGTCCCGTAGCACTGCTCGATAGTCTGCCTTGGTTCTAATCGGTTTGATATCAATGGTTCGAGTCTCTTGCCAAATAGTTTGTACATCAATTTCGTCGTAGTGCTTGTGGGTGCCAATAAAACGGACATTTGTTTTTCCTATCCTCCAGAGTCTATCAATTTGACCACTTAACCTGGCAGTACCGGGAATCTGAATCGTTTGTGCATTTTGGAATTATTCATCTTGGAATTGTCGCCGATTGACGGTCAACTTGGCAGTAGCCTACTTATCCTTTCGCCAGTTCTTTACTATTGATCCCACAGTAAAGATCACCTACTATCTTTACCAACATAACAAATGTAAAGAAATCCGCCATGCCAAAAGTCAGCGCCAAAAGACAAATTACCATCCCCATCGACCTATGCCAGCAAGCTCATATTGAGCCTGGGGATGATATTGAAACCTTTATCCATGAAGGCCAAATCACTATCGTAAAGAAACAAAAGAATGCAGCTAAAGGCATCCTAGGTCATATTAAGTCGAACAAGAAAGTAACTGATGAACAATCCTTGAATGACTCTCTGGCATCAAGAAGATAGGATTGTTTGGTGATTTCTGTTGATGCAAATGTGTTGCTGCGCTACTTGTTGCAGGACGATAAAGACCAATCTCCAAAAGCAAATAGACTTTTTAGCAGTACGAAAAAGGTCTTGATCACCGACATGGTACTCGTTGAAGCCTTGTGGACGTTAAAAGGTAAAAAATACAATCTTGGCAAGCAAGATCAGCTAATGGTGCTGTCTCAGTTATTTAAGGAACCCAATGTGATATTTGAACATCGACAAACTGTGTGGTCTGCAATGAATTGCTTTCGGACCAGCGATAAAATCAAGGTAGGCAACAAGAAAAAGGAAGCTGATTTTGCGGATGCACTTATTGTTGAGAAATCAAAATCTATTTGCAATGAGAAGGGCGAAAGCTTTGATGGTTTATTTACCTTTGACGTAGCTTCACAACAGTTTGATGGTTCGAAAGAACCTAAATAGCAAGACGAATATGGCCTGTCATTTAATCTGCTTGATTGGCAAAAATATCGGTTCACTAGAACAATTGTTAATCCATTGAAGTAAGGAGCGTTTATGCCCAGTCCAGAACATGAAGCAATGGTTAGGTACTGACAAGTTAACCGGCGATCAGCGACAATCGCAGGATGACAAAATCAAAAATGTACAAACGCCATCAGATTTCCATCTGAAATCATCCAATACGCGGTCTGGCTCTACTACCGATTCAATCTCAGTCATCGAGATATAGAAGACTTGATGGCAGAACGCGATATTGTGGTTAGCTACGAATCTATTCGGCTGTGGTGTAATAAGTTTGGTTCGAAATATGCGCGACGACTGAGAAGAAAACATCAAGGATTCGGTGATACTTTCTTTATTGATGAGGTTTTTGTGAAGATCCTGGGAAAGCAACATTACTTGTGGGGAGCGGTTGACCAGGATGGAGAAGTCGTTGATGTATTCTTGCAGAAGCGGCGGGATGGCAAGGCTGCAAAGCGTTTCTTTAGGCGGCTATTGCGTAAACACCACGGCGAACCACGTAAGATTGTCACGGACAATTTGCGAAGCTACAACGTAGTTCATAGAGAACTAATCCCTGAATCAATTCACGATACATCCCAGTATGCCAACAATCGAGCGGAGCTTTCGCATGAGCCAACACGAGTGAGGGAGCGGGGCATGCGAAAGTTTAAATCCATGAAGCAGGCACAGCGTTTTCTAGGGACTCACGCCGCAGTTTATAACTTGTTCAATCTGGGTCGGCATTTGGTATCAGCAGAAAACTATCGATATTTCCGCCTGCGTGCTTTTGCGACTTGGGAAAAGGCAGTGGCAATATAGAAATGCCTAATCGGAGTTTATCTCGAATTGGGTAGTTAACTTGTCAATACCGAATGCTTCATATGAAGTCGAATCAATCGGTAAATCTCGGCGCTTGAGTACAAATCAGAATAATTAGTACATGATGCACGTACAAGATGGATCAATCGTGTTCTACGATTGATCCGCATTATATTTGGAATCGCTCTTTTATTTTTGAGCGTATTGGATAAGAAATTCGGAGGTCATGAAATGACTGCACAAAAATATCAAAAAATTCTACTGGCCATCGATTTTTTTGAAGGAAACGATGACGTTATTCAGCAGGCTGTTGATATGGCACAGCGGTACGCTGCTGAACTATACGTAATGCATGTCGATGAACCCGTGACGCCTGTGTACAGCGCGGATGTATTGACCTGGAGCAACCAGATATTCGAGATTAACGAGCAGGTGAAGGCTCATAAGAAGAAGCGGTTGTCGGAACTTGCGGGTGAACTGGGTTTGGATGAATCGCATACCGTTTTGGCCGATGGGCGGCCCGCCCAGTGTATTCACCAGTTTTGCGATGAGAAGAATATTGATCTGATTGTGATGGGTACACACGGCCAACATGGGCTGGCTCTGTTACTCGGGTCCACTGCAAACAGTGTTCTGCATGGCTCGAACTGTGATGTACTGGCGGTAAGAATCAGGCCCAGCTGATTATTCAATGGTCATGGGATTTTAGATGAAAAAACACAGTACAGGGGCATTACGCGCCGAAGAAAAAGAAGCGCAGGATGAAAAGTATCGAACGCTCAACGATACCCACGCTGAATACGATTACGTTTTCATTGGTACTGGTAATGCGTCGCTGACCTGTGCTGCGCTTCTAGCCAAGTCAGGCGCTCGTATTTGTATGCTTGAAGCCCACGATGCCGCCGGAGGTTATGCACACACCTTTAAGGTGGGAGACTACTCATTTTGTGCACAGGTACATTATATCTGGAGTTGTCATCCAGGTGGCCGTGTCTATGAATTCGTAAAACGCCTAAACCTGCAGGACAAAATCTCTTTCACTGCTTTTGATGCCGATGGATATGATCACATGATCATGCCTGACGGCAAGAGAATAAAGATACCGTATGGTTGGGATAGATTAGAGAAGAACATTTTCGACGCTTACCCTTCCTCAACTGGCGTTTCTGAGTTTCTTGGCATTGTAAAAAATATTCGAACAGAAATGAAGCGATTGCCCCGGCGAGTAAATGGCTGGGATATCTGGCTTAAGGGACTTTTCTACCCGAAGCTGAGGCGATACAGAAACGCTACTGTTCAGGATGTCTTTGATGAATGTAATGTTTCGGTTGAAGCGAGGACCGTGTTGTGTGCGCAAGCCGGTGATTTTTTGCTGCCCCCTGAGAAATTATCAATGTTGTTCTATACCGGGCTTCTGGCTGGATACGGTACGGGCGCTTATGCGCCAACACATTCTTTTGGGCATTATATTGATCAAGTAGTCAGCTCAATCGAGTCGGCGAAGGGTGACATCTTCTTCGAGGAAGCTGTCACGGACTATGTGACGGATGGCGACAAAATTAACTCGGTGCGAACCAGTTCAGGTAAAACGTTCAAAGCCAGAAACTTCATCTGCGGTGCGGATCCCCAGGCTACCGCCGAGCTGATTGGCCTCCAACATTTCTCTCGGCGATACCGGGCTAAACTAAACTATGACTATTCTGACAGCGGTGTGATGGTTTATCTCGGGATGAAACCGTCTTTTGTGCCAGGCAAATATGGTTTGGGTAACCACAATACATGGCACTGTCTTGATTGGGATATGAATAAAATGTGGCGAGCATCCGAATTGTTTGATCTTGATCATTCCTGGTTTTTTATGTCTACACCTGATTTGCACGATAACCGCGAGGACGACAGACCGCATACAATCGAACTGGGGACATATGTGCCCTATAAACCGTTTCAGGAAGCAGCTTCACGCGATCATGCGGAATATCTACAATTGAAGCACTCCATCGCTGACGCAATGATAAAGCAGGTAGAAAAATACCATGTCCCGGATCTGCAAGATCATATTTCTATCAAGCTGGTTGGTTCGCCGATGACAAATAAAGATTTTTGCGGTGCGCCACAGGGTAATGCATATGGCGCTGAAATGACCCCTAACAGCGCATCGTCGAGACTGGGCGCCAGAACGCCTTTTCGAAATCTGTATTGGTGTAATGCAACATCTGGACTTCCCGGTTTTTATGGGACGGTGACCACGGGGATGGATCTGTATATGGATCTTACGGGTGACAATTTCTTTGATGCTGCAGATATACCTTCGGACGAAGAACTGATCAATGATTTACTGGAAGCAGCACAGGCTGGCACACTGTAGCGGTGCACATATGGATAAAGTTCCTCATCAGTATATTTTAACAAAGCGCAGCAGAGCGAAAAATACTTAGAAAAGGTAAATCGCTGTTCCGATTCGGTGATCAGGCGAGATCTCTTTATGTCGTTAAATTGGGCATTCTAAAAACCTCCTTTCATGATTTTGCAGGTGATGAACATATTATGGGGTTCTATGTGCCAGGTGAGATTGTCGGCAGCCGGTCCTGCCAGAAATCAGCTCCATCATAGCTCAGCCATAGCTCTAGATACGGTTGTAAATTGTGAAATCAGCCACGCTACACTGCATAATCAATTAACACTGCAGCAGAAAATCATCGAGGCCACTTGTCTGGAACTTCAGAGCGCCGCTGGAAATTCCCATTGAATTTGTTGCATCGAACTCTTTCAGCAGCACAACGATCAAAGCGCACATGGCGCAGTCAATTGTCGAAGAGGCACAACGTGATCTGCCAACAGCTGATCGAATGAGCAAGCCATCTGGGCACTATTCATTCACGCACAGTCAACTGATTCTGCATCGTTACTTTTTCCGTGCGTGAGGCCATCGAGGCGAAGAAATTTTCCGCACTTAATCAGCGGGTAGCGTTAATCGGTCACGCTACAATACGGTTTACTATTAATGCCGATGGCGAGTTTCAAGGGGTTGGGTTGAGTAAAAGCTCAGGATACGAAGTATTGGATGCGGCGGCATTGGCCTCTGTTCACGAGGCCAGTGGCATCGTTAAACGTCCTCAGGCAACTGGCACCCAGAGGCTGGCCACATCAGCGGTAATCAAATATCAATATGGTCTTTGACTACCTCAAATGTGGACGTCACTAATCGACCTGCGGCCTTACTGAATGTTGTGATTAATGATACACGGGCGCTAAAATGCTGAATAATTAGTGGCGGAAGTAGGCTGATGCGTAAATCGAAAGCGATGGTGAGAAACGCCTTGTTGTTAGTAGGCTGTATAGTTGTGTTCCTGATCGGCGCAGGAATCATTGCAGTGAATTTGGGGTAGTTTGATGAACAAACGATTGTGTTTTCTATCACCAGACGTTGCGCATGCTCAGCAGGTGGTTGAGGATCTAAAGACAGATGGCATTCAAGAGCGTCATATTTACGTGATTGCGAATCACCAAGTACCACTTGAGGATCTACCTGACGGAGGACCAGAAGAAGATGATTTTTTGCCTGCGTTTGAGCGTGGGATTGCATTTGGCGGTGCTACTGGTGTCTTCCTGGGCCTCGTCGCTGTTGCGTTTCCGCCGGCGGGCCTGGTTATCGGTGGAGGCGGTGTCTTGCTGCTGGGCATGATGAGTGCCAGTCTGGGGGGCTTTCTGACCGGTATGGCAGGAGCTTCATTTCCAAATTCACGCTTGCAGGCATTTGAGTCCGACATAGCGCGTGGCATGATTTTAATCATGGTTGATGTGCCGGGTGCGGATGTTGCGCGGATTAGTGCACTAATTCAACGTCAAGACCCTGCGGTTACTGTAGAGGGGATCGAGCCACCAGCGTTATTGATTCCTGAGTGAGCCCGCTCGGCTGGATAGTGGCTGGCGGGTTGCTGATGAGTGCAATCGCGTTGGTGGGCAGTATCACTTTACTGATTACACCGGCAATGCTGGAAAGGATTTTGCTTCCACTGGTGGCTTTTGCAGCTGGCGCCCTCATTGGTGGCGCGTTCTTTCATATGATCCCTGCCGCCGTCTCGATGAATCACGACTTTTTGGATATCAGCGTGATGGTAGTCGTCGGCTTCACGATGTTTTTTGCCCTGGAACAATTGATGCTGTGGCGTCACAGTCACCGGGTTCAATCCGACCGAAAGCAGCCACTAACATACCTGATATTGATCGGTGATGGTTTGCATAACTTTCTTGGCGGAATGGCCATTGCGGGTACCTTCCTGATTGATATTCGTCTGGGCATCACCAGTTGGTTAGCTGCTGCAGCACATGAGATACCGCAGGAGCTTGGTGACTTTGCAGTCCTGGTAAACGGAGGATGGTCAAAACGTCGGGCGTTGTTGTTCAATTTACTCTCGGGATTAACATTCCTGCTCGGTGGGTTGCTGACCTATAGCCTGTCCTCAAAAGTGGACGTTAGCTGGCTCATACCATTTGCGGCGGGTAATTTTCTTTACATTGGCGCGTCTGATTTGGTGCCACAGATCAATGAACCGAGTGGTATGCGAACGAACCTTGTGCATTTTCTGGCATTCGTATCTGGCCTTGGATTACTGTTGGCAACCAAGATTGGAGGAGTTGGGTAAAGGGTTGTTTAAGATGGTTCCCCTGGCTACGACACATCGCAGGCCCCGTTACCCGCCACAATTTAAAGGCGTAGCACCACCATGCATCATTCAGCTAGACTTGTTGAGCAGATCATCACATGAAGCGCTTGTTCTTTGTCATCCAACCAAGATTACGGATTAGTAGTAGTCAGGCTTGGCCCAAACATCCACCTTCCTCGTAACTACCATTTTGCAATGCAGCGGCCACCATTTTCGCATTACGCACGGATATACGTAGGTTTTTCGTCGGCAAGACTGCAGCGACCCCGCTAGCCAGGACAGGCTCGTAGACCCCGCGTGGTTTAGCGATCTTTACGAGATGCACCATTGATCAGGCACCGAGCTTCTCCTTGATAGGACGAAGCTGCGTATCGACCTCAATCGCCAGCAAGTAGCCAATATAAGTCCTGAAACAGGACGTGTGTGATAGAAGAACAATCGCCGTAGATTCCGCTACGCTCATGAAACTCTACACGCGTGTAATAGGTAGGCAGATTATTAGTTAACCATGTTGAACGATCGAGTTAGTCAGATACGGTTTTGGCGTTGGTTAAAAGGTAAGGGTCCAGTAATAACGCGAGTTCCTCCCTGGACAGCGCCGTCTCCTCGGCTGCCACATCAAGTACCGGGCGTTTTTCAAGATAACATCGTTTGGCAATAGCAGCCGCTGCCTCGTAACCTATTGTTGTGTTCAGGGCGGTAACCAGAATGGGATTAATCGCCAGGGTGCGCTCCACCTGCTGGTGATTTATAGAGAAGCTGGCGACGGTATGTCCGGTAGTCCTGCAGGCACCTGTCAACAGGGAAATACTGCTCGTTAGCTTGTCGGCAATTAAAGGCAGCATAACATTGAGTTGAAAGTTTCCGGAGAGACCGGCCAACATGATGGCACTGTCGTTACCAATGACTTCTGCCATTGCCATCAGGACAGCCTCTGGCAATACCGGGTTGGTCTTTCCTGGCATGATTGATGACCCGGGCTGAAGCTCCTTCAAATGAATTTCACCAAGACCCGCGAGAGGTCCTGAGGCCATCCACCGCAAATCGTTGTTGATCTTGGCGAGCACCAGCGCCAATGAGCGCAGACAAGCTGAGCATTCTACCGCAACGTCCTGCCCTGCCATGCGGGCAAACGTATTGTCTGCGATACTGAACTCAAGGCCCAGCAATTCGTTCAACCTCGCTACAAGAGCGGCCGGAAAGTCGGCGGGGACATTGACGCCTGTCCCCACAGCTGAGCCGCCGATAGGTAGCGCTCGCAGGCGTTGGTGCAGATTGGCGAAGCGCTCGTTACACTCATCGAGTTGACTGCACCAGGCGCCCATTTCCTGCCCGAATGTGAGTGGCATGGCGTCCATCAGGTGAGTGCGCCCAGGCTTGACAGTACTCGCGAGTTCGATTGCTCGAACTTGCATGACCTCAACCAGTTCGCGTAGTGCGGGTTGTAATTGAGATGCGAGAGCCACGACCGCGGTAACCTGGATACAACTTGGGATCACATCGTTGCTGCTCTGGCTGCAATTCACGTGGTCATTGGGGTGAACGACCTGGCCGCATCTCTCCGTGGCCAGTCGTGCCAGAACTTCGTTGATATTCATGTTGGTGCTGGTGCCTGAGCCGGTCTGGAATACAGGCACTGGAAACTGGGCGATATGCTTTCCGTCTGCGATGCTGTCGGCGGCCTGTTCTATTGCACGGGCAATTTTTGCGTCGACTACGCTGCAATGTGAATTGGCTCGAGCGGCGGCAGATTTGATCCGGGCCAGGCAGCGAATGAATATTGCCGGCATGAGGCGATCACTGATGGTAAAGTTGTTTACAGCTCGTTGCGTTTGCGGCCCATAGAGGGCATCCACTGGTACTTGGACCTCACCCATGCTGTCCCGCTCAACTCTGTGCTTCGTCATGCGATTCTCCTATTACCAGCTAGCACTAAAGTTTGTTACAGCCTGCGAATACACTGCGGACCAGTTCCAGAGGAATCACCCAATACTCGTTGAAGCAGGATTTATAGTGATCAGCATCAATTCAAGTATTTCACATTGGTCTATGCTATGAATACTTGATTTTGAAGATTGGTTGTTGATAAATTGATTTGATGGATTGAGTGGACGGTCATAGATTAAGGACCAAATAATTTGTTTTTGTAGGGTGGTGAAACAATGCGTTTTTGTCAGATGAAGGAAGTACTGGACTGGGCTGTATCTTTCCATGATCGTTTAGCTGAGGAATTTGACAGGCTTGGGGATGACGCCACCAAAGAGAGGGTTTCATTGTTACTAGAATATCTGGCGGATCATCAGCGGATGTTGATGAGTTCAATGGAGAAGTATGAAATCGATGTCGCTGATCAACTTTTGAATACGTGGTCTCAAGAGTGTCCGCCTCTAGAATTGCCGGAATCCCTGGAGGAATTGCGCATCACGCTGTCCGGGAAAGAGTCAAACGATATCATCAATGAAGCGATTAAGTTTCACGACGAGTTGATTCGCACATACAGCGAGCTTGAACGTGCTGCGGAAGTTGATCAAGTTCGGGAAATGTTCGCAAATCTGGCAAGTTTAGAAAAAAATGAAAAAATGCGTATGGTACGTGACGCTCAGTATCTCAATGATTATTGATAACGTGAAACATTAATCTGTATAGCGAGAAAATAGAAATGGCAAATGAAGGTTACCATGAATCAATAGACGATTTGACAGATGAAACCAGGGACATGCACCGCGCAATCACATCTCTGATGGAAGAACTAGAAGCCGTTGATTGGTACAACCAGCGAGTTGATGCGTGCAAAGATAGCGAACTAAGAGCAATTCTTGCACATAACCGCGATGAAGAAAAAGAGCATGCAGCTATGGTATTGGAATGGATTCGACGTAGAGACCCAGCCTTTGACAATGAGCTAAAAGACTATTTGTTCACTGATAAACAAATTGCTCATAAGTAGAGTTTTATCGCCTAAACAAATCAATGCGCTCGGATGTGGGGTGGATTGCCATCCTCATTGCTCCACACTTAAACCGAAGGCATGTTGGCCATCGACATCTTCGATCAGGAAAGTGGAAAACCGGTTTGGCATGCTGTTGTTCGTAAACGGGTTACCCGTCCTGATCGCGATCAGACCCAATCAATGATCGATAAAGCCATAGCATCCGTCTTGCAGACGTTCCCCCCGCGCTAAGCACCCGAGCCGCCGTTCTGGCACTGTTGCGGCGAGTGCGGCAGGTGGGCTATGGTTGTCCAGTTCACGAAGGCCTGGCACTTCTCGGAAGTGGGCAAGAAGACCGACGTGTTTGCACGATTCTCTAAAGTTGCCGGAGACGGTGTGCGGTGTTTTTTCGTAGTGCTACGTCAGTAACTGCTTGAACGCAGATCCGGTCTATGGCGAAGGCCTTAAACGTGATGGGGAGGGCTAAGTCAATTCGACGACGGTGGAGCCAAGTGGAGCTTGAGTTCATCACACGGACTTGCTGGCGGTTGCTTTGCGAAGTCTATTCGGAAACAAAAATCCGTCTTGCGTTCGAACTGTGGAATTGTATTGCAGTCC
>Ga0222633_1000669_pt1 | contig 26717 bp, 27 predicted proteins | sample AntAcemetageno48_FD_179816 | JGI IMG/M metagenome (GOLD analysis project Ga0222633, IMG submission 179816) | Saline water microbial communities from Ace Lake, Antarctica - #48 | ecosystem: Environmental > Aquatic > Non-marine Saline and Alkaline > Saline | place: Antarctica: Ace Lake | collected...
AAACTTTTCTACTTTTGCGTTTTGACACCCCGAAACGCCGACGATGACTGGACGATAAAAAGTCAGTTTGCTTGGCCGGCGAGCCGCCGTTTTGTCGCCGACCGCTCCCTCGCTTTTCCCACACCCCGCCGCACCCGAAACGCGGACCCGAGCCGAGATGTTCGCTCTCTCCGCCGTTCTAACCACCGGCGCGCGCGTCGCGCCCGTGGACGGTACGTCGTCCGGAAACGCACTGCACACCAAGTGACCCTGTGAGAACGGCCATCATTCATTCGCGCGAAGTGCTTTTGGATAGGACCACGGTCGCGTCTCCGTTCCGCCATTCACCGCACGCATCGTCCGTACGGGACCCTGACTCTCTAACCCTACCCTTTTCCCACCCTAAAAATCACAGGCGCGCGCCCCCGCGTGGTCTCCGCGTCGCGCGTCGCGACTGTTCTTCCCAATCGGTTCCCGCACAAAAAACGAACCGCGACCACCTCCACAAAAGCCACCGAAGGCCCATCCGGCACGACACGCCGGGACGAAGATCTGGGCGGCCTTGGCGGTGATTTCGGCGCACGAGATGCGACCGCGGGCGAGCTCGAATCAAACTTCAACGCCAAATCAACTGGTGAAGCAGACACGGAACACATGCTACAGGTACCCGCGGGGGTTGGGGAGTGGACGTCGTTGCATCTGAGGAGTTGCGTTGGTCTGGTGGCGGGGGATCAACCGCTAGAAGAACGGCAAGCGCTGGTGTACCAAAAGCAAGTCATCGATTGGAAAATCCGGAAAGTCGACGCCGCGTTGGTGCTGCGACGCGAGTTTCGAACGGAAACCAAGGAAAAAGCCCAGGAAGTCGTAACCAGGTTCACCTCGGTTGCGGAGAGCGAAGGACAACAGCTACGCAGTTTCATCGAAGGCCCGGGTACGTATGGCGTACGGCTTTCCCAAATCAAATCCAAACACTGTTCGGCCCGGTATTTACGGGTCAATGTTTACCGCCCCTGGTCGAGCGCGCTACGTACGTCACAAACGCACTGTTCCGCGTGACTAGAGCCCAACTCTCTGACTGTTTGCTCATACGCATCACGAAATGCTGACACTTTTCTTTTCCAATCAAAAAGGCGTGCGGTTCGAACTCACCTCGAAAGCCGTCGGCGGGCTGCACCAAAACGACTTTGTCATGGCGGCGAAGCTGGACAAAATCGACGTGTCAGACGTGGTGGTGAAAAAGAAACCGCAGACGTTTCTGGTGTGACCTTGGAGGACGTGTTTGGGAAACTTAGTTCGTACGTAGTGTGTTTAATACCTCGAAGGCAATGGAATGGGTGCGCCCCCGAAACAGTGGGTTCGATACCTCGAAGGTAATACACTACATCGTACCAATACAACCTTTGCGGTGGCTCTAAATTCTTGCTCTCATCTACCTGATTCGAAAAAAATCCATCGCCCTCGTCAAAACTCCCGCGACGCATCCTCCCCCCCGTTTTCCGAAAACTTCTGTTCCGGATCGGGGAACAGGTGTCGAATTTTCGGGTTCAGCGTGGGTAACCGGGGAAGGGAGGTAAAATCCACACGCATCAGGTCGAACGCGACGCCGACGCGACTGGTTGTCGTTTCGGGATCTTTTTTGGCGGCGTCACCGTCTTTTTTTTCATCCGCATTTTCAGCCTCCCCAAAACCCGTCCTCCCGAAATTCCCATCGTCAAACACGGGCGCTTTCGGGTACCGCTGCGAAAAGTGCGTCAGGATCGTCCGGTACACCCCCGCGTCCGTGCCGCACTGGATCGCCTCACTCGTGGTGCTGTGTCGCTTCCTCACCGCGTCTTCGTGGAGGTCGTCCTCGAACGTGGCTTCGTGAATCAGCACCGTCGCGTTTTTGGATGCCGCCGTTAACGACGCGCACGGTCGCGTATCGCCCGAATACATAACCTTCCAGGTCGTTGTTTCGTCACCCGGAACGAGGGGCGTTGACTCAAGCGCCAGCGCAAACGATTGCGCGCAGTGATTCACCGGTACGGAGACGATGCGTCTCAAACCGAGCGCGGTTGCAGCCTCCACGACTCGAGGGTCGAGGGCGAAGCGGTCGGGTAAGGCATTAGCGCCATCGTCGGCGTCGCTGGTTCCCTCTGTCGCTTTGACCCCGTCAAAGCGCTCGTCCCACTTCTCGCCCGTGGTTTGCCTGCAGTCCACAAACTCGAAATCCAGCGGCTGCACCTGAGAGAACGCGTTCAGGAACCTTCGCAGCGGGGCGGGGCCTATTACTAACAAAGGAGGGACGTTTTCGGTGTGTCCTTCGGAGGTACCGTTGCCATTAGCGTTAGCATCAGCGTTCCCGTTCAGCCGGCGCCACTCCAAAATCGCGTCCCGGCGCTCCACCAAAATGGTGGGCAACCCGACGTGGTGGTCCGCGTGTATGTGCGAGATCCACACCAGTCGCAGTCTTCGCAGCCGTGTCTTGGCGCCGGCGAGGCCGTATAAACGGCAAAGCTGACCGAACGACCCTTCGCCGCAGTCCATCACCACCGTGCCGTTTCGCGACGCCAAAGTCGAGTCCAGGAAAATCCCGGAAACGTTGCGGTACTTCGCGGGCATGGACGAGCCGGTGCCGAGAAACGCGAGTTCCAAATCCCCGGGGTTCAGGGACGACAACGATCTCGGTAACGCGCTTGCCGAGGTACCCACCGAGGTACTTACCGTATCACTGGGTAAGGTACTCACCGTATCACTAGGTAAAGTACGGACCACCGCGTCTCGGCTGGGTAAAGTACTCGCCGTATTCGCCGCGTCTCCACCCGACGCCGGCGCACCACCCGTACGCGCGGTCACGCCAAACGACGTGGAAAGCTCGTCCCTCACCCGAGACGCGACTAGGGGTTTGGGAACCGAACTCCAATCCAAACCGGCCCTTTCCAACGGCACCAGGGTGAACTTAAGTAGGTTGCTTCCGGGAAGCGTTACCGGGGCGTGTCGCGTTTTTTCGCCGACACCGGTTGCGTTCTTTTCCTCGCTTTCCTTGGCCTGCGTTTCCACCGCCTGGGCGTTGGTAAGAATTGCCTTCTGCGTGTTTTCGTCCAGAAGCGTGCTGTTTCTCGGGTCGGGAAATATCAATTCGTCGATTGAGTGCAGCCGCGCGTTGATAGCGGCGGCGGCGCGGAAAACCGGTACGGCACCGGTCGCGATGGAGTGCACCATCAGGTGCCTCGGTTTCGTCGCGCGCCCGTCCGTCTCAGAAATAAACGCCGGGCACGTCTCCATCCATTCCGTGTACTCCGTTGAGTTGGCCACGTCACCTGGCGCCAGGTGCACCACCACGGCGAGGTCGCCTGTTTCCGTGTTCCAAATATTTTTTGCCCCGAGTAGGTGTTTATACGCGTTGGAGTTGGGATCAGAAACCGCGGCGAGGTGCGCCGCGGTTGGAAGGTCGATCACGAAGAACCGAAACCCGCACCGCGGGGGCGCCACCACGTCGATTGATTTTATTATTCTTCCGTCGGGCAACGTCACGTCAAGTCCCCGAACTAACTGCCCCCTCGCCGCGCCGCGCGGGACGCCGAGCGAATCAGCCTTCGCCGCGTCGAACTTCCCGGGCATGCCGGCGAGCTGGCCGAGAAATAAAAGAAAGTGTCAGTCCCGTGTTGGGCGTGTATTGGACGATGTATGGACAAACAGTCACCGGCCTTCGGTCCGAACAGTCACCAGCGTTAGAGATAAAACGTAGGTGTGTCGGATTTGGGAAACGCGCGACACGTACCTGGCCGTGGTAACAAACCGACTCCGCGAGATGCGAGGGCACTGACAGGGCGGAGAACACGTGCCTTTTTTTGGTATCAACCGCGTGGTCGTTTTCGCTTTTGAGTCGTTTCGCGCTAGGGGCTTCGCCCAAGGGACCGACATTTTTTTTGTTTGGGCTTTGATTTGAATCATCCGCCGCCTTCGGCCGCACCACGATTGGAACTAACCGCACGCAGTCGTCATCCACGGTTGGCACGCCGCCGCCCGCATCCGCGGTGGGGAAGGACTTGACGATCGCGCGCACGCCTCGGCCGCCAACCAAAGTATCCACGGCGCCTGTTTTGATGAACGAGACGGTACAGAGAAAGGAAAAGAACCGAGGTAAGAAAAAAACCAAAAAAATGTTTAAAAAGTTGTCCTTCACAAACTCGACTTCACGCACGGACGCCTCGTGTTAGTTTGTCTCCTCATGTGCGAGGCGACGCCGCTGTTAAGTCGGCGTCGTGAGTCCCCACGGGTGGGAAAGATAACGCAGTGTAATGCCACTCATCGGCGAGGTTGGTGGGACGGATTTCCAAGACTGTTTGCCCATACAGGTCCGGGACTGGGTAAAAGAAAAACTCTCGTGGAAACGTTCAAACCTCCTATAATTTGTGTCCTCAGATGAAGGGCGTGTTTCCGTCTGACGGGAAACCCGTTTACCCCCGCGGGTGGGAAGATAACGCAGTAAAGCTGGCATTCATCGGCGGAACGTTTTTTACGAGAGTTTTTTTACGGGGGGTCGGGCCGGGCGGGAGTCGGGTAATACCATCGAAAAAGAAAAAGAGAAAACAAAAGGCAAACGTACCCATCAGCCGCTCCGTCCGCGGCGGTCCGTGAATCACGAGTGTGGGTTCGTCGTCGTGGTGCTCGGTGGCACCGTCCGCCATGGTGAGCAGCATGCCGGTTAGGCCGCCGGTCGTGCGTGAGTTGACTTGGGTTAACACGATGCGGTTGAGTTTCCGAATGTTGATGCCGTTTTCAACCGCGAACCGTTGGAACCCTTCGCCGACGTTGAAAAGAATTCGCTGCGTATCCGTGAAAAGTAACACCGACGCGCTCGTGTCGTTCACGTCAACCCCGAGCCCTAACACCTGGATGTACGCCCGACTACCCACGCCTTTGGTTTTGAGGCCTTTTTCGGTTTCCCGCGAGTGAACCGACGCGCGTTTTCCCATTTCGGTTTTTGAAACTTTCGCCTGGACGTTTCGTACCGGTTTCTGGTTTTGTTTTCTTGTCAATGGAGACGTTCCCGTTCCCCGAGGTACTCCACCGCCGCTGCCGGTGCTTCGTGCGGTGACGTTACCGGTGATGTTCTCCACGCGCACGAACCCGCCGGTCCTGGTTTTCTTCCAAGCCGCCGCGACGGGGGGTACCACTCGTAAGTGCCTTCGGAAAGGCGCGAGCAATCCAGACGATCTTTGGGCAAAGCGCCCGGCGGCGGCGGCGGCGTTTCCTCCGGCGGCGCCGGCACGCGCGTTTGCGCACGCGATGGCCCTGAGCTCCCCGACCGCACCCGAGGCGTTGCCGGGAAAGCCTCTTGTGGCGTGTGTAAGTCGAAAAAACACGGGTCTACACACAAACGCCGCCAGCATCAGCCCGCCCGAGTGGCGCGCGCTGATCAATGGCACAGAGATGCTTCGGCGGATAGGTAAGAAGTGAATAAAAGCCACTGCAGTGCGCAGATTGAAAGGCCAAAAAATAAGCGTCGTCATCTACCGCGTCTCGTCACGAAGAGTTTATTACTTCAACGTATTTCATCAAAGCTAAAAAATCACTTGGGTGACGCTCTGGCCACGGCCGCGGCGACGTGGTTCCCCGAGATCGTCCCCCGGATGTTGGGCGACGCGGCCGAGTCGCCATTCACGTTCGCGTTCGTTCCATCGCCGTTTTCCCCGTCCCCGCCGTTCGCGAACGTAAACCGCCGTTGACTCGCGCGTTCCCTCGCGTTGGGTGATTCCGACCTTTCCGCGCTGTCTTTCTGGGTCAAGTGCTTCAACAAGGAAGGCCCTACAATAGGCACGTTGTTGATCAGGGAAGCACAGTCCTTGTCCATTCTTGCTAAAACGCCTAACACCGCGCCGGCGTCGTCCGCGGCTAACCTGGATCCTTCCCGGTAAAGAACGATGAGCGGAAAAACAACTTCGCCGTCCCGCATGTGCCGCCGGTTCGACGGCTGCCAAGCTAACGCCCACAGCGCGAGGGACGCGTCCGCGGCGCTCCGCTCTAAGGCACCTCGTAGGGTTAACAACTCAGTCAAAACTCCTATTAGTTTTTTGAAGAACAGCTCGCCGACCTTCCCGGCCATGCCCGTGACGGCGGCGCCGGCTTTTTTGTTGGCGTCCGCGTTCACCGCCGTCAGTTTCGCCCGCTCCGCTTCCCGCGCCACCGCACTCGCGCCATCCACACTGCGCACACCCCCGTTGTCGTCCATCTCGGCGTCGCCCCCGAGGTCGTGCTCGTTCTCGTGCGTGTCGTGAGACATGTCAACGGAGTCGTGTAGATCGCGCGCCGTTGAGGTGTCACGCGCCCCGTTCGCGTCGCTCGCAACGCCGTTCCCATTCCCAAAACTCGCAACACCAACAACAACTCGCCCATCCTTACTGCCCCTCACGATCGCGCCGAGCGCGTCCAGGGCGGCTTGCCTTTGCCCCGCGTTCCCCGCGAGCGCCGCGGTCATCAGCGGCAAAACCGCGCCGCATTTGCTACTCGCGATTCTTCCCGCTCTTCCCGACTCCGCCAGCCTCGCTAAGCCCTGAGCGCTCGCCTTCCTGGCCACCACCGCGTCGCCTTCCAGGAGGCACAAAAGCGACCTCGCCGTGCTATTCGCCGCGTGCGTTTGCGCCTCCGGAACTGGAGGTAAATTAACCGCGAGCTCGTACTCCGCGGCGAACGCGACGGACTCAGGGATGCCGCGAAGGTTGCTCCCGGAAACCCGGGAAAGGGCGACACCACAGCAGGCCGCGGTTTGGCGTCGTAGTTTATGGATTCGGTCGAGGCGACTGCAGTTACGTATTATTTCCGCGCCCGTGTACCCCGTGTTGCCGTCGGTGGGAAAACTCGTCACCGCGGCTTCGGCGGCGGTGTCATCCGCGAGCTCTCCTTTTTGTCTGGTTAAACGCTCGGAAAGAACCTCCACTGCGCCTCCTCGCAGCAGCGTGGTGAGTGTATCCCCGGACGAGGAAAACGCTTCTATTGCTCGCGCGGCGTGAAGCGCGGTTTCCGCGAACGTCTCGGCGGTGTCTATGTCTTGAGATGTGCGGATTTCCCACGTCTCCTGTTGCGCGTCCCTAGTGAGTATCCGTAACAACTGCGGCAAAACCCCCTCCTTTAACAGCTTCTGAAGCAAAGTGTCGTCCGCTTTCAACAGCCGCAACGCGGTGAGCGCGCCGACCTTGTCCTCCAAACCCACGTTCTGCACCACCACGTGTATCAGCCGCAAAAGCTGTTGCCCACGATGAGTTGCGGTGAACGGGGCGCCCGGGCCCTCCGCGGCAACGGCGAGGTCGCGCAAGTGTGAACACGCGTCCCTCACGGATTCGGGGTCGCATCCCTTCAACGTCATGGCGTACCTGGGTGTGGGGTGGTGGGGGGGTAGTATGGGTCAGGGGGAGACCAGACGTGCGCGTGGGCGTGGACAGACGTCGTCGATTGAGGGGACGTGCAGGGACGTCTGTTCCCAGGAAAACGGTCGATGACGTCGTCATACGTGGAAGCCCACCGCGACTTACCCAGCCAGCGTGGCGTGCGAGTAGTCCCCGGTCGGGGTCTCGCCGGTGTGGGGGGACTCCGTACCGTCGTCCCCACGCGGCGTCGCGACGCGTATCGCACGCATGCTCGCGCGTGTCGAACTGACGCGACGCGGCCTAAGAGGAACCTAAAGAAAAAGCGCCGACTGCAGAGATGCCAATAAGTTTCAACCGCTTTTCCGAAAGCGACTTTCGGCGGAGATTGTCAAGCGCGTGTGACGGCAAAGAGCACATCCAAGTGCGCGACCCCCCTGTGCGTGTCTTCCCACGTTCCCTGTGCTGCACGCGAAGGTAGTTCCGCGCGTTTTCTCCGTGTGCCACCGTTTCCGCGTGACTCCGTGACCGTCGCCAGCAAAACCGCCGCCTCGTTCATTCGCGATTTCGGTCCAATGTCCGGCACCTCGTCTTCCCTGAAGAAGCTGAAGAAAGCGGCGAAGCAGCGGGCGGCGGCTGAAGCTAACGCGACACGCGCGGAGGCGTTCATGGCTGAAAAAGAAGGCAGGCCGGCTGTTGTTGTTGTGGACAAGAAGCGCAAAGCGCAGGATGGCGATGATGGCGATGACGGCGGCGACACCACCAACGACCAACTTGAACTGGCGTTGCGTTCGGGAGCCGCCGCCGCGGAGAAAAAAGCGGACGCCAAAAAAGCCAAAAAAAATAAATCCACAAAATCATCAAACGAAGCGACTGGTGAACAGTCCGAAGGTGGTACCTCGTTAACCCTACCATCACCTGCCGCGGTGGCTCAATTCCGCGAGGAGCACCAGATCAAAGTCGTGGAGGGCACCCCGGATCCAATCATCGAGTTCCACCACGCGCCGTTTCCGAAGAAACTAATAGCGGCGTTGCTGAAACAGGGGTACAAAACGCCTTCGCCGATCCAGGCGCAGGTACGTATTGGGCCTTTCCCAAATCCAGGCACACTGTTTGCCCATACTCGTACCAGAAGGGCGCATTACCTCTGCCCGATTATCCTGACTGTTTACGTATACACATTACGAGAGACTGACACTTTGTTTTATTCATCGCAAGGCGTGGCCGTTGGCGCTTCAAGGGAGGGACATCGTGGCGGTGGCAAAAACGGGAAGTGGTAAGACGTGTGCTTTTTTGCTGCCCGCGCTGGTTCGAATCGTGGCGAGTGGGCCTTGCGCCGCGCCCGAGATGGAGATGGTGGACGGCCGGTTCCGCCCGGCGGCGGTCTCGCCGAGCGCCATAGTGTTGGCCCCGACAAGAGAGCTGGCGATTCAAATCGGCGAGGAGTGCCAGAAGTTCTGCCCGGCGGCTGGGGCGAAGGTGGTGACGCTTTATGGAGGGGCTTCTAAAGGGGACCAGTTGAGAGCGCTACGGTCCGGCGCCGACGTCGTGGTCGCTACTCCGGGTCGCTTGAACGATTTCCTCGCCCCGCCCCCCGGGTTCTCCGCCCCTGTACGAGCGAGTCACGCTAAGTACGTCGTGCTGGACGAAGCCGACCGGATGCTCGACATGGGGTTCGAACCGCAGATTAAGAAAATATTGAAACTTTGCCCAAGCGCGCGGCAGACGCTGATGTTCACCGCGACGTGGCCCGACGCGGTGAAGAAAATCGCGGACGCGTTTACGAACGACCCGGCGCAGATTCGGATCGGGGATAACGGAACGCGGTTAACCGCGAACACCGCGATTGAACAGACCGTGGAGATCATAGACGAAGACGCTAAACTCGACCGGGCTATTGAGGTGTTGAAAAAACACATCGTCGACGGCGAGCGCGGGATCGTGTTTTGCGGTACCAAGAAACGGTGCGACTTCGTGGACCGGAAAATTAAAGCGTCCGGGTTGCGAAGCGCGGGAGCGGTGCACGGAGACAAGGACCAGGCGGAGCGGGAGTACTCGTTGGATTTATTTCGGAAAGGCAAGGCGCCTTTGTTGGTAGCGACGGACGTCGCCGCCCGAGGCCTGGATATTCCAGGCGTCGGCTTCGTGTTGGTGTACGACTTTCCCATGGCCACCGAGGACTACGTGCACAGAATAGGGCGCACTGGCAGAGCCGGCGCGACGGGGAAGTCGCACTGTTTTTTTACAAACGACAACGCGCACGCGGCGCGAGAACTGATGCAGATCCTGGAAGGCGCGGCGCAACACGTGCCCGAGGAGTTGGTGCTTATGGCGGAAACGCGGGGGCGGGGCAAGAAAGGTTTCGGGGGGCGAGGCGGTGGTGGACGTGGAGGCGGTGGCAGGGGAGGGGGACGGGGGGGAGGAGGACGAGGAGGACGCGACGGTGGCAGAGGAGGTGGACGGGGAGGCGCGGGCGGGCGTTTCGGAGGCGGAGGCCGAGGCAAGTGGTAACGGCGCGTCGAAACAGTCTTGTTCGTCTCGATTTCAATAGTCTACAATAGTCGTCACGCCGTTCGTCGTCTCGTGGGGGTATATATCTACCGTGCTTCACACAGTCAACATACCCGTCCCGTTGTTTCAGTCACCACGTTTTCCTTGTTTCACTCCGGCACCCCCGCTTTGGCGGCGTACTGCTCGCCGATAGTCGCCATCCTTTTCTGTAACGTTACCGGCGAGCAAAACGGCGAGAGGAACGACATCAGCTCCTTCAGAATGCCCCGCGGCAAATGCGAGTTGGGTTCGCCGCCGGGGCCTTTGCACACCTTGACGATTTCAATGACTTTTTCCACGATGGCATCGGGTAGCCGAGCCCTGGATCCTTTTTCGGGGGGAACCTCCGTCGACGCGGCGACGCCGACCGCGAGAATCGCGGCGGTCAGGGCTTCGCAATACACGCCGTCCCGCCCCAGCCCGGTTTCCGCGAACTTTCTGGTCCCGTCGTCGTTCATCACCCCGAACGTCTTTTGAGAATTATTCGGTGACGTAATCCGCGCCCGCGAGTGAGGAGTGGAGTTTCCTTTCAAGGCTTGTACCGCGTTATCCGCCGCCGCGGCTCGGTGCTCACCAAGGGGCGTTGTTTTGTCCGAGGGAACGTTCGCGCTCGGTTCGCCGCCTCGCGTCGGGGTGTCGCCGTTCGCGCCGTCCCTGATTTCGGCCAGCGTTTCCTCCGGAAGCTCACCACCCCCGGTGCCATCAGTAGATTTCACCTGCCCCCGCCGTATCATGTTCTTCCACTTGTGCTTCACCGAGTCCACGGAAAAGTCACGCAACACCTCGCCGAACTCCTCGTCCCTCTTGATGGTTTGCCACCGCCGGCCGTGCTTCTTGACACCCGCGATGAGCGTCTTCATGTCGCCCTCGCTCCACTCCTTGCCTCCGAAGTGCCCTTCCCGGCTGGCGTGCGCCCTGCTTCTTTTCAACGCGTTCGCGGTACCAGTGCCGTCATCCACGAACTCCAAATCACCGCGGTTGACGTAAAACCGGTCCGCGCCGACGCCGCCGAGCTTGTCCGTCCGGCCGTTGCGCTCGAAGTACGAATCGAGCTGGGTGTGAAAAAGAAAAGTGGAAGGTTTCCCAAAAAGTGTCAGTCGCGTGATGGGCGACGCGTGGAGTGCGGGTTTGGGCCACGGTCACCACGGTAACAGTCACGGCGTGCTGTGTCAGTTTACCACAGGGCCCGAAACGGAAGTGTCCCCGGCTGTGGTGCACCCGCAACTGCGTCCGTACGTCAATTGTAGTGCACTGAAACGCGGGCGGTAAACGGTGTGCCTGGATTTGGGAAATGGAACATTTTTTGACAAACATACCTCGTCGTCGTCGATGAAGTCGTCGTCCATGTCGTACCACTCCTCGGGTTGTTTTTGTTTCTGCTTGGTTGCCCCCCCCGGGAGCAGGGCTTTGGCTCGCTTTTCTTCTTCCTTTTGTTGTTTCCTGAACGCTTTCGCCGCGATCACTTCCGGGTCGTTTGGGTCGCGTCCGTCGTCGACGAAATCTTCGTCATCCGACGACGCGGCGTCGGTTTGTTGATTGTTTCCGCAACTGTTGTTTTCGTTGTTCGCGTCGCCGTCGCCGCCTTCGCCGTTCTCGCCTTCGTCATCGTCGGAATCGTCACACCTTGGGGCGCTGTAAAACCCCTCGATTCGCCGGATAACAGCGGCCATGTGGTTCCCCGACCCGTCCCCGGGCGCCAAACCGCCCCCCATCCGCGCCGCCGCCGCGGCGCCCGGCGCAGGCGGCGCGTCTTTGCCAACCATCATCGGGTCGCGAGCTGCGCCTCCATTTCCGTTTCGGCCGTGGCCCGCGGACGGCGCGCTCGCATCAAGCGACCGCTTCAGTTTCTTGTAGTTGATAACAGGGACCGCGTCGCCGTGGAGGTCCAGGACGACGTGGCTGTGGTGGACGGGGGGATTTGGTAAGGTGGGGGTCGGGTCAGCGTGGCGATTGGGAAACCGCGATCGGCGCGCGAGAGCTGCGCGCGTGGGTTTGAAATCTGGCCACACCGCGCGTGGGGCGGATCCGATATCCGGCGGGCGGGGGGGGGGTCGCGCCACGCACATTCTCGCGGGCGCGCCGGAAAGGTCCATCGCGCTTTCGGGGGCGAGGCGCACGCGCGCGTCGGTAACGGTCGCGCGCAGGGCCGTGTCCGTGTGTCGCGCGCGCAGCAGCCTGCGCAGCGTAAAGTGCCCCCCCGAGGAGGAAGGACGTCGTTGAAAGACGTTGGGAACCCTGGGAAGAGGTGACTGACGACGTCTTCAAATCAACCGTGGGAATCGTTTTCATCACCGTCATTTTCGTCGCGAGGCGCTCCTGCTGTCGCCTGTGCACAACCAGTCTTGCCTGGCACGAGGAAAGCTGGAAAGGGAGTATTTCCCATTTACCACATTCCGCCGACTGATTGCGCATACGAGACTGACACTTTCTTTTTCATCTCGCAGCAGTTCGAGATTTTGCTCGAGATTGAGCTCTCGCGAGTGAGTGATTGTTTTGCGCCTCCTCTCGGCACAGCACGCGTACGCGGCGCACCGGCGACCCGGGGGTTCCGGCGTGACCCGCGAGCGCGCGTGGGGTTGGTGAAGACCTGAGGGTGACACGTGGAGTTTGCAATTAGTCGCGACTAATTGCATGGTGGCGTTCTGTGCCGCGGCGCCCGCGCGCGCTTGCGTCGCATCCACATCCACCGCGTCGACAACTACGATCCGCAACGCGTCGGCATCGGCATCCGCCTCGTCGCGGCCGATCCGGAACGCCTCGTCGCGCCGTGGTGCTCGCAGGGTGCTTCGCGTTGGTGAGGCACGCACCACGTCAATCGTAGCCACCGCCACGCCCTCCACCGGCGGTACCGCGGACAGCGGCACTCGCGCGTCGCGACGACGACTTCGACGGGCGTTGGAAGCGGGCAGCGGCGTGGACGGCACCGTCGGTGGCAAAGCCGGTGGTACACGAGACCCGACGGTGTCCGTCCCTGCTAACCGTGACGCCACCCCACGCGGTTTCGTGCGCGCGGGCGGTGACACCGACGAAACGACCGCGAAAACGGGTCGCACCGGTTCTGAATCGGGGGTGCGGACCGCGGTGTCGTTCCAAACGGAGCCAATGGCCAATGGCGGCAAATCCGAGACGGCGAAGGATGCGCAGTCTGATGAGCCCGCGAAGGGCGAACAACCTTCGTCGTCATCAGCGAACACACACCACCACCAGTCACGTCTCCCCGTGCAGAGAAACTCGCACGTCCATCTCGGCGCCTCCGCGTCCGTACCAGACGCGCTGCGGAAAATACGACACGGCCTGCGGGAGTTGGTTCGGGACGCCGTCTCCGGGGCGGATACGAAATTCCACTCCGGGGTCGTGAGGTTCACCGTCGCGGCGCCGCGAAACGTAGACGCCCTGGAGTGGCTTACGAACATCCATGCAAATTCTTCCAACCGAAAAGCCCTACTACCCGCGTACTACCTCAGCCCGCGAACCCCACCCCCCGCGGTTCGATCCGGGGACGGGGATGACACCGAGGATTTTGGCGCTGATACGTCGCGGCGCGGGTACGGGGGCGGAAAACAAAAAAGCAAAGCGCGCGAAAAAAAGATAATCGCCGAACCCAGCGCTTGGCGCGCCGACCCGAGAGGCGCGGTCGCCGCGGTGGGCGGCGCCGTGGTGTTCACGGGCGACGGCGGATTCGACGCGGTACGTATTTCCCAATCACCACATTCCGCAGACTGGTTGCTCATACAAGACTGACATTTATTTTTTTACAATCAGGACGTTTTGCGAAACGTCCGGCGGTTTCTGGGGGACCGTTCCGTTCCCCACGACGCCGAGCCGCGAGTGTACGGCGCCGGCGCGTTCGACCCCGACTCCACTAGGTCCCCCGAGTGGGAACGGTTCGGCGGGCACTACTTTTTCCTGCCAACCCTGGAGGTGGTGGAAGGCGCGCGGTGCGCCGTGGTGGCTTGTGCGGTGGTGTGGGATGCTTCTATTATGTCTTCGGATGGGATGGATGGAGACTATTTGCCCATACAAACTACAAAATACGACGACGATTCCGGTGAAAACGCGCCGCCCGTGACAACCAAGTCACATGCAAAATCCGTGACCTGTTCACGAGACTTGGCGCAAGCCGTGGCGCTTTGCGCGGACGCGATTGAGTCGGCGCTTGGCGAGAGTGTTGGTTCGTTTACGAAAGATGGATACGAAAAGATGGTTACCGGAATTCACAAAACCGTGCCTCCGAACGCGGCGACGCTGGTTACGAAAACCTTAGAGCCGGACCAAGAAGGGTGGCACCGTTTGGTGGACAAGCTGTTGGTTTCCTTGCGAACGGGCGAGCGACACGAAAGAGGTACGGCCTCGGGCCTCTCACCAAGTCCCGCCTCCACGTTAGCCCATACAAGGCTGACACTTTTCTTTTACAATAACAGGCGTTTCGGGGCGCGAATCGCTTGGTTCGTTTCAAAACGAGCTCGATTCGCAAATTTCGCGAAACCCCGGATCCGAGGAACCGCCGAGTACCACCGAGTACGTGTTTGGCGAAACGACCAATTACGCGCGGGACGCGTACATGGACGATTTCGCGACCGTTCGCGACGGGTTCGGTACCGACAGGTACGGCCGGACGGGGCTTTCTCAAATCCAACGGCCACTGTTTCAAAGCCCCGTTCGTGACGTCCACCGCGGTCATCCAAAGGAAGTGCACTACTCGTAACTCTCGCCGGCGTACTCGCGGCTGTGACAACAAATATATCAAAACCAGACTGTTTGCCCGAAGCTGGTGACTGTTTGTCCATACATCGCCCAATACATGACTGACCTTTTTGTTTCCGTAAACCCGTAAAAGAAGCGTGCGCGAGAAGCTGTTGGACCTTGGGAAGGCCGCCGGCGTGGAAGGTACGGCTTCCCTCTTTGGGGTTTCCTTCCATCAGGCCAAAAAGACGTACATGTCATGTTTTGCCTCCGTCTCCGCCCGTAACTACGCATACACACCACGAAAGACACGGGTAACGGTTACACACGGCACAATCACGACTGTTTTATCTCTCAGCTGGTGACTGTTTGTCCATACATCGCGATATGCAAACTACGCGTACACTTCCTCGACTGACCCTTTCGGTTCCCGTCACGCGCAGCGCCGCCGTCGCGCGTTTTGCGGGAACTGGTTTCCTTCGCCACGGCGGCAGGCTTGGGGGCTGATGTTAGTCAGGCGTGGGGCAATCAGTCAATCAGTAAAAGGGTTGGTAACGTTAAGGGAACCAAGGGAGTGACTAAACAGTCTGGTGTTTCCGTGACGAGCGACTCGGCGCGATTCGCGCGCGACGCCGGCGACGCCGGGAGCGTGGGGATCGGGTGGTCCGTGGACGAAAGCGGAGACGAGGGGCTTGTGGATGAGGGTGGGGGCGGCGATGGCGATATCGGTGTCTGCGAAGCCGCGACGGACGCGTTACTGGATACCAATAATGGAAGAGAGGAGTTTGTTTCATCCGTGATACGACCGGTGACGGACGACTCGCCCACCGAAACGCACGCACCAGAAGACTCTTGCGTTTTGGAAAAAGTCGTCCTCGCGCGCCGGTCAACCCTGGAGTTTCGCGAGCGGCTTGACCCACTGGGGTTGGTGTCAAGTTTAAGAGCACGAGACCCGGAGGCGTACCAGTTCGCGCTGGTGCATGCGGATGGCGGCGCGTTTGTGGGGAGCACGCCGGAGCGGTTGTTTTCGTGCAGAGACGGGCACGCCGCGTCCGAAGCCGTGGCGGGTACGCGCCCGAGGGGCGGCGACGAAGGTACGTATATGGCCTTTCCCAAATCCCGCCTCCCTGTTTGCCCATACAACACTGACACTTTTCTTTGAAACTCAAAAGGCGAAGACGCCGCGCTGGCGTACGAAATGCTGCTCTCCCCGAAAGAGCACGAGGAGTTTGCGATTGTCCGTGAAGAAGTGCGGCGGGCGCTCGCAACGGTCGCGAAGGACGGCGAAAACGGGGTCAACGCGGAGCTCGAGAAAGGTACTTTCCCGTGTTGGGGCTTTCCCAAATCCCATCCCGCCTCACGCTTTGCCGATTGGGGAGCCCGTAGCTACGTAACACACGCGGCCTGTCAACACTGACCCTTTTCTTTTCCAAAAACAAATCAGGCGTGTTGAGGCACGTTTCGGTGCAGCACCTTTATGCGCGCCTGGGTTGTGAGTTACGCGACGGCACCACGGAGGCTGATTTGCTATCGGCGCTGCACCCCACGCCCGCGGTTTGCGGGCACCCGCGGAAACTCGCCCTGAGTGCGATTCGACAAAACGAACCCTTCGACCGGGGTTTGTACGCCGGACCGCTCGGGTGGATCGGCGCGGATTCAGCGGAGTTCTGCGTCGCCATTCGATCGGCGCTCGTGGAGCACACCGGCGACGACGACGACAACACTGATACCGGTCCGGGTGTTTGCCCGGGCTCGGATTCATCGGGCACCACGGCGAGCACTGCGAGTAGTACGACTACTACGACGGACACTACGGCTACTCGCGCGACTCGCGCGAATACGACGAAAAAACACCTGCCAATCAAAACTGTGATGCGTCTGTACGCCGGCGTCGGCGTGGTGGCGGCGGCGGATTCAAACGCGGAGTGGCGCGAGCTTAACTTGAAAACCAAACCCCTGGAAAGCTTGGTGGGGAGCTTGGATGGAGTAGTTACTGAGCTGACTAAAGGTACTACTGAGCTGACTAAAGGTACTAGTGGTACCCAAAGAAAACACCCGTCCGGGATCGAACCAAAGACGACCGGCGGTACCTCCCGGTTAGCCACCTCCCTTAACCCCAACCAGGCCTGGGCGGATTTGCTTATAGGCGAGTTGTGGCGGAACGGTGTTTCCGTTTTTTGCGTGGCGCCCGGATCGCGAAGCACGCCGTTAGCCTTGGCGGCGGAGAAACACCCTTGTGCCAGGGTGGTGGTTTGTGTTGACGAAAGGAGCCTGGCGTTCTACGCTTTGGGCGTGGGTAAAGGCGCCGGGTCCTCATCCGCGGGGGCGTGCGTCATCACCAGCAGCGGTACCGCGGTTGCTAATTTACTCCCAGCCGCGGTGGAAGCCAGCGCCAGTAACGCGCCGCTGTTGTTGTTAACCGCGGACCGCCCCCCAGAGCTACGAGACACGGGTGCGAACCAAACCATCGACCAGGTGAAGATTTTCGGGAGCTTCACGCGGTACAGCGTCGATTTGGCGCCGCCCGGGGACGGGTCGCCGGCGCGCGTGTGGGTGCGTATCGCGCGTTTCACCAAAATCCGGGGACACGCGGTTTTATCTCTAACGCTGGTGATTGTTTGTCCATACATCGCGATATACTCGTCCTGCGAAGGGCGCATTACCGTCGCACGTACTCGTCCTGACGAAGGGACGGCTACCTCTGCCTTGACTGTTTGTCCATACATCGCGATACACAACACTGACCGACACACTTTTCTTTTCAATCGCAGGCCACCGCCGCGAACGCCGCGACGCGGCACTTAAAAGGCCCGAGGCGAGGCCCCGTGCACATCAACTGTCAATTCAGGGACCCGCTGGGCCCCGTGCCGTTTCCTTGGAACCAGGAAAGGGACCTAAGAGGCCTGGAGGGCTGGGAGTTGAAAACCACGCCTTTTTCGGGGGTGGGGGGTGATGACTTGGACGCGGTGTCCATGGACGCGAACGCGGTAAAGGCGCTGGTAAAATTAATCAAATCCGCGAAAAGAGGAATCCTGATAATCGCGGGCGGCGCCAGCGACGGCGCCGCGGCCGCGTTAGCCGCGGCGGACGTCGCGAGCACGTTGGGGTGGGCCGTCGTCGCGGACGCGGCGAGCGGGATTCGAACCGGTGCGGACGGGGCTACCGGAACTACCGGTACTACCCACTCCAGTAACGGTCAAAACGGTTGGTCCCCGGCCACGACTGGCTGTCCGCACGTCCTGAACGCGTTCGACGTGTCGCTTTGTTCGGGTGAGATGCGGGAATTTTTCGCCCCCGATGTCATCGTCCAGTTGAACAACCGAGTCACGTCTAAGCGAACGCAAACCGCTTTGGAAGCCGCCGCGCTTGATTTCGGCGCGCGATGGGCGGTGGTGACACCCACGGAAACGCGAGCCGATCCCGGGCACTGCGTTTCTCTTCACGTGACTTGCGACATCGCGGTGGTGGCTGGGGCGCTGCGCAACGCGCTGGATGGAAATAGTTCCGAAAGCGCGAACCACACCAACTATCAGCGGCGATACCGAGACACGCAAAACTTCAAGTCGTGTGAATCATTCCGAGACGTGTTGGTAGCAGCAGACGCGGACGCGTCCCGCACCGCCCTTTCAGTGTTGCAGTCGTTGGAACAGGAAGGTGCGTGTTGCGCGTTTCCCAAATCATAGACTCCACGTTTGCCAGCACGAGACGTTGACCACGTTTCGTTACCAATCGGTAGAGGGCATCACGGAGATGGGCGCGGCTTTGTTGGTGGCGAACGCGTTGCCGCCTAGCATGGGTCTTTTCCTGGGGAACTCCATGCCGATAAGGGACGTCGACGCCCTCGCGGGGGTTCGACCCGGGGGCCAATTTCTAAAAGGATCACGACATACCACCACCAACGTGAACTTCGGCCCCGGCGCGCCGGTCTGCGCGAACCGCGGCGCGTCCGGAATCGACGGCGTCGTGTCCGCCGCCGCCGGTTTCGCGGCGGGAACGCAGTTACCCGTGACCTTGGTGATAGGCGACGTTTCGTTCCAGCACGACGCGAACGGGCTTTTGTTGTTGAGGGAACGCCCCGGGCAGCCCCCCGTGACGATCGTGGTGGTACGTGTGTTACGTCTTTCCCGAATCATGCACTCACACACTGTTTTACCGAAGCTGGTGACTGTTGTCCATACATCGCGATATACTCGTACCGCAAGGGCGCATTACCTCCGCGGATTGTCCGCCCGTAGCTACGGTTCACTACATACAGCACAATCACGACTGTTTTACCGAAGCTGGTGACTGTTTGTCCATACATCGCGATATACATGGCACTTGGTGCCACTCGGGACTGACACTTTTTTTTACCAATCGCGAGGTGAACAACGGCGGCGGCGGGATCTTTTCGTTCGTTTCCGATTTGCAAACGAAGTTAGACACCACGGTTTTCACGAAACTGTTCGCCACGCCTCCTGATGTGAGCCGGCGGGGGTTGTGCGACGCGCACCGAGTCGCGCACGCGCACCCGAGCACGCCAGGTAAGTATTTCCCACCCACCACGTTCCGCCTCTGCGATTGCCCAATACGAGACTGACACTTTCTTTTTTATCGTATCAGCCGCGTTGCGAACGGCGCTGCAAGCAGCTTGGTCCGAAGGGCGGCACTCGGTGGTGGAGGTCACCACGTCGCGGGCGCAGAATTTGCGGCAACACCGAGTGTTACAAAGCGCCGTGGCCGCGACGGTGGACGCGAGCTTGAGGCTTATGCTGGGTGCGAAACGCGGGTTTCGGGTAGGGTCGGGAGGTGATGGCGATTCACAAGTAGGGTCGGGGCGTGACGTACAACGCGGTTGGTCGGACGGCGACGCGCGCGCGCTCGAGTCGTCGCAACTCGACCGAGTCGTACGGAACGCGCTCGTGTCGAAGTTTCAACTGCCGATGCGGAAAGTACCCACTGTGGTTGGTGTCGGTACGGGCGGTACGGGTAGTGGTGACACGGAAACCACCGACCTTTTCCGGACCGGGTACCTGCTTGAAATAACCCTCCAGTGCGGCGCGACCGGTGTTGGCGAAGCGTCTCCGCTTCCCGGGTTGAGCTCCGAATCCCACGGTGCGGGGCTTTCCCAATCACCACACATCGCCTGTGCGATCCGCGCGGTTACCCGCCCGACTGTTCGGCTCGATTACGGGCGACTGTTTGCGCATACAAGTTACGAACATGGCCCGAAAGACTGACGTTTTCTTTTTCATCGCGCCAGAAGAAGCGGGCGCGCAACTCGCCGTGGTTTCCGGGCTTTTGCGAGACGTAAAAATTTCCCCGAACCTCCCCTTGCTCAACGGCGCGTTTCGCGACTGGTTGGTCTGCGAGTGCGGGATCCGGGACGTGCATAACTTGCTTCCGAGCGTACGCTTCGCGGTGGAATCCGCGGTGTTGCAAGCGCTGTCTAATTCTACGCAAAGAAACGGCCAAAGAAACCTGGCGTCGTCGTTACTCCTCGGAGCGGCTAAACGGGATTCCTCGGGTAACTCGAGTGATACCACTGGATCTTCCTCTAGTACTTCTGGTAGTACTTCTAACTCTTTAGCTTCCGCGTCTCCCGACGACACCGACATCTTCGTCGAGAGCAACGCGTTGATGGGTTCGAACCCCGACACGGACACCCCCGAAACCGCCGCCCGCGAAGCGGTTTCCTTGGTGGAACAGGTGCGACCTTGGGCCTTTCCCAAATCCGCCACACACTGTTTTACCGAAGCTGTTGACTGTTGTCCATACATCGCGATATGCAAGACTGACACTTTAAGACTGACACTTTGTTTTACCCATCTCAGGGGTTCCGGTGCATAAAAATAAAGGTGGGCAGGGGCGTGGGCACGAAGGGCGCGGCCGCGGATGCGGACCGGGTGAGCGCGATAAGGCACGCGGTGGTAAGTATTTCCCATTTACCATTTCCCCCGACAGATTGCCCATACAAGACTGACTTTTTTTTTTACAATCTCAGGGTCCGGCCGTGACCCTGCGCTGCGACGGCAACGGTTTGTGGAACTTGAACGAATCCTTGACCTTCGGGTTGCGCGCCGCGGAGTTCGACTTGCAGTACATCGAAGAGCCCGTCGCGTCAGTTGAGAACGACCTCGCCGCGTTCCACTGTACCACCGGGGTGCCCGTCGCGCTGGACGAGAGCGTCGACCGAGCGATGCATTTGGCGTGGCGTAGGTACCACGAGCACGACGAGCATGATTCAGCCTCAAAGGAATCCTCTGCTGAACCTCAATCAGTCGCGCAAGCGTTACGCGAGCTGTTCGAGCCCACGTTCGGAGTCGTGGCGTTGGTGCTGAAACCGTCCGTGCTTGGCGGGTACGAAAACTGCGCCTTGGTCGCGAGCGCGGCGAGGGAGAAGGGAATCGGAAGCGTGGTGACCAGCGCTTTTGAGTCAGGCGTGGGAGTTGCGCACTGCGCCAACCTCGCGGCCGCCCTGGACTTGGCTTCTCTCAACGCCGCGGCCAAAGCGAGGGAGACCACGCGTACGGGCGCGTCTTCCGAAGATGACCAGGGCGACGATTCGTATTCTCCGGGTTCCGGGTTCAGGGTAACCGCGCATACGGGCGATTCTTCCGACGATGACCAAACACACGGCGAAACGCAATGGAACTCTACCGGTACCTTGCAAATAACGCCGCACGGGTTAGGCACGGGGGCTTGGCTTGTGGGTGACGTGACGAAACGTGACTTCGCGCCGATGGTGCGGCGGATAGACGAAACCGGCGCGCCACTCGGGGTTGGTATTTCTTTGCGCGGCGGGAGCGCCACTGACATGGCAAGTGACTTTTCGTGGAGACCGGAGGTGGTGTTCCCCGTGTCTGCACAAGGAGAAAGCCCTGAAAGCTGGGGAGTCACTTCCTTCATCGATGTCATCACCGACGTCGGTGTGTACAGGTTCTTCGTGACCGACTCTGGGAGGAACGGCGACGGAAACGATAACCCTACAAATCCCGAAAAAGAAAAAGCCGTCCTCTTCCTGCACGGGTTCCTGGGCGACGGTACGGACTGGACTTGCGTTGTGGCCGGTTTGTTGGAAAGCGCGCGGTGCGTCGTGGTGGACCTTCCTAATCACGGGGGGACGGTATTTGTGCCTGGACCCGGTTTTCAACGGAAAGATGGAATGACGATTGAGGCCATGTCAAACGCTATCGGAAAACTGGGCCAAGAATTGTTTGTTTCGAAAAAGATTTCTCTCGGAGGAAAGAACGGTGCCAAAAATAAAAGTAGTTCGTTTCCGTCAGTCACCCTGGTCGGGTACTCCCTGGGCGCGCGTATCGCGCTTTCCTACGCGGTGGACGGTGACAAGCACGGCGGCTGGCTCAAACACGGCGGCGGCGTTGTGTCAATCGGGGGCTCGCCCGGAATTTCAACCTCCGATTTCGACCGAGCCGACCGCGCGTCGCGGGACGACCACCTCGCGACCGCGTTGCGCGAATCGGGCGTACAGGCGTTTACCAGGGCTTGGTACGAGAACAGTTTGTTTGGCGGGCTTGTTAGCCATCCACGATTCCAAGGGTGCAACAGCCCCGAGTTCGTCCGCGCGGCTCGTTCCGCGAACGTTCCGGACGCCGCGGGTAAGCTCGCGGAGGTGTTATCGCAGGCTTCGCCGGGGCGACAACAAGTCGTTACAGTTGAAAAATTGCTCGCGAGCGGCGTCAGGGTCGATTTCATCACCGGCGCGAACGATAAAAAGTTTGTCAAAGTCGCAAACGCGATCGCGGACGGTATGAGGAAACAGTCTGGTACGAAAACCTCAAAAGTCACCTCGCAAACCGTGCCCAACGCCGGGCACGCCGCGCACCTGGAAGCGCCGGAAGGGTTGGTGTTGCCTTTGCTGCGGTGCGTTTTGGAAAACGCAAAGAGGAGTGAGTGAGGTTTTTTCTTTATTCACGACGGTGGTTTATTTTTTATGTCATCAAAGGAGTAGATAGGCATTGGTGTTCCCTTAAACTGTTTGTTAGACTCGTAGGCAAACGCGCGCGTGTGTTTTACCGGCCGTCGTCAAACCCGAAGTAGCCGCGAATCGTGAACGGCTCCTGCTTGATCTCGGGCTCGAGCTTAATCTCGGGCTCTTGCTTGGTCTCCGGTGAACTCTCCGGCTCGCGCTTGACCCGCTGCGAACTCGGCGGAGCCGCGCGTGCCGCTTTGCACGCTGTGCAGTTTTGTTTCAGCTTGCCGTGAGGGCAGGGGTTACACGCTGTGCAGCCCTGTTTCAGCTTGCCGTGGGGGCACGGGTTGCACACCTTGCAGCCCTGTTTCAGCTTCCCGTGCGGGCAGGGGGTGCAGTCCGCGCAGTTCCTTTTCACCTTCCCGTGGGGGCAAGGGGTGCACGCCGCGCAGTTCCTTTTCAGCTTGCCATGAGGGCAGGGGGTGCAGTCCGCGCAGTTCCTTTTCAGCTTCCCGTGAGGGCAGGGGTTGCACGCTGAGCACTTGTTTTTCACCTTCCCGTGAGGGCAGGGGTTGCAGTCCGCGCAGTGCTGTTTTATCTTCCCGTGGGGGCAGGCGCTGCAGTCAACGCAGGCCCTTTTCCGCTTGCCGTGCGGGCAGGGGTTGCAGTCCACGCACTCGCTTTTCCGCTTCCCTTGCGGACAGGGGTTGCAGTCCACGCAGTGGTGTTTCAGCTTCCCGTGGGGACACGGGTTGCACTCCTTGCAGTGGCGTTTCTGTCTTCCGTGAGGACACGGGTTACACTCCTTGCATTGGAGTTTCTCCCTTTCGTGCGAGCACCGCTTCCCTCCCATTGTCCGCGCGCCACAAAACTCCTCGTGCAAGCGCTTGTGCGCCCCCGGAAACGACGTGGTCGGAGTCGTGGCTTTCACCTTATCTTTTCGGGACTTCCCAGAAAATCCCGAAATCGAGGCCGTGCCAAAAAAAGCAATGCCGTCGATTCGTGTTACGCATCCCCTTCCGGCGTTCGGCGCGCACAACCCCCGACGCGCCCGGCACGACGCACGTTTTAAGTCGACAAGAGTGCGACGACGACTGTGATGACGACGAGCGACACGACCGTACCTCACTCGCGTGACCCCCCAGACGACGAGAACGTCCCTCCACCCGCACCACACGCGCGTACGTCGTTTCCACGCGCGGTCACGGAGCAGTCGTTTCGTCCGACGGCGGATCTCCCGCACGTCCCCGGGTTCTTCGACCCCGTGAAGACACCGGGTTTTGATGCTTCCAAAGAAGAAGACGAAAAGGAAGAGCCAAAGACCCAGGCAGCACCAAAGACAAACCGCGTGGACACCACCCCGTTGGAAGGCGTCCGCGCTTTGGCGTGCGCCATCATCGCGGCCAATCACTGGAGCCTTTGGTACGGCGAGAAAAAGCACGGCGCCATCGAGCTGCAGGGTGGGTTCGCGGTGACCGTGTTCTTCTTCATCACAGGGTTCGTCATGTACCTGGCGTACGGAAACAAGGTGGGCAGGGAAGACTTCAATTACTGGGTGAGTGTGTTGTAGGATGCGTCCCGGGAAGACAGCTGTCCCCAACCTCGTCCCCAACCCCACGACCCCGATTGGTCGTTTTTTCGCGGGACGATGCGAATCGACGTTTTTGGCCTTTTTGGCTTTTTTGGCTTTTGCAGAAGAATGAGCCCTGATACTTTCTCTCTCCATCCACCCCCCACAAAACAAAAACAACAGGACTTCATCAAGCGCCGCTACGTCCGCCTCGTGCCCGTGCACTGGCTTTGTATCGTAACCTACACCCCCGTCATCGTGTACAACTACCACACGATCGCGAACGACTACTATTTCTGGCAAAACGCGTCGGGGGAAAAACACCTGTGGGCGGGTTGGGTACGTGTTGGGGCGTTCCCAAATCCAGGCACCTACGTTTGATGCCACGTATGGAGTGCAGTTACGCAAGTCTTACTACTACAAGACTCAAGACTGACACGTTGTTTTACCCATCGCAGCTTTTAAACCCGTTTTTCCTCTCCTCCTGGATCGGCTCGCCGCTGCATTACTGGAACAGAGTCGGGTGGAGCATTTCCACGCAGGTTGGGTTTTACTTCATGTTCCCCAGGATCGCGCGGGCAGTTAAAAAGAAGCTTGATTGGGAGGAAGGCGGGCTCGTGGTGTCGGTGAGACACACCGCTCACACGAAGGATGGCGAATCGAACGACAAAACTAAAAACAAAAAAGGCGAAAAACAAATCGTCACCACGGGCGCTCTGCAAGAAACGGACGACGCCTTGATCGACCTTCGGTACACGCGCCGATTCCGCATGCTGTACTTCCTCTCAATCGTAATCCCCTTCGCCGCGATGGCGTTTTTCAACAACCCCGCGTTCCGGGAGTACTGGAGCGGGCCCGACATGCAGGTGCGTGATTCCCAATCACCGCGTTCCGCCGTTCGCGATTGCCCATACTAGACTAACACTTTCTTGTGATTCGTGCCAGCGCGATCCAGAAACGGGCAAGGAAACCGTGACGGAGCTGGGTTCAGACGTGGACGGGATTCGCGCTTATTTTCTGGCGCGATCCTGGACGCCGTTTCGTTTGCCCGTGTTTCTGTTGGGCGTTCTTTTCGCCGCGAAGCGAACGCGGATGAGACGAATGAACACCGATACCGACCAAGACACGACACTTTACTACGCCCAGATCGTGGATAAGTACTCGTTCCGGTTATTCGTGTTCTGGGTATTCGCCGCCGCGTTTTCGTTAGCCTTCGAGGAAAGCAAGCCGGTGCGGCTGTTCAGCGAGTTCTTCCTGTTGTACCCGGCGGCGTACGTGATTTTCGGGCTGACGATCGCTGGCCGTGAATCGCGCACGTACCGACTGTTAACCCACCCCTTACTGCTGTTGGGGGGTAAAATATCCTACGCCGCGTACCTGTTACAGTTCCCGGTATGGACCTACATCGACCGGATGGCGTACGGAACCTTCGGCAACCGGTACGGCCTTGGGGCTTTCCCAAATCCAGACACGACGTTTACCGCCCCTCTTTGACTCTTTGAGTGCACTACTCGTGATGAATGTAGATCGTGACGCACGGACGCAGTTGCGTCGTGCACTACGACCGTAACACTTACCAGTACTGGCAACTACTACACACGGCACAAACGCGCTGTTCGGCCCGATTACTCTAAGTGCCCTGTTAGGCCCGATTACTCTACCCAATCCCCCAATACAGGCTACTCGGTGCCACGTAAGACTAACCGTTTTCTTGTAACAATCGCAGGTTTCCGCCGTGCTCGCGGGACAACCCGGAAGCCGCGGAGTCGTGGTCTGAGTGTTTCTCGAAATCCGGGTACCAGGAGTGGCCGGACATCATGGTCGTGTGGAACGTGTTCCTCCTTTTCGTGGTGGCGTACGTGGTGAACAAGTATTTCGAACAACGCGCCGTGGCGTGGCTGGCGAGCAAGGTGCTGAAACAAAAGTGAGACCGTTTTGTGTTTTTTTGGAACTGATGTTTATTATTTTGCGGTCACATTTTCCTCGACAATTCTTTCTCGTCTTGGACCTACCCCGACGCCGCCCTTGGTGGCACACCCGCGCGCACCCCCGACGCGTGCTTTGCGCAAATTACTCACCACGTGGCCGTTCTCGCCGCCCCAGACCGTGTCATGCGGCACCCAAACGACGTGTTACGACAAAGACACCCGCCCACGAACGGACACGCGCAAACCTGCGCCTCGGAAAGTAACGACGCGCGCTTCGCCAACTCCACGGAGTACACCGGCAACACGGACAGCGACGAGCTGCCGTTGCCGTGCACCACGCCCACGTCCGGCAGCCCGCGGCGGCGGTCTTGCCGACGAGGCGGTCTGGAATGGGGAGGCACTCCCGGGGTTGTCGCGATCATCCTCCTCGCGCACTTTGTGGCGTACTACTTGCTCCTGTGCGTCGCGAAAAAGAAAGGCGGTTTGTACCCACTACCTCTTGACCTCGATTCGTTGGACGACTTCGTTGAGGACCTGGTGGAGCTCGCACAGCCAACTGCGGTGACCTGGGGCGTCTACCTCGCCTTCCTTTTGTCGCAAATCGTCCTAGCCTTGGTCTGCCCGGGCCCCACGGTGTACGGGTACCCAGTGGCGGTCGAAACCGGCGAACGGGTCGATAAGGTTGGTGCCGGTCTTGGAAAAAACAACGCGCAAAACAACAACAACAACAACAACCGGCTTCCGTACAAGTG